>Ga0302180_10002680_pt1 | contig 13786 bp, 8 predicted proteins | sample I_Palsa_E3_2_FD_200575 | JGI IMG/M metagenome (GOLD analysis project Ga0302180, IMG submission 200575) | Peat permafrost microbial communities from Stordalen Mire near Abisko, Sweden - I_Palsa_E3_2 | ecosystem: Environmental > Terrestrial > Soil > Palsa > Peat permafrost | place: Sweden: Abisko... | reverse complement strand
TCGAGAAAGTCGACGTGCTCTTCTTCGTCCTTGAGCAGTTTCACGAACAAGTCGCGCGAGCCGTTGTCGCCTTCCCTGGTGGCGATGGCGACGGCTTCGTTGTACTGCTTGACCGCGCCGACCTCCAGGGCCAGGTCGCTTTCGAGCATCGACTTCACCGTCCCGCCGACCTTTAACTCCAACGGCATCATGGATGGGCTGCCATCGAGAAACAGGATCCGTTCGATCAGCACTTCGGCATGCTTCATTTCGCCGATGGATTGTTTCTTGATGAAATCGGAGAGCCTTTGATAGCCCCAGTTTTCGCACATCTCGGCGTGCAGGAAATACTGGTTGATGGCCGTCAGCTCTTCACGGAGCGCTTTATTCAATTCAGCAATGACTTTCGCATTACCTTTCATGGCGAACAGAGTATGCCAGAAAGCGGTGTTTTGGGTAAATAGTGGGGAACATATTAGCCAGCTACGAGAATCGTTTCGGGAAGCGTGGTTTCAAGGAACGCCAAACGTCCCGGCGGCAAACAGCCACCGAACTGCCGGCTATTCAGTGCAGGAAGCGTCCAATCATGATTGCAGCCTTCTCCATGTGGCGGAAGCCACCGGTAGCGGCCCCGATCAGCAGCATATCTGTTGCGTTATAGGCCACATGCACCAGGAAGCTGGCGGCCACAGAACCTGTGCTCGCGCGCACAGCCGTGCAGACCACTCCCACCAGGAAAATCAGCAGAACGATGCCCCAGGCATACCCGTACTCGAACATGTGCATCAACCCGAAAGGAAGCGCGGTTAAGAAAATTCCCCAGGTCACGCCCACGCGCCGCGCTAACACCGGATACAGAAACCCGCGAAAGAACACTTCCTCCATCAGCGGACCGAGCGTGACCGCGAACACCGAAGTCAGGTAGGCATCGATCGGGTGCTTGAAGAATTGTTCGAAAGGCGTGCTTTCCGGCATGGGCAGAAGACGCCCCAGAAAGCTGAGCACGACGAACAACAGCACCCCCATGCCCAGCCATGGCCAAACGGATCGCGGCCAGTTCCAGCGAATCGCAGGCCAAAAGCGTACCTGATATTTCCCCTCGACCAGCAGGATCATGTAGACGGCGACGACGGCGTAAGCCAGCAACTCGGAGAGCAGCGCCAACCCAGGCTTCTGCGCCACTTCGACCCAATTCTCGTGGGGATAGACGAACCGCAGAGATACCAGGATGAGGATGAGCTGCACCAGAAAAATCGTACCCAGCGTGAGCGCAGCAATGAGCAGCACGTCCCACCCGCTCCAGACGGGGTTCTCGCCGGCTTGGGGGGCAGGCGGCGGCAGGGCCTCAACCGGCGGAAGCGAGTAGGTAACCGGCGGCGCGGAGAACTGCGTCTCGCTGTTTAGCGGCTGCGGGTCGAGGTGCGGGTTTTCGGGTGAAGACAGAGAGGTGTTCCCTTCGCTGGGCTGCAAGGAACAAGATTAACATTGTGTCCCTCAAGCCGGTTTTGTGCACCAGCACAAAACTGGAACCTTACTCGACGTGAGCACGGAACTGAACCTGACCTGTTGCTCCTTTTGGACTAAACCAATTGCCTTCCAAGCCTAGTGCAAATACCTGGCCACGGTTGAAACGATATTTGAGGTGAGCCGAAGAACCCCTCCGAATGTCATAGCTCCCCGCAAGCGGGCGTGTCTGCGCTTGCGGCGGGACAGGAACCCCACCCGGAAAGAGATCAAAGGACCCATCCGTGGCGCTGCTTCGCGGAATGTCGATGTCGATGACAAGCGTACCGCCCCTATCGAAGTCACGAGTGTCGATGGAGAAGACATTGAAGCTATGCTGGCGGCTGCCTGGAGCCGTAATCGTAGCCGTCCGCACTTCCGAGGAATTCGCTCGCGTAAGCCGTAAGATGCGCTCGTCGGAGTTTCGCGACATAGGTGGGGCGGTCCTGTCCGGCAAAGGCGGAGGCGACCCGATCGGGGCGCCAAAACCTCCAGCAGTTCTGCTGGATCCCGCGAATCCTCCCGAGGAAGGAACAATTTCTGCTTCGAGAATTTTCAGATAATCGGAGGCTTTCCTCTTCTCGTAATAGGGAACAAATCCCTTCGCCCAACTAATTGTCATGGTAAAACCGGCGCTGTCTCCCCACCTCCCAAACGGTTTGGCGGTCATCATGAACGAGCCGCCCAGGTTTTCGAAGCTCCCGGGATCTCCGCGTCGAGCGTTAGAGGACACATCCAGCTCCGAGCCCCAGAAGCATGGGATGTATTGCTCCTGAAATCGCGATGGATCGGTAATGCCAAAGGAATCCGTAGCAGCAGCGATCATCTGCCGAGTTATCCGTTCGCAGGCGTGAGCTGCCGCCACGATGTACTGCACTTCACTGCTATAGTCGTGGGGTGGTAAGCCGTTCGCCGTTGCCTGCTGAACAAAATTGGGCAGAGCAGATGCAAAACCGTCCGCGTTGCCTCTGTATGTCCGATCCGCTAGATTTGCCTCGCCGACGGCGTTTGCCCCAGGCTGGGCGTTAGCGGCGGGCGCACCTATTCCGTGAAAGCCGCCTGAATCCGTCACCCCCGCTGGAGCTGTTGCTTTTGCCACGGGCAGCGCGGGGGGCGAGCACGCCTCTCGGACGTAATCCTTGAAGGTGGGTTCCTGGGGGTGAAGCTTAATAATGGAAGCATCCCCGTTTGCAAGTGGCAATTCGATCTTGACTAGTCCGGCACCCAGGATGTCGCTCATCACCGGGATTCCCGCTGCGCGAAGCATGTTCAGGGTCGAGTTGTTGAAGGTCGGGGCGAGCGCATCGGCTGCAATGCCTAACATGTTGGAGATGTCCGCAGCCATATCCTTGCTTTTAGCATCGGGGGCTGTGGCGACGAGGACTCCTCCATAGAGATCCTTTGTTTGGGCTATGGCCTTGGTTATATCGCCTATGAAAGAAAGCGTATAGCTGTTCTGGGCTACATTTGCTTCACAGCGGAAGTGGTCCCCGGACACGACCCCTTTCCTATCCACGCGGAGGCGAGCTTGGGAGCAGTCTCGTGACAGCCTTGCATCCGCGCTGCCGACGATTTTGAGCGCGAGGGATGAGTTCTCGCTACAGAATGCAACTACCTGAAAAGTTCCCCGGGGATCGCCGGGGACATCTGATGTCGTCCATTTAATTAGCTCATCCGTCATGCGATCTGGCTTCCGAATAGTCACCCACCTTTCGACGGTCTCTTGCCCGGCGACCCGGACGCCAAGCGCCAGGAAGAGAACGAAAGGTATTGCCAATCGCGGGGTATGCCAAGTCACAGAGCGGATCCCAGACTTCATAGAAATTCTCCTGGGGTGGCGGACGAAGCTACCGTGGAAGTATAACGCCCGGTTTGTGTTTTGGCATTGACAGAAATAACGGAGGTGCACAGTGCCTTAGTTTCCTGGAGAGTGTGCTACGCGCTCCGCTTCCCCGCAAAATATCCCATCAGCGCCTGCCCCGTATACGACTTCTTCACCCGCGCCACCTGCTCAGGTGTCCCTTGGGCTACGATACGGCCGCCTTCTTCGCCGCCTTCGGGGCCGAGGTCGATGATCCAGTCGGCGTTGCGGATCACGTCCAGATTGTGCTCGATGATGATGATCGAATTGCCCAGGTCGGTCAGCCGGTGGAGCACGTCGAGCAACTTCTTCACGTCGTCGAAGTGCAGGCCGGTGGTGGGTTCATCCAGCAGGTAAAGGGTCTTGCCGGTCTGGCGCTTGCTCAACTCGCGGGCCAGCTTGATGCGCTGGGCCTCGCCGCCGGAAAGTGTTACCGCAGATTGACCAAGATGAATATAGCCGAGGCCCACGTCGACCAGGGTTTGCAGCTTCTGTTTTACCTGCGGAATGTTTTCGAGAATCGGCAGCGCGTCGGAAACCGGCATCTCCAGCAGGTCGGCGATGGAATTACCGTTGTACTTCACGGCCAGCGTCTCGTGGTTGTAGCGGCGTCCGCCGCAGACTTCGCACAGCACGTAAACATCGGGCAGAAAGTTCATCTCGATGCGGCGCTGGCCCTCGCCCTGGCAAGCTTCGCAGCGTCCGCCGGAGACGTTGAAGGAAAAGCGCCCTGCCTTGTAGCCGCGCTCGCGCGCCTCGGGCAGCATGGCATAAATCTCGCGAATCGCCGTGAACACGCCAGTGTAGGTTGCGGGATTTGAGCGCGGCGTGCGCCCGATGGGCGATTGGTCGATGCGGATGACCTTGTCGATGTTCTCCGCGCCCACGATCGCCTTGTGCTCGCCCGACTTTTCGCGCGAACGGTAAAGTTGTCGTGCCAGTGCGCGGTAAAGAATGTCATTCACCAGCGTGGACTTGCCCGAGCCGGAAACTCCGGTCACTACCGTCATTACGCCGAGCGGGAAAGTTACGTCGAGATTCTTGAGATTGTTTTCCTTCGCGCCCAGAATCGTCAGCGCCGCGCCGTTCTTCTGCCGGCGCTCGGGACGCATCTCGATCTGCACCCGCCCAGAGATATAAGCTCCGGTCAGCGAGTTCGGCTCCCGCATGATCTCTGCGGGCGTGCCGTGGGCAACAAGGCCGCCACCATGACGTCCGGCGCCGGGACCCAGATCGATGACATAGTCGGCGCGGCGGATGGTTTCTTCGTCGTGCTCGACAACCAGCACGGTATTGCCGAGGTCGCGCAGGTTTTCAAGTGCAGTCAGCAGGCGGCCGTTGTCGCGATGATGCAGGCCGATCGATGGTTCGTCCAGCACGTAGAGCACGCCGCGCAGCTTCGAGCCGATCTGCGTGGCCAGCCGGATGCGCTGGCCTTCGCCGCCGGATAGAGTTGCGGCAGAACGATCGAGCGAGATGTAGTTCAGCCCCACGGCGTTTAGAAATTGCAGACGCTCAACTACCTCATGCATGACGCGGCCTGCGATCTTCTCCTCGCGCCCAGCGAGCTTGATTCCTTGCGCAACTTCCAGCGCCTTCGAAATCGGCAGTGCAGTGAAGTCGGCAATCGACATACCGTTCACTTTCACGGCCAGGCTTTCCGGGCGCAAACGCTTGCCCTGGCAGGCGGGGCATTCGCTCGCCGACATGTGATCCATCAACCAGTCACGGTAACCCTCGGAAGTGGACTCTTCGAGATTCTGCTTCAAGTATCCGAAAATCCCGCGAAAGCCAGTCTTGCCGCGGCCTGACTCGCCATTCAACAGCAGATCCTGAATCTTGTCGGGAAACTTTTCAAAGGGCGTGTTCAGGGCGATGCCATGCGCCGCCGCCGTCACTTGCAATGCGTGAATCAAGCCCTGCGACGCGGAACCCGGTCCGAGTCCGCCATCAAGCAACGGCTTCGACCAGTCGGTAATCACTTTTGCGGGATCGAAATCGTAGCGGCTGCCGAGGCCATGGCACTCGGGACACGCTCCGTACATGCTGTTGAACGAAAACGAGCGTGGCTCCAGCTGCGGCACGCTGATGCCGCAATCGGGGCAGGCAAGCTTCTCGGAATAAAGTTGCTCCTCACCGCCGACCACGGAAACCTGCACCAATCCGCCCGCCAGTTTCATCGCCAGACCTACCGACATCTCCAGCCGATGCTCGATGCCCGGCTTCACCATCAACCGGTCGATTAGAACTTCGATGGTATGGTTCTTGCGCTTATCGAGATTGAGATCGTCGTCCAGATTCACCAGTTCGCCGTCGACGCGGGCACGGGTGTAGCCGTGCTTGAGCAGCGTCTCCATCTCTTTCTTGAATTCGCCTTTACGTCCGCGGACGATCGGCGCCAGAACCATTACACGGTCCTCAGGAGTGAGCGCCATCACCCGCTGCACGATCTGCTCAGCCGACTGGCGGCTGATCGGACGCCCGCATTTAGGGCAATGCGGAACGCCGATGGAAGCGAACAACAGGCGAAGATAATCGTAGATTTCGGTGATGGTGCCTACAGTCGAGCGCGGGCTGCGGCTGGTGGTCTTCTGCTCGATCGAGATCGACGGGCTAAGTCCATCAATGGCATCGACATCCGGGCGTTCCATCTGGTCCAGAAACTGCCGCGCGTAAGTCGATAGAGTCTCGACGTAGCGGCGCTGTCCCTCGGCATAAATCGTGTCAAACGCGAGCGAAGACTTGCCCGAGCCGCTCAGGCCCGTCACCACCGTGAGCGTGTTGCGCGGAATCTCCACGTCAATGTTCTTGAGATTATGCTGGCGCGCGCCGCGCACCGAGATCTTGGTAATCGCCATTGGGCTCTTGTCTGAAATTCTGGGGTGGATTGCCCTTCCGTAATGTCGACAGGTCTGCAGAGTTGTTCGACATTAGGAGTGCGCAGCTCTACTCCGTATTTTACTACGGCCCGGCGCATCTGGGTCGTCACTAGCGGCGGGCGGCAACGCAGATAGATTGAAGATGTTGGGTAGACGAAAGTTGAGCTAGCGGCATCTGAATACTGCACTTTGTAACTGCAACATTTTCATCGAACTTCAAACAGGGTGGTCGACCGTGATTTCGCTTTTCATGCCTCTGATTCTCTGCGCGACTGTACTGGTATCCGTCGGCCTCGGTGTTCTCGCCGCATATGTCACCGTAATCGGCATTCTTGATATTTGCGGCCCGCCCTCGCAGCCGCGTCCGGCGGAAGCAAGACCGCGGCTGGTTCTCGTGCCTACGCAGAACCACGCTGGCGGCGACTAGGACAGCCGCACGAGCCTGCCTATCTTCCTCATTATCTTCACCTCAGCTTCAGAGTAATCGTCTCCAGGTTGTGAACCCAGCGCGCTGGCCGCTTGTCATCCGACACGATCAGTTGGAAGGGACCGGACTTTCCCAGCGGCTGGCCATCGCGAGTGTCGGCCACGATCACCTGGCCTTCGTGAAAGCTGGGATCGACTTCAGCGAGAGAAAGGACGACTGAATATCCGTCGGAACCGCTCCCGACCACGTAGCTCGTCATCGCCTCTCCGTGAAGTTCCTTGCCGAGGGGCGCGTTAACTTTGGCCAACAGAGTGGCCAGCGCCACGCCGGAGTAAGTTTCCGCAGCGTTCGTGTGGCCGTTGTGCACGGTGATCGTAATGTGGGGCAGGCCGCGAAAGTCCGCGGGTGAGAGCACGAGGGGAGCGTGATAGGGATCGGCGGTGAGGGTCAAGCTGCCCTCGACGGGCGTTGAATAGACCGTCGGTCCGCCGCCACGACCCACCTCGAGAACCACTGTGACAACCTGGCTCGCGCTGGCTTGGACTTCTGGAGCCGCGATATCGATGTGGCGCGTGTCCTTCGCGAATCCCTGGGCAGAAACGAAGAGAGCATAACCGCCGGTTTTAAGGTTGAGTGTGAGCTGGCCATGATCGTCAGTCTCGAGCTTTGCGGGAGCCTGTTCCGGCGCGGGCACAAGCCGGATCTGCGCGTGCGGAATACCGGCTCCGGTTGGATCGCTCACGCGGATCGTCACAGGAGTGGTCGCCGCCTGCTGGGCCTGGAGTGCGAAAGAAGCGAACGACACGATGCAGAACAAGGCAACTCTGAATTGAGACGGGCGCATGGTGGAAGCATAGCGCGGCGGCGGGCTGATGTCAGCAGACAATCCCGAGTCCCTGCGGGTCCCGCACCTTCTATTTCGATTGAACCTCAATTGCCTCCGCCACATTCATCGTCCGGCTGCCCTGCCCGCTGATTTCTATCTTTCGCCCCCATTTCAAATAGGCTCCAATCACGCCGGGCTGCGACCAATCCAGATCCCATCCGTTCTCGATCGCGAGAAGAGTATAGGGGCCGGGAACCACGCCTCGCAGAGCAAAAGTGCCATCCAGGTCGCTCTGGTCGCGGCGGAAAAGGTCGCGGTTCACCTCTGGATTCTTCGGTACCAGAACCACCATTGCCCCCGCCAAACCTTTTCCTGCTCGCGTCACCGTTCCCTGGACCTGCACGCTGCCGCTTACCAGGGTGAGCGAGACCGAAGCCGAGGCACCGGCTGCCACCGTGAGCGTGTGACCTGAGACTGCAGCGCCATCGGCGGAGATGCGCGCAATCGAGTAGCGAGTCGTTCCGCCCCACACAGAAACCTCATACTGGCCACCCGCCACCCGCTGGAGCTCCGCTTCTCCTTTGGAATCGAGAGACTGAGAAACAGCAGCCGCTCTGCCCGCGGAACGCAAACCGACTGTAAGTTGGGCCGGAAGCGTGGGCTCTCCAAGAATTTGCACGGAGACTTTAACGCTCCCCATCGCGTCCGCCTTGGAGGTGTCGACCTCCTCGCCATCTTTGGTCAGATCAACTCCGTTCATCTCCAGGGACGGCCCCTGTCCGAAAAGGCGGACGTTGTAGCGCCCCGCCGGGATGCCCATGATCTCCATCAGCCCGGGCGAAACCATGCGCACGCCGTTTCGCTGGACGGGTGTGTAACCGTCGAAAGCGGGTTGCTCGAGTTGCGGAAAAGTGTATCCGTGCCTGCCGTCGTCCGGCACACGGAAAAAGAGTCGCAGAGACGGAACTGGGTTCAAGTGGAGATCCGCCTCAATGTGTTCGCCGCCGCGGATCGGAATCGGCATCGCGTCGTCCGCTTCGGTCACGTCCGGGTAGTAGGTGACGGGATAAGCTACATCAAGGGAACGATCGACCGCGGGTGGAGCTTCTTCTGGCTGATCGGATCCTGAATGAGCTCGCTCCGAAGGCGGGTGCACGGCGTACCAGGGCTTTCCGCTCACCGACAAGAAATAGGTGCCGGGCCTCAGAGGCGTCATCTCATACTCGCCCAGATCGTCCGTCTGGGCGGAGTTAAACTGGCGGATGTGGTCCACACCTTCGCTGTGGTCGTCGAAATATAAGGTCACCGTGGCGCGGCGAACCGGCTCCCCTGTTTCATCCAGGATTTTGCCGGCGATTACCGCATCCGGAGCGAGGCGAAGTAATAGAGTTTCGGTGTCGAGGCCGACGCCGGTCACAATCGCGGTGGAAAACTGGTCATGCTGATCGTAGGCGGCGGAAATGAATCCGCGTTTCGCTCCTTGTAGTGAATACTTCCCAGAGGGCAGACCAACGAATTCATACTTGCCGTCTTCAGAGGTAATCATCGACTGAAATTTCTGAGAGTCCTTTGCGTCTCTAATAGTTACTCGGGTGCGGGCGAGCGGACGTCCGTCCGCTTTGCTGACCACGGTTCCAGCGATTCTGTAGCCGCCTCCAGAGATGGTTGACGGAGGAGCCGTTGTAGCCTGCGGCGCGGCCAACGCTCGGAGTCCGAACATACAGAGAGTCACAATCAACCGCAATGACCGAACCGAAATTGAGCAAGCCGCCATATTCCTCGTTGTCACCTATTCCACGCTGGAGCTGATCTCCAATTGCAGGATCGCCTTTTGTCCGGGAGCAAAATGGACAACCTGACTCTTGGCCTCATAAGTCTTCATCGCTTCCGTGTCCCGATAGGGAAGTTCCCGCTGTGGGCTGCCGAAAGCCATCACGCGGTAAACTCCGGGCGTTACCATCTGATAATCAAACTTTCCATCGGGAGATGCCGCAAGTTCCAGAAACTGACCTGGGCTATCGGGCAAGGGGAGGCAATACACATAGCCCGCCGGCGTCGAGCGGGTCGACTCGGCGGAAGCCGGGGGAACTCCGAGCAAGGTGCCGTCGAGTTCCGCGTTATCGTCGCGCATCGTGATTTCGATCGGCGTACTTGCACCGGGCACTACGCCCAAGGGCTCACGCAGCAAATCCGTCCCGCCCATACTGGCCGACGCCACATAGCCACGATTCGCCGTTAGTCGTAACCAATACCGTCCAGGTGCCAGATTTTCGAGGATCAGGGAATCGTCATTGGGGCCTGTCGGCTCACGAAGCGATCCGCGTCTCTGCTCGTCAAAATCGTCCACCGCATCCGCCGTGATTTGCAGATCGAGACGCGGACCGTGCATGGGATACGTATGTTTCCCGTCGCTCCAGAACGAATGACTATCTGAATCTTTGGAGCTGAATTCCTCCCTGACAATCACCGGGATGGAATTATTTCGAGTAAGAACCATGCCGGGACCTTCTACGCGCGCCCCGGCCACAGTAATGTTTACCGAACCGCTGGTGGAGGAATCCGGCCCATTCGCCGCCGCCTCGATCAGATATTTTTCGTTCGGCAGCTGTCCTTCGATCGTCCCGCTACGCCTGTTGAAGCCGAGCGAATAACCGGGACCGCGCAATCCCTGCCGCGATACCGTGATATTCAATCCGCCGTTCTCGGCAATATTCGAGACCGGAATCTTAACCGGGTAGTAAGGCTGACGGACGAGGGTAAGATCCGCCTGGAAGGTTTGCCCGGCCGTAAGCTGGATCGTGGACGCCGAGGCGAAATCGGTGGCGCTAGGGTAATATACCGGCGGGAAACCATAGAGCTGCCCGCCCGGAACCGTGGCCTCCGGATCGTTGTCCATCCACTCGCTGGTCAGCACCTTGTAGGTGCCGGGCTGAAGTTCGGCAAAACGGAACTCGCCGTTCGAGTTGGTGCGGACTGAATTCTTCGCTATCCAGCGAAGACTGCCGTCCTGCACCTGCCTCCAGAAAAGCTGCACATTCACGCGGTTTGCCGGCTCGGCCGCGGAAAGAGTAACTCGCCCTTTAATCAAGGCCTCGGGCACCAAAGCGATCGTAACTTCGGTGCCAGGTGTTACTTCGACCCGCCTTACCCCTTCCCCGTTGGGATGGTCCAGAAATCCCGGCTTGCGCGCCATGAGCCAGGAAAGCCTGCCGGCGCCGGTTGACGAAGCGGCGCCTGCGCTGTCAGCCGCTTGCTTGGGCAGCGTGAACTCAAAATGTCCCTCGCCATCGGTGAACGTTGCATAGCGATTATCGGGAGAATACACGAGGGCGCGGCCAATGGGATCATGCGTAACAGCGTTGATCACCGTGCCGTGAACCGTATTCCATTGATTCTCAGATTGCAGAAGTTGAGCCAAACCCGGCGCGGCGCAGATGCACACGGCTAGCAGAATACTCAGGGCAACCCGTAGGTGCCGGATCGTCAAGGGAGGGCTCGGCCGTTGAACCTCAGGGCGGATCGGTTGGCCGTCGGCACTTCGCAAGGAAATTACTCCTGCTTCAATCGTTTCCTAAGTTTGGGCCGAATGCGCGCTAATCCGCGATCAATCGGTCTTACATTTAACTTCTTTTCGCTTCGGGCCGTCAATCACGGCAGTCTTTCCTGGCTGCTTCGGTTTGGAACTCCGTGTTAGCATTTCGATAGTTGCCCGCCCCGTCGGAATGAGCATGGCCAGTCGTCCCATCTCGACTTCATTGCAGGTTGTGATGCTTCTGGGAGTTGCTTTAGTTTCCTCCGCGCCGGCTGCGGAGCCTTCTCCATGGCTTGAGATTCACTCCACTCACTTCATGGTGATCACCGACGCTGGCGAAAAAAAAGGCAAAGAAGTTGCGCTGCGCTTCGAGCAGATGCGGGCCGTGTTCGCCATTCTGCTGATGAGAGACCGGCTCAACGAGCCGGTACCGCTTACCATCCTCGCCTTCAAGAACGACAAGAACTACTACCAGACGGCGCCGCTGCGGCAGGGACAGCCCATCGGCGTTCCCGGGTTTTTTCTACCCGGGGAAGACCAGAACTTTATCGTGCTGAACTTGTTCGAGGAAGAGCCCTGGCGCGCCGTGGCTCACGATCTTGCCCATGTGTGGCTGAACTACAACTATCCGCCGGTCCAGGGTTGGTTTGACGAAGGGATGGCGGAATATTTCAGCTCTATCCGCGTTGACGATAAGAAATACGAGATCGGCAGCGACCCCGAACTAAACCCGGCTTTCTCCGAGGATCTGCTGGAGAATCAGCGCGACGTCCGCAACGCGCCGAAATCGCTGACTGAGTTACTCAGCGGCCAGGTCTGGCTCACGCTGCCCGACCTGCTCACCATGAAACATGACGTCTCCAATTATGCGGAGAGCACGCATCACACGCTGTTCTACGCGCAGTCGTGGATGGTAATGCACTATCTTATCCACGAGAAAAAACTGCCGGAGACGGGAACCTATTTTGACCTGGTGGAGAACCAGCACGTGCCGGTGGAAGAAGCCATCCAAAAGGCTTACGGCGTCACTGCTGTTCAGTTCGACCAGGCGGTGAAAGATTACTTCCACTCGCTGACGCCGCTGTTTCTCGCGCTCGACGCGTCCAAGCGAGCCAGTTCCCCATCGAATGCGCCACAGGTTTATCAGTTTCCGGCACCGGTTGGGCCGAGCGACAGCGCGATCATCTCCAAGCCGATGCGCGAATCCGATGCCCACGCCGTAGCCGCTGAAATCAAGATCAGAATTCCCGAACGCCGCGAGGCCGGGCTGCAGGAGTTGCAAGACTTGGCTACGACTCCCGATCCAACGATCCCGGTCAAAGCTCCTAAGAGCGATAAAGCCGACAACCAAACGGGGCCGCTCATCACCGTTGTGGGCAACGAGATTGCTCACCGCGCTCTTGCCTGGGACCACCTGCAGCGGGGCGAGTTCGACCTGGCCGCCGAAGAACTGGGCAATGCGGCTGCGCTCGACCAGCGCGATATGTGGATCCGCTACTATCTCTCGCTGCTGAAATACCGCATGGCGCAGACGAAGCACGCCGATATCCAGGGCTTGCCGAACATGATGCAGGATCTGCGCGTGGTTCTCGAATGGTACCCGGAATTCGCCAACGCGTATGACCTGATGGCTATGGCGCGACTGGAAGGCGGGGGTCCGGTTGCAGCCATGCAGGCCGAACACGCCGCAATACAACTTTGTCCACGCAACCAGGAATACCTGTACCATCTGGCGAAAATCTACGTTGAGAACAAAAAGTGGGAGGCCGCGAGAGCCTTGCTGGATCGCTTGAAGAGCAGCAGCGATGCGCAGGTCGCGTCCGAGGCCCGCGGGGAACTGGAGCGGCTTGCGACTGAGCAGAAGTACGGCATCTCCTCTGCCTCGGCGACGGCTGGGCAAAAACTTTCCGCCCAACCTTCTCCCTTTGACGTGCTGGAGCAGGACGCCGCCAAGCGTGCCGCGGCAGGAGCGGGTCCAAGCGGTAGTCCCGGAGACCGGCGCGCCGCCAAGTTTTTCCAGGGGCGGCTGGTGGGGGTGGATTGCTCTCAGTCACCCGCTGCGGTTCTGACGGTGACCGAGGGTGGAGTTGTTCTAAAACTGCGCACTGCGGATTACAAATCGCTGCTGCTGATCGGAGCCGATACCTTCTCGTGCGAGTGGAATAACCGCTCCGTCTCGGTGAACTACAAGCCCGGCGGATTGTCGGATGGAGACTTGGTATCGGTCGAGGTGCGGTGAAGTTGGCGCCGCCACTACCGCTGTCATCCTGAGGCAGCGGGTGGAGGCGGCGGCCTCTCCCATTTAGTAGTAAAATTTGGAGCCGGGCGGGATTGTTGGGAACGCGGGTCGCTTGGTTTCGGTTTGGGCCTGCCGAGCAACGATCTTGGGCAAATCCAGGACGTAAGGAGACGCTCGCGATGCGATCTATTGCTGTAGTTTGCCTGTTGCTTACTTCTTTTTCCCTTTCGGGAGTGGCTGCGGCCGACGACACCAAGCCGGAAGATATCGTGGCCAAGCACCTGGATTCGATCGGCACGGCCGAGGCGCGTGCCGCCGTCAAGTCACGCGGCATACAGGGCTCGCTGAGCTTCAAGATCCTGGCGCGAGGGACTACGTCTGGCGACGAAGCCGCTACGGGAGACGCCACCGGCATGTGGGGGTACATCTCCGAACAGCGCGAATCGAACTTCGTGATGAAGTTCGGTAGCGCGGCGTGGCGGGGGGAACGGTTTGTCTTCGACGGCGATAAAACCAACTTCGCTGTTTTTACTTCCTCGC
>Ga0302180_10002678_pt1 | contig 13789 bp, 13 predicted proteins | sample I_Palsa_E3_2_FD_200575 | JGI IMG/M metagenome (GOLD analysis project Ga0302180, IMG submission 200575) | Peat permafrost microbial communities from Stordalen Mire near Abisko, Sweden - I_Palsa_E3_2 | ecosystem: Environmental > Terrestrial > Soil > Palsa > Peat permafrost | place: Sweden... | reverse complement strand
CACGATCGCGCGCGAAGGCGGACGCGCCGTCCTGGGCAAATCGTCGGGCGGATTCGGCTCGATGCACTTATCGATGGAACACCCGGGCATATTTGCCGCATTTGCCTCGCACAGCGGCGATGCATACTTTGCGTATGCGCACCCACCGGCATTCCCATCGGTGCAGCGCACGCTCGAACGGCACGATTTTTCGATCGGGACGTTCGTCGAAGTGTTCGAGAAGAAGCACAAGCGCGCGCAGCCCGAGTACCTGACCATGGAAATGCTCGGTTACGCGGCTGCATATTCGCCGCGTTCCGCCAAAGCGTTCGATCTCGAGTTACCGTTCGATTTGCAAACGGGGGAGTTGCGCGAAGAGATCTTTGCGCGTTGGCTGGCGTTCGATCCGGTTGAGCGCGTCACACGGAGCGAGGCGGCGCTGCGGGGTTTGCGGCTTCGGTATCTGGACTGCGGGCGGCGCGACGAATATGGGCTCGATATCGGCGCTCGCCTCGTAGCCCAGCGCATGCGCGAAGTCGGGTTAGAGGTACGGCACGAGGAGTTCGACGACGATCATCGCAACGTGGGATACCGCTACGAGATCTCACTCCCGGCTTTGGCCGGCGTCCTCGATAGGGAACCATGAATCGCGCTTGCCTTTTTGTCTTGGTCGCCTTCGCCGTCATAATCGCCTCGCCAACCGCCCTGCACGCGCAAGTACCGTCTCCGTCAGCTACGCCCTTGCCCGATCCGCAAGTGTTCGAGGACGAAGCGATGCACTTTCGTGCGCCGAGCGGGTACTATTTGCTCGGTCAACGGCACATCACGGTGGACAAGCTCACCGGGGATGCGCAGGTCGTTGCCGGGTGGATCCATCCCGATCGCGATCATCCGCGGCAAATTGCGATTCAAATGGAATATTACGAAGGCAACGCGGGCGGGTTCGACGGGACGCTCGAGGGCCAGATGCGCGATCAGTTCGAGACGGCGATCTTCAAGAACAAGAAGAGCACGACGCTAAAAAACGGGATGCCCGCAGTGTTCATGGAGATGACCTCGGGCTCGGGCTTCAACGTGCAGAAATTCTACATACTGCTCTGGGCTGACGGTCAGCGCGGAGTTGCGATCGTCTTGAAGGCGCAGCTTGGCGACATCTCTACCGAGACCGCGGAGCAAACGATTTCAGACGTGAGCGCCGTTCGCTACCCGCTCGGCCGCGAGTGACAGCGCTGAGCGCAGGTCGTCGAGCAGATCCTCGACATCCTCGATTCCCACAGAAAGACGCAAAAGGCCGTCGGTAACTCCGCGGCGCTCGCGATCTTCCTTAGGAATGGAGCCATGGGTCATGCGCGCGGGATGGCAGATGAGCGATTCGACGCCGCCCAGACTCTCGGCTAAACTGAAATAGCGCAAGCGGTGCGCAAAGTCGAGGGCGCGCGCCGGCGGCCCCTTGAGCACAAACGAAACCATGCCGCCGAAACCGCTCATCTGCCGCCTCGCCAGAGCATGTTGCGGATGCGAGGGCAAGCCCGGATAGTACACGCGATCGACTTCGGCATGCGATTCGAGAAATTCCGCCACGGCCTGTGCGTTACGCGCGTGCGCCTGCATCCGGATCGCCAGCGTCTTTGCTCCGCGCATCGTGAGCCAGGCGTCGTGTGGACCCGGCACGCCGCCGACCGCGTTTTGATGAAACTTGATCACGTCGGCGATGGCATCATCGTTGGTGATGGCGACGCCGCCGACCACATCGGAATGCCCGCCGATGTATTTGGTCGTCGAATGCACGACGACGTCGGCGCCGAGTGCGAGCGGTTGCTGAAAATAGGGCGTTGCGAACGTGTTATCAACGGCTACGATCTGGTCTCCACTACGAAGTGAAGATATCGCTTCGATATCGATCAGTTTGAGCAACGGATTGGTCGGCGTTTCGAGCCAGAAGAGCTTGGTGTTGGGCCGCACGGCGGCCCGCACAACGTCGACGTCGCTCATGTCGACATACGTAAACTCGACACCGTAACGAGTGAGCACGCGCGAGAAGAGGCGATAGGTTCCGCCGTAGAGATCGTCGGTGACGATCGCATGATCCCCGGCCGAGAGCAGATTGAGCACCGCTGCGGTCGCGGCCATGCCGCTCGCGAACGCGTAGCCGTGCGCGCCGCTCTCGAGCGAGGCGAGCTGCTTCTCGAGCGCGAGCCGCGTGGGATTGATCGTGCGCGAGTAGTCGAAGCCCTTATGCTCGCCCACCGCATCTTGCGTGTAGGTCGACGTTTGATAGACGGGCACGATGGTCGCGCCCGTCGCCGGATCGGCTTCTTGGCCGACGTGGATAGCCCGAGTCGAAAATTTCATATCGATGATAGGAAGCTGATGATGTCTTGGCGCGCAAGCAGGCCGACCGGCTCGCCGCCGTCGGTGATCACGACCGCGGGATTCGCGAGCGTAAGGAGCTTATACGCCCGGTCGATCTCTTCGTGCTGTTCGAGTGAGGGGAACGGCCGGCCCATCACCTCGCTCACCGGTTTGTGTAGGATGTCGGACTGATCGAAGACGGCTTGCATGACCCCCACGTCGTTGACGCTGCCCACGATGTCGATTCCGTTCATCACCGGCAACTGTGAAATTTCGTACCGGCGCAACAGATCGAGCGCGGTTTTCACCGTGTCGTCAGGCTTGACCGTGATCATCGGCGGCAGCGGAGTCTTCCCGCGCAACACGTCGGCGACCGTCGCCTTGCGCTTGCCCTCGGAGAGAAAACCGTTGGCGATCATCCACTCGTCGTTGAAAATCTTCGACATATACCCGCGCCCCGAGTCGGGGAAGAGCACGACGACGATCGCGTCCTTCGCCAGCGTCTTGGCGAGCTTTACCGCGGCAACCGCGGCCGTCCCGGACGAACCACCGACCAAAAGCCCCTCTTCGCGTGTGATGCGCCGTGCCATGAGGAACGACTCTCGATCCGAGACGCGCACCATCTCATCGATCACCTTGAGGTCGACGGTTTCGGGCAAGTAACTCATGCCGATGCCTTCCACTGCGTACGAACGCGGTGTGTCGCCCGAGTAGATCGAGCCTTCCGGATCGGCGCCGACCACGTGAATCTTTGGATTTTGATCCTTTAAGTAGCGCGCAGTGCCCGAAATCGTCCCGCCGGTACCGATCCCCGCGACGAAGTGCGTGATTGTGCCGCGCGTGTCACGCCAAATCTCGGGGCCCGTTGTATGGTAGTGCGCTTCGGGATTGTGATGATTGTGAAATTGATTGGGTTGAAACGCGCCCGGAATCTCGGACGCGAGCCGATTGGCGACGCCGTAATACGATTCCGCGGAATCGTTCGGCACGTTGGTCGGCGTAATTACGACCTCCGCTCCGTACGCTTTAAGCAGATCGATTTTCTCTTTCGCCATCTTGTCGGGCATCACGAGGATGCAGCGGTAACCACGGATGGCCGCCGCCATCGCCAGGCCCGACCCCGTGTTGCCGCTCGTTGGTTCAACGATTGTTCCGCCCGGTTTGAGCAGTCCCGAGCGCTCGGCCTCTTCGAGCATCGCGATGGCGGGACGATCCTTGACGCTGCCTCCCGGATTGACATACTCGACTTTGGCAAGGACCAGGCACTCCGCCCCGTCGGTGACCTTGTTCAGCTTGACCAGTGGGGTGTTGCCGATCGCATCGAGCGCCGTTTCACAGTATATGGGGCCAGTTGTCCGGTCGGTGGGGACGGTCGTAGACATGGGCCTGCGCTTCCGCAACCGGGGAGTACGGGCCTCCCGCGCGAAGCTTCGACCATATGAGAAGGGCCGTCCGTACTCTTGCGTTGCTCGCGTTGACTGTTATCACGCTCAGCGCGTGCGATAACGGCGACCTGCCGCCGGCAACGCAGTTCACGCCGCTGAGCGGCACCATTACGGATTCGATCACGCATCAGCCGATCGCCGGTGCGCTGATCGTCGTCGATACGGTGCTGACGACGACCACCGACGCGAACGGCAAGTTCACGATCGCGAAAGTCCCGAGCGGCATCGTGGATTACGTGGTCAAGGCCAAGGGCTACACGGATATCACGGCGACGGTCGATGCTGAACCCGGTAAGACGTTCGAACTCAACGTCGCAATGCAGCAGCCGACGACGCCTTAGCGTACGCGCTCGCCGGTTTGACCAAGGTCGCGCGCTCAGCGACGGCGCGGTCGATCACCTCGATCACCGCATCGGCCAATTTCTCCGGATCGTGACGGACGGTCACCGTTTCGCTGATCATTTGCTCGCGCGCTACTCCGAGGCCGAGTTCCTCGATCCGCACGATATCCGGCACGACCGGCTCTTGCCGCTCTTCGAGGTAGGTGCCGAGCAGTTTGTGCGGCGGCTCGTCGTTGACGATGACATAATCGCACACGCGCGCGCCGGCGTTGCGGAAGAGCGCCTCGACATGGTCGGCCGCGGTCATACGATCGGTTTCGCCCGGCTGAGTCATCACGTTACAGACGTAAATCTTCACCGCGTTCGAGTGCGCGACTTCGCTGGTGATGCGGTCGACCAAGAAGTTCGGAAGAATTGAGGTAAAGAGCGATCCCGGACCGAGCACAATTGCATCGGCACCTCGGATCGCTTCGATCACTTCATCGAGCGGCGCTGCCCGTTCCGGATCGAAAAAGACGCGCTTGATCGTGCCGTGAGCCTTGGGAATATTCGATTCGCCCTCGACGATGGTACCGTCGTCGAGCTCGGCGCAGAGTTGCACCACGGAGAGCGTGGTTGGAAGCACGCGACCGACGATGTTGAGCACACGACTCGACTCTTTGATCGCTTTATCGAAATTGCCGGTGATGCCGCTCATCGCCGCGAGGAATAAATTTCCGAACGAGTGGCCGCTCAGGCCGCCTTCTTCGAATCGGTAGCGGAACAGATCGGTGACGAGAGCCTCGTCGTCGGCGAGCGCAACCAAACAATTTCGCACGTCGCCGGGCGGAAGCACGCCGAGCTCTTTTTGCAAACGGCCCGAGGAGCCGCCATCGTCGCTGACCGTGACCACCGCGGTGAGGTTGGTGGTGCGCCGCTTGAGTCCACGCAGCAACGTGGAAAGTCCCGTGCCGCCGCCGATAGCGACGATCTTATAGCCTTGTTCGAGACGCCGCACGAGCAAGGTGTCGAGCAGACCATGTTCGCCGGCGCGAGCGGCGCGGGTCATCGACCCGAGCCAGCGGCTCATTCCGAATATGATTGCGAGGACGCCCCCCGCGATAAAGACCCACGTGAGATACGATGGCGAAAAATAGTCGTCGACAAACGCGTCGACATTCTCGTTGATGCGGAAGCTGTTGCCCTCAGCGACCTGCCAGCGGTAGAAGCCATCGAGCAAGAGCGCGACGCCGAACACAAGGAGAACGAGCCAGCGCTTGATCCCCAGGCCAGGCAAGAGCCATTTCAGCGGTGCTGTGACGCGCCGGCCCACGCTATCGTCCGAGATCTCGCGGATCGACCGCGAGCGCGAGACGTTCGTCAGCCACAAGATGCCGGTAAAGCCGATCGGCGACGTAAACCGAACGATGGCGTCCCCCGGTGCAGCCGATGCCGACCGTGACGCGCGCCTTGCCTTCAGCAATGTAGCGCGGCACGAGAAAGTCGATCATGTCGATCAGCTTCGCCACGAACGGGGCGCATGCCGGGTCGGCCTCGATGAATTTTACCACCGCCTCATCTTCGCCGGTCAACGGCCGCAGCGCGTCGTCGTAGTTGGGGTTGTGCAGAAAGCGCACGTCGAAGAGCAAGTCGAGATCGAGCGGCACGCCGTATTTGAAACCGAACGGCACGATCGTCACGGTGAGCAGCGCCAGTTCGTTGGGAGCGAATGCGGCGGCTAGACGTTCCTTGAGACTTGCATGATTGAGTGCCGTCGTATCGATCGTCATCGTCGCGCGCTCGCGCAGCGGCAAGAGTGCCTCCCGTTCGGCGGCGATTGCCTCGCGCAGCGACCCGTGCGCTTCGAAAGGATGGCGCCGTCGCGTTTCGCTGAAGCGGCGCACAAGGGCGTCGTTTCGGGCTTCGAGGTACAGCACGTCGACCGGCCGGGTGCGTGCAGTCGTTTGGATGGCGGCGAGCGCATCGCCGAGCAAGGCGTCGCCGTGTTCGTGAAGCGTGACGGCGATATCACCAACGCGTCCCGCGTCGAGAACCCGCAAGGTCGCGTCGAGCGCGGCTGGAGGCAGGTGTTCCACGCAGTAGAAGCCCAAGTCCTCAAGGGTCTTGATCGCCTGGCTCTTTCCGGCGCCGGAGAGCCCGGTGACGAAGACGATTCGCGCCGCGCTCATGGCCGGCAGAGGGAGCGTTGCAGCTGCATGAAGTTCTTTTCGCCCGAGAAGGCCAACGCCCTCATCCCGAAGCTCGCGCCCTTGGTTGAAGAGCTGCTCACAAAGCGCCGCGATCTTGCGATCAAGCTGCTCGAGACCGACCCCGCGCTGAAGGTGCCGCCGCCGTCGATACGATCCACGCGCCTGGCCGGATTGCGTTCGCCCTTTCCGGCGCCGCGTTTCGGCGAACTCAAGAGCGAGATCGTTCGCTTGATCCATCGCATCGAGACGTTCGGCTGCATCGTCAAAGACATCGATCTCGGGCTGATCGATTTTCCCTCGACGCGTCGCGGAGAGCCGGTGTACTTGTGCTGGAAAACCGGAGAAAAGCGCGTGTCACACTGGCACGCGCTCGATGAAGGCTTCGAGGAGCGAAAACTGCTTTAGGCTGAGCTGTCGTTGCCAACAGACTCATGGTCCATAGACCACTTCGTCTGTCGGCGCCTAAGCTCAACCAAAAGCAGACTGTTGTTAGCTCGCTTTGGTAGCGGTGGCCTCGACCGGGATGAAATCCTCGGCGAGTCCTTGCAGGCGCACGTCGCCGAACTCGGCCGTATAGGCGCCGTTTTGAGCGCCGGTGATTTCGCCGATCTCCGGCACATTGGCCAGCTGCGGTATCTTGCCGCGAATCTCGTCGGGGATGCGCACCTTATCGCCGATCGTGAGCGAACCCTGATCGAAGAGTGCGTTGAGGCTGTCCAGCAGCATTGGCAGTGGAATCCCGTAGTCTTCGCTGACCGCACCGATCGTGTGCGTTTCGCTGATCGCGCAGTTCGAGCACCCGCCCAAATGGAAGCGGGCGAAGACGCGACGCGCGCCGGCGTGCACGTTGAAGGCCTGGTCGACGGTCATCTCGGGGGTAAAACGCTGCTCGTTCATGTTCATGATCATTGGCTACAACGCGGGTTCGGACCCGCAAAGTTGCGTCTGCGAAGTACGCCTATAAGCCGGATTCTGTGCGCGCCCTTGCGGGCGCCGGCGATCATCTCTCTGGGGCACGCGTTACCGCGTGCCTCGATGCGACATAACTCGTACGGACGGGCCGTCCGGGCCCTTCGACTATCCGGCTTTGCCGGACGCTTCAGGACCAATATCGAGCGATCTTGCTTCAGGTGGGGTTTGCCCGAGCGCGCGTCACCGCGACACTCCGTGAGCTCTTACCTCACGATTTCACCCTTACGGGGCCCGGCAAGCCGAGCCCCGCGGTTTGTTTCTGTGGCACTTTCCTTCGAGTCACCCCGACAGGACGTTATCCTGCACCCTGCCCGATGAAGCCCGGACTTTCCTCACGTGTTGCCGCGTTAGCGACAAGTTGCGCGATCGCCCGGCGTACTTCGCTCGCGTAGTATAGCATGCGACTAGGTGCCGTTGGCGTCGAACATCCCCGCGAGTGCGGTGGTCTGCGTGGCCGTGATGCCGTCGGGATATGGTCCGGCGCTCGGAACGGTCGATGCCGCCGGCCCGTCGATGTAGTACAGCGAGAGGCTACCGCTATTGCACGGAAGCGTGTTGGCTGCGCAACCCGACGGATCGATTTGCGCCGCACTCAGCGTTACCGCCGCGGCGCTTCCGCTCGTTGCGGTGAACTGCACGGTCATCGTTGGCGAAATGAACGTGCTCGGAACGCCAACGGGCTGCGTTGCGCCCGCGACGTTCATCGTCGCACCAAGCTGTTGCGAACCGGTTGACGACGTAATGCCGAAGGCCGTCGTCATCGCGGCGGTCGCGACGGCTGCGTTGTGGAAGTTGACGGCGAAACCGCCGCTCGGCGTGCTGTAGTCGGTGTTGATGTAGGCCAAGATGTTCATCGTATCGGCAGCGTTGACCGGATGCTGTTCACCGACGATCACGAGATCGACGTACGTTGAGCCATTGAGGCTTTGCGAAAGCGCCGATGTCGGAATGCCGACGATCGCGGTCTGCGTTCCAGTTGCATCTACCGCGATGGTGTGCGCGCCCGTTTTGAATTGCGTATAGTTGGTGATGTCGCCGTAAGCGAGCGCGGTCGTATTGACTTTGGTGCCGTCGACGTAGACGTCAACAGCGCCCGAATCGGCCGATCCATTTACAACGCGAAAATAGCCATAGTTGGTATTGGAGACGACGGTGCTCGGTGACGTGCCACCACCGCATCCAGCGAGAAGTACGGTCAACGCGGAGCCAACCGCGATGAGGGTGTGTTTGAGTTTGGTGGGTTGATACATAGAAACCGATGTACCAGCGTGCACCAAAACTAAAACGTCCTTGCACGCATAGGAAAAAGAACGGGAGCCCGACGGCTTTCAAAGCGGCCGGGCTCTTGCTTGTATTGCTTTATGGGCAAGCGGGTTTTACAAAAGCTTTACATTGGTACATCGCCATCATGTTTAATGATGATGCGATCCAACTCTACCCGCGGGATTGGCACCCGCTTCTCACGCTGACCCGCTTGTCGGTGGATGTGGCCATGACCGGCCGCACGGTCTCAGACTTTACGCCGTTCACCCCATCGGAGATGCTGGCGGAGATGCAGCGGTGGGAGCAGGGCTAACACCCGGTGACGAGCGTTGACTGCCGGATGCAGCGCTCGACCGAATCAAGACGAACGACGCGGCCCGTGATCGCTTTTCCCGCCAAGATCGCTTCGTAGTTCTTGAAGCCTTGGTCTTCCCACCCCTGGATGGCGGCGCCCAGCGGCGCCGTCAGAAGATTTTGTTGCATGTGCTCGCCCCAAATCTCATTCCAATATACGTCATGGCCGTTCGGAATCCAGAAGATATTGCTTTCCGAATCGTTGCCGCGATCGGTCTGCGACGCTACGTTACCTAAACTACGCGTATTGAGGTTCGCCGACCCGACGGTGTAGATGGCGAGGCTTCCCGCATGGAAAAATTCGGAATGTTTGCTGTGGATGTAAATCTGGTTTTGCACCAAGAACCTGTTGTAGGCATCGCTACCTGCAGGTACGGGCGGCATCGTACCGCCGGAGGCCTTCGCCGGATTCGCGAGTGTGTAGCCCATGATCGCACCGGTCGTAATCATGTCCCGCACCTTCACGACGATCGGCGCCGCGTCTTGGACGTACTCCCCCGGATGGTTGGGGCAAGGCTTGTTCGGATCGTTGCCCAGGATATTAATCTTGGAACTAAGTTTCACTTTTGAGGGATCTTTGTCGACGGCCGGATCGATGAACCATATCTGGGGATCGCTCGGCGTGCATGGTGGGTGCTTCGGTACAATGTAGCGCCACGGTTTCCCGGTCTGGCGGTGATAGATGCTCTTCGCCGACTTCACCTCCAGCCAGACCAGGTTCTGCATCTCGTCGTCGACGATCTCCGGCCGAACCTTCAACCAATCGATCCACGTGACGCCCGATCCGCCTGGAACGTACGGAATGACGATGTGGACAAACGGATCGGCGTTACACCAGTGTGGATTAGGCTTCGGATTACACGCAGCAAAGATATGCTCCGCGACTTGATGGTCCTGAAAGTACTGAGTCTCGAAGTACCCGAAGTCGCCGACGGCCATCGCGTCGATGTCCTTTTGGTACTCCTTGCGAATGCCATCCGGCGGATCGTTTGAAGTGTACGAATTCGTAGGGTGGGAAACCGCAAAGACTACATTCGTTGACGCATATTTCGCGTCAATCTTCATCACAGGAACGGCGTGAGGCTTGTTCTTGTCGATCGTCGCCTCGACGCCTTCGATCTGTAGGATGAGACCGCGCGTCTGCGCAAACAGAAACCGACGGTTCGGGCCGCTCGTGCCGGCTTTGCGCACCTGCGCCCACAGCGCGCGCTTCACTGGAAAAAACGGCGTGCTATGATCGCTCCCGTCCAGCGCCCAATCGGAGGTAGCCGGGTTGGTATTCGTGAGCCATCGCTCGTCGAAGGTGCGTTCGATATCGCTCACGATCGTGCCACGGACGATCGATCCCGTATCGTGTAATGGAGGCGGAATGAAGCTGAGCGGGGCCGGATCGGGTCCCGTGAAAGAATCAACCGACGAAGCCCATCGCGCCGGATCGTTTTGCAGATGCTTATCGGTGTCCGAATATTCCTTAAACGCGTTGAGGCCGCCGACGAACGCACCTTTGTCGGTAATCACAAGCTTTTGGTGCTGCGATGAATAGTGCGGCCAGTGCTTGCCGTCGAAGTAGTTCATCTGCGTCATGATCTGCACGCCAGTCGGCATTACTACATCGCTCCCCCTGAGAAGCCCCCGCGCATTGAGCCCGCTGTAGTACTGTTGGAAATCCTCGAGGAGTTCGTCGCTGGCCCCCGATCCGCGACTCTGCATCTGGGCATTGAGTACCGGTGGGGTCCAGGCGAGCAGATCTTTCTGCGGCACTTTGAGGTATCCGATGTCGCCCATGTTGTTCAGCGTGTATTCGTATTGATTATCATCTAGGGTTTGACGCCATACCAACACCATCACCTCACCCATTGCCGTGTTCCAACTGGCCTTACCCTTGAGTCTGGCTTGCGCTTTGGCCGTGAGGTCGGCCGCCTTACAACGCAATATCACGATGAGCGAATAAGCGTCCGCAGCTTTCGCGCAATTCAGATTCTCTGAAGAAGTCGAGCCGGGCGGCGGATTTGGATCGGTGCGGGAGTTGATAAGCGGGCGCGGACCAGTTGGCTTCCAGCTCATCTCGTTGTCAACGCCCCATGCAAGGACATGGACGAATTCATCGGCGCTGCTAATCAGATCGGCGATCTTCCCAAATCCAGGCGTTCCATCGCGGAACGGCTCAACCGAATTTGCTGCGATCGGCTGGGATGTCGCGAGCCCGGTTACAGCGACGGAAAAGCCGAGTAGCAGGAGCGCAATTCTGCGAAAGTGCACGGCTGGACACCTCCCCGGCCTAAAGGGCCTTAAAGGTTCGCCGCCACTGGGTAACCCCTTGCCTCTTGGAAGGGCAACCCCTGGACGGAGCGTCCTTGGTTACCGCCGAACCCGGTCTGTCATCTGGAGAACGTAAGTCGCCGAAAGGAGCCACTATGGGTGCACGGGGCTTCCAACGCGTGATTGCGGCGCTGCTCATCGTCACAGCGATGCAGTATGAGGTTGCGCACGCCGAAACACCGCTAATTTCGCCACGAGACGTCACTTCCAATTCGGGCGGCACGATTTGTTTCTACGTTGATTCTCCGCATTTCCGGTTGACGGGACCGTATAAGAGTATCCGCACCGGACACGCTTTTGTTGGGCTTTCGCCGGACGGTGGCCCTCAACAAGGCAATACGGGCTTGGTCTACGGGCACGTGCCCGCCGGTACACTTGGCGGTATCAATCCGTTCAGTTCCGGCGGAAAGACCGAAGGTCAATCCGATCATCCATGGGACTATCGCATCTGTTATCACGTCGACGCCGGCCAGTATAACGCTGCAGCGAAGTTCATACGCGGCGAAATCACCTCGCCTTCGGACTTCCACCTTTTTGGACGAAATTGTACGGACTGGATCGACCGAGTCGCCGGAGCTGCTGGGCTGCATATCCCCCGAACAACCGATCCCAGCGCACCGCACATCAAAGACCCGGCGGTTTTCGAAGACAACTTGGAGCGCCTATCGCCGCAACGTACCTACGAGGGCGGGCGTGTCACGCACCATGTCGTGACTTCTATGCGGTCTCAATTTGATCTGAACTCGGTTCGCGGGCTAGGAACGGCGGGGCTTCTTGCGCCGCGCGAACTCGCGGCAGGACTCAAAATTCCCGTGATCAGCAAGACGCTGCCCACAATCCGTCTGTCGATCGGTCAAAGGATCTCATTGGCTTACACCGGTGTGGAGCCGGGAGCAGCGCTCGTGGCGGTGCGATTCAACGGCCAAGTGTCGCTGATCAATAACTGGGGACCGAGCTATATAGTCGCTCGTGCCGGAACTGTTCCGATACAGATCGCGGTCCTCCAAGCACACCGGCTCTTCTACGCCACTTTCAACGTCGTCGCTGAGGGCAGCGGTGGGCCCACAACGAGACTCGTCAGGATCGCCGTACCGCCGGAACGCTAAACCCTCGCGCATGAAAAAGCAAATCGCCCGTAAGAACGGGCGATCAATGGTGGAGGGGTCCTCATGCCCCGTTGCGTGCGGGCACTTGTCGTCTTTCGTGCACCACATGATGACTTGCCAATCGAAGTTCCCCGGACGCTGCTCGATCTTCTCGACACCAGGAACGGCTTTCGCGAGCCGAATCGCATCGGCATCGAGCTTCATGAACGTGTCACCATTTGCGCAGGCAGTGAGCGTTGCAAGGCCACCTAAAGCAAAGAGCATCGTTGCGAGTCGAAAGAACACGCTCATGGCGTTCCGCCCACGATCATGACTTCCGACCAAAAGGGCACGTCGGCTCCAGAAATCCCAACGCGTCTTTCTGCTGCGGTGGAGAAGAACTCGCGCCTCAAATAGTCTGCAAGGTCGGAACCGTAGTAGATGATGTCCGTTTGGGATACGGACAGAACCGGATTGCCTTCCGCGTTTGGTACCTCACAGATATAGCGGTGACCGTAGATCGGAATGAGTTTTGGAGCGGCGGTTAGATGAACCGCGGCCTTCTCTTCGGCCTCGTCCGCCGATTGGGGTCGGGGGTCCCACGATTCCATCCAAAAAACATTGTTGCGCACATCGAATAGACACCCGTCTATTGGGCCCTGCACCTGCCGTAGCAGCTCAGTGGAATCCAGTTCGCGCCAGTTTGGGAACCGCTTGCCCGTCGGCAGCGCGGATTGCAGGAAGCGCCGCAAGTCGGGTGGGAAGTGGAAGCCAAAACGATCCTCTGCAGCCTGCACCTCGACATCAGAGAGGCCCGGGTCAAATGCGACCGATAGCGGGGGCTCGGATAGGCGGCGTGCCAGGTCCTCGATGTTACTCGCTTGTGTCACCGCGCCTAGGTTTTGGCTCGGCCAAGCTATCCCATCCCGCGGTATTGAATCGTCACCGATTTACTGCGCGCGCCAACTGGATGGCAACACGTGGTTTCCCGGGAAAAGAAAATCGCCCGTAAGAACGGGCGATCAATGGTGGAGGCAAGGAGACTCGAACTCCTGACCCCTTGCATGCCATGCAAGTGCTCTACCAGCTGAGCTATGCCCCCATGAAATTTCCAAATGCTGCGCATTTGGAACCGCACGTCCTGTGCTATTTCACTAAGTCGCGCCCTCCAGGTCGCGACCCCTAAAAATAGGGTCGCGCCATCACGGCGCGACCCCCATAATCCGGCGACCGCAATTCTACGACGAGGGTGGGGGCCTTCCTGCTTACGTCGCGATGGGTGAGAGCGGGTGAGGCGTCAGGCGCGCGTGTTGTATGGGCGAGATCGGTTTGCCGCCTGCGGCCTGTATCGCCGTGTTGATCGTACCGATCGAGCCGGCCCATGCATTATACGCCTGTGCGCGCACGACGTAGATGCCCTCGAGACGCGTGTAAAGGTTCAGGCTTGCTTGCGCTAGGGTCTCGTCTTGGAGCAGCGACAACTCGTCCTC
>Ga0302180_10002673_pt1 | contig 13796 bp, 14 predicted proteins | sample I_Palsa_E3_2_FD_200575 | JGI IMG/M metagenome (GOLD analysis project Ga0302180, IMG submission 200575) | Peat permafrost microbial communities from Stordalen Mire near Abisko, Sweden - I_Palsa_E3_2 | ecosystem: Environmental > Terrestrial > Soil > Palsa > Peat permafrost | place: Sweden... | reverse complement strand
AGTGAACCCGACTGGATAATCTTCTACTCAGAACACCTGTTTCCACTGCGCCTGAACTGTCTGCAACATGCTCGCGGCGGACACTTGACCAGCGAAGAACTTCTGGAACTGGGTGACAAAGTCGGTCATCAACTGAGTGGATTCTGGTAGGCCGACAAATTCGTTCATTGGTACGCGCGTTTGATAGATGTCGAAGGCCGCCTTGTAGTGCGGGTTAGCGCCGACGAAGCTCGGGCTTGCTTGCGCGTTACCGGGGAAACCAGATGCATCGGTAGCAATCTGCGAGTTGACGTTCTTACTGAGAAGGAATTGCACGAACTTCCACGCCTGCAAGGGATGTGCGGACTTGGCGGAGACGCCGATCCCCCACGAGGCTACCGTGATCCCCTGCTTCCCCGTGTACCCGTCCTCGACCGGTAGTTCTGAGACCGTGTACTTCAGGTTCGGGGCCCCCGTAGCGATCGCTGAGGAGTCCGCCATGGAGTCGATCATCATTCCTACTCGGCCATTAATAAAGTTCTCGACTTTATCTGTCTCCACCACAGCGTCGGGGCCGGGGAACATGGCGCCATCTTTGTACACGTCTTTGAGCATGTTTACGACGGCAGTGAGAGTTGGGTTGTCAGTCAGATGTGGTTGCCCGTTCTGGAGCATGCTGCCACCTGAGGCCCATACCCACGACATAACGTCGTTCTGTGCACCGTTTGGAGGGTTCAAGGTAAGAGGAATGATCCATCCCCATGTTGTTTTGCTCAGTTTGCTGAGCGCCACGGCATCGGATGTGAACTGAGTCCAGTCCGTAGGTGGGTGTGCGATCCCAGCCTTTGCCAGAAGCGCGGTGTTCGTAAACAAGGGGTAGGCGAAGTTCACAAGGGGAATATCGTAGGTATTACCGTTGAGCTGAACTTGGCTCTTGATGGTGCTCTGATTGAAGCCCGTCTGCTTCATCTCAGCGGAGAGGTTCAGGAGCGCTCCCTCTTTAACGAGTGGATTGACCCAGGAACCATCTAGACCCACCACGTCAGCCATCGTACCGGTTGCCGCTTGGGCGATGGTCTGGCTCTCCACCGTGGGGTACGGGTTAGTATCCAGGGTTACGTGAATACCTGGGTTCTGTTGTTCGAACTGGTTGACGAGGTTCTGCAACGAATTGTGCCCAGCCATCTGGGGCGCCCACCACTCCGAAAAACTCAGGTTGACCGTCGAAGTTGCGCTGGCCGCACCTGGCAAAAAGGTGACGGTAGTTGCGGTGGCTATGAGCGCAGTGACAACTCTCCTGCGCATCCGGTGTTGGCGTTGTTGAGCTACATTACGCATATTCCCCTCCAATGGGGTTCGGCAAGTACGGTGGTTTATAATGGTTTCGGAGAGTGCTGTCGCTGGCCGTGGGGCCGAAGGGTGTAAGGGTTCTGCGGGTGCCGCCCCAGGCGCCCAGGGAGGACGTGGCGCACTCAACGTTAATTCTGTTGTTGTCTGCGCAGAGGGGATATCGACCTCGCATCGTGTCTATGGGCAGGGCCCCGTTGGGAGCGAAGGTGTCGAGAACAACGGTAGGAACTGGCATCTCAGACAGGGAGGGGCCCTCGTCCTGGGTGGAACCTGGTCTTGCACGTGGCGCAAGAAGTGCTCCGGAACAGGCCTTTGTTGTGTCGGGAGGCCAGCTAAGGGGGCTCCAGTGGGGTGGGGGAAGGTCATCCGGCTATTTCGCTATCGGCGCCGCGGTCTTGGGTGTCGGCGCCGCGGTCTTCGGCTGCCTCGGGGATGAGCAACTCGACCCCGGCCTCGGCCAGGGCAGCTCCGATCTCTGCGGCGGGAGCCTTCTCCGTTATCAGGCCGTCTGCGATCGATAATTCACCGATACGAGCGAAGGCGGTCCTGCCGAATTTTGAGGAATCAGCAAGCACGACGACGCGCTCGGCTCTTTCTATCATATGGCGAATCATGCTGGATTCCCGAAGATCGCCTCCAGTGAAGCCGAGCTCGCCGGACACGCCGCCGACACCGATAAAGGCGAGGTCGGCGTGAAAGGCATGTGTCCGGCCTCCTTCAACGTCCGGAAGTTCGACCGGTCCGAGCGTGGCGAAGGAGGTCATCCGAAACTGTCCGCCGAGGATGTGTAGCTCGGAGACAGCACCGGCCGGGATATTGCCGGGAAGATGCAGATTGTTGGTCACAACGGTCAGATCCTTCTTACCCTTCAGAGCACGGGCAAGCGCCAGAGTGGTAGTACCGCCGTTCACGATCAGAGTCTGCTGATCCGATACCAACGTCGCTGCCAGTGCGCCAATAGCGGCCTTCGCATCCCTGTTGGCGTCCGTGCGGCTCAAGAAAGGAGGGTCAAACCGGGCAAGATCATCCCGCCTGACGACCCCGCCATAGGACCGGACCACGACGCCCTGCTCGTGGAGGTACTGAAGGTCCCGGCGCACAGTGTCTCCGGATACGTCGAAGGCCTCAACGAGCATGCCGACAGTGGCCTGGCCGTGCTCCTCGACAAACTCGGCTAAGTCAGCACGTCGCTGTGCCGGGAGCCGCGGAGTTTCGCGCTCTTTGCGGGGTTGACGTGGCATCAGGATCCCCTGTCGTCGAACTTGACATGTGCCGAACAATGCGGTTCTGTACCGATATCGACCACAACTCGGGCTTGTGATCGCGCAAGACCTGACGTGGTCTGCAGAGATGCGTTCGGCGGTCTCCTCCTAGTGGAGGAGAGGATAGTCGGTTTGTAACCACAGAAAACACACCGACGGCTGTTGCAGGATCGACCTGACATCAGCGCCCCCCTTGTTGTCGAACGTTGACTGGTGCCGGGCTATGCGGTTCTGTGCCCGAAGTGACTATAACTGAGGCTTGCGGAGTGCGCAAGTCCGGTGTAGTCTTGCGGAAGTCCGCTTGCCGCGCTCCTCTTAGTGGAGGGAGGGAACAGTCGGTTTGCCATCACAGAAGCCGAATGACGAAACGTTGACGCCCTATAAGCGCGAGGTGGCCTCGCGACCAGAGAGCCTGGGCGCTCCTGAACCGGACGCGGCCAACGCAGCTGGCGCGACCGCCATAGTGCCCACCGGATGGTGGCTCCCCGCCCTACCGAAGGAAACCTAGGTCGACGATGGGTTTTGGGTGATACCTGCACCGCCGGACTTCTCCTCGGCGGTTGCTTGCTAGCAGGAGAGGAATTGCGCTGCTGGCGGGCACAGTCATCGTCTTGGTCGGACCGATCATGGTCCTGGCCATCGGGCGGAAGCGGCTCGCCGGAGGGCTGGTTGGCGGCGCAATTAAAGGTTGAAGGTTAGTTCAACGTTAATGGTGTCCCCGGTCTGGCCGGGGCGATGGATAGGTGGTGCCGAGAATGACGACCCTGAAGGAGACGACGGTGGATACCGCAAGCAGTATCGAGGCCAAGATGGCTCGCATGTTCGGGGCGCACGAGCGCATACTCGTGTTGCCGGTTGACCACGGGATGGCTCTGGGCAACGTGAGCGGCTTGGACGACCCGGTTGGGCTGGTCTTGGATTTTTTGAAGGTGGAGGGTGTAAACGGGGTCCTCTGCAGCTTGCCTGTGGGCCGTCGGCTAAGCCGGGCGGGCATGGCGGAGGACCGGTTCCGCCTGGTCACCTTGGACAGCGCGTTGGGGGGCGGCGATGGGAGCATATGGCAGGTAAGAGTGACTCGCGCCGCCGACGCAGCCGAAGAGAACTGCGACGCTGTAAAGGTGCTGATGGCGTGGGAGGACGATCTCGCCAGCCGTGCCAGGATCTTGGCTCTGGTGGCACACGCGTTGGACGAGGGCCACGACGCGGGTCTCCCAGTGATCGTCGAGCCGCTGGCCTCGGGCCCCCTTCAGGGGGTGGCGTTGGCTGAGGTCGAGCGCCGGGAACTGGAAGGAGCGCGCATCGCCGTCGAGGCTGGCGCGGACATCATCAAGATGAAGGCATGGGCCTCCGACGCGGGCAGGAGGTTCGTTTCCACCTGTCCGGTGCCCGTTGTAGCCCTCGGCGGCCAGCTCAGCGGCCAGAGCGGTGACGTGGTCGACACGATAAAAATGGCCCTCGACATCGGTATGAGAGGCATCTTCGTCGGGAGGAACATCTGGCAGCGTCCACGAACCGAAGCGCTGACGCTCATGGAGAAGGTCTCCAAAGTCGTCCACGGCTGAGGCCGGAGTTTCCTCACCCTGGAAGGATCAGCCGGGTTCGGTCCGTTTGTCGAGCGCCCGCACCCCGGAACGTCTTTGGTTCGTTGGCAATTGGTCGTGGGAGCCGGCGACCTTCCGGGTCCCCTTCGCCGTCTCGGACCTGATGGCCCCTGTTGCACTCGAGGGACAACGGCATCTCGATGTCTGTCCTTGGGACGTTCGCCTGTTACGAGGGGCGCCGGGCCTTGACCTGGGCGAGGTGGCCACGGTCCCGCCCGTGAGCCGGCGGAGGTAGTCGGCCATCATCGGACCTCTTCATTCATTTTCGAAGACCACTATCGATTTTGATCGATCGGATGAGCCTAAGGTTTATGGAAAAAAAAGGGTCAAGCCTGATCAACCCAACCAACCGAGCAGACGAGGGATGACGTGAGACAAATCGTGATGGACGGCCCCCGTAAGAGCCATGTGGCAGAGGTCGACGAGCCGACGATCACAGGTGACCAGATCATGGTCAAGGTGACTTATACGGGGATGTGCCACTCGGAGTGGTACCCGTGGTCTACGGCCAAGGCGGGCGACGTCTTCGGTCACGAGACCGTAGGCGTCGTCGCCCAGACGGGTGCCAACGTCCAGGGCTTCGCCGTCGGTGACCGTGTCAGTGGTCTTGGCGGCGGCGGCTACAAGGAGTACATAGTCATGGGCCCGGCCAAGACGGTCCATGTGCCGGACAACGTGAACGACGAGGACGCGCTGGCCGAACCGCTGGCATGCCTGCTCAGCATCGCCACCAAAATGCCACCGGCCATCCCCGGTGACCGAGTCGCGGTCGTCGGCACCGGGTACATGGGCCTCGGTATGGTCTCGCTGTTCAAGACGATGGGCTACGGCGACATTGTGGCTGTCGACCTCAGGGAAGAGGCGCGTGCCAACGCGCTCAAGTTCGGTGCTACCGAGGCCTATCACCCGAACAACATGCCCAACGGTTACAAGCTGGACTGGCCGGCCATCGGTAGGCCCGACCTCACCAGGGACGGCCACGCGGCCGACATCTTCAATATCGGCTTCCAGAACGTGCTTGAGTTCGCCGGGACCGAAAGCGCGTTGCAGTTGGCGGGGGACATGGTCTGCGCCCACGGCCGTCTGGGCATTGGTGGGTACCACAACGACGGACTGAGGACGATCGACTTCGGCTTGTGGAACTTCAAGGCACTGACGGCGGTCAATTGCCACGAGCGCCGGATCATGTGGGAGGCAGATCTGAGCCAACGGTGCATGACGATGTTGTCCAAAGGCGTCTGGAAGTTCACCGGGCTCGCCTATCACCTGTACGACATGGAGGAGTTCGACAGGGCCAACGAGGAGATGGAGGAGTACTCCGACGGCTTCATCAAGGGCCTTGTGAGGTGTTGAAGGCTCCCTGCACGCCCACTAAGTGAGCTGGGACGGAGCGCCTCGCCCGGGGCCGTGCGCCAAGCGGCATCACAAGTAGGGAAGCTCAGCACCGTCAAGCAAGCCTTGCCCTTAATAGACAGCGATAAAGAGCTGCAGTCGAGCGGGGCCAAGATTGATATGGCGCTGGCGGAACTACGAAAACTGGGCTACGCCAAGGGGCCTGAAGCCGAGCGAGAACCGAGGACTTTATTCCGACCTGAGAGCCTCTGCCGGGGGGCCCCAGCTGGCCGCTAGCCCAGGCCCGGCCGCCAAGGCGTTGGCTGCCAACAACGCGGCGACAACGGTGGCCACGACGGCGAAGACAGGGATATCTGCGCTAGTAGGGACCCCAAGGGACGTGGCGAACGCCGCCCATGCAAGTTTGCCGGCAATAACCCCCAACGGGGTCCCGATTACCAGCGCCGCCAGAGCTAGCGCGGTTGCCTGCCAGGCCAAGGTAGCAGCGACCTGTCTTCTCGTTAGGCCCAGCGCTTTCAATACCGCCAGATCCCGACGGCCTCTGCGCGCCGATGTCACGAGCACGTGGGCAAGCGTAGCTAGGGAGAGGAAGCCAAGCAGGGCCCCGAGGACGAGCGGCGTATCGCGCACCCGTTCGTAATTTTCTATATCTGCCGGCCGTTGGTCGGCCACCGGCAGGCACGCGCCGGGCGGGCAGCCGACCGACCCAGCGAATGTCGCCAGCGCTCGGCTGGCGGCGTTGACATCGGCTGACGGCGGGAAGCGGATAAGGAAGAAGTTGTAGCAGGAGGCGCCTCGTGGGCAGCCTTCCCCGGCTGTGCCGGCAGAAAGGGGCTGGCCCGTCAGTTCGGCCCCATCGCCCAAGCTTGTCGGTGTGAAGGTACCGATCCCGAAGGCTGGGAAGACAGCCTCACCTACTATCCGCATCGTCCGTCGTACCCCGTAGTAACGAACCGTGACGGTGTCCCCCAGTTGCTTGTTGAGCGAGGCCAGCGTCCTCGCCCCGAGCACGATCTCGTGGCCATTGAGCGGCTGCCGACCACTCAGCAACAAAGGCGACACGTCACCTTTAATGTTGTCGATACCTATTGCGGGGACGGTTTGGTTGCCGATCGACAGTTCCCCGTACCGGCCGGCAGAGTAGGCACCGTCGGGGTCTGTTGCCGATAGGACGGGCTGGACGAGCTGTTTAGGCGCGGCACCAAAGCCCAGCTGGAACTCGAGCTGCCACGTCTGGCCGTACAGACGGGGAGTGCCCACGAGTCGGTCCAGGCTGGACCCGAAGACCAAAGAAGCCATCAGGGCGCCGAGGGCGAGGGTTGTCGCAGCCAGTGCGCTGCCCACCGGCGCAGTGCCACCACGGCGTGGCCCTAGCGCCATACGCACCCCGGTCACCAGGCTGACCGGTCCCCTGATGCTGCCAAGGGGACCCGCCGCCGGCAGCCGCCCTCCCTCTAGTGCCAGCACCGAGAGATTGCGCTGGGCCCCCGCCCTCTGGGCCAAACGCCACGCTCCGGGCAGGACCACGAGCACAGGGAGCAGCATCGTGGCAACCAACCCGGCGCCGAGAACACCGAGGTTGGCAGCAAAACCAGGGGCCGGCTCGGCGAGACGCGCCGGGCCTATCGGCATGAGCGGGGAAGCGGCCAGGGCGGCAACCAAGCCCAGCAAGGCCCCGACGACTGTTGCCACCACCGTGCGCAGCGCCATCAGCGCCAGCAGTTGGCCGCGTGTGGCGCCCAATGCTTGCATCAGCTTTAGCTCTGGCGCAGCGATGGCGTGCTGGCGGCTCGCCAATTGCCCGGCCAGTGCTAAGCCGATAAGGCCAACAATGATCGCGAAAAGCCAAAGCGCTATTGCTTCTGGCATTATGGCGTGCTCGACTTTCGCCCGTTGGTCGGACAGGTCGGCCTCGAACAAAGCCCCGCCGGTGGTAGCTGTCGCGTACCTCATTGACAGCTGGTTGGCTTGCCGGTCAAAAGCAGCAATGTTCGTGCCCTGGCGCAGGCGAACATAGGCACCGTCGGCTGAAACGGTCGGCAGAGGTGCATCTTTGTCAGCGAACGCCTTCGTCAGCAGGATCTCAGGCGCCCGGTCAGTGGCCGAGACGGGCACGATCTGGCTGTCAAACATGACTACGGCTGTAACTCGAAAAGACAAATGGCGAGCCCCGCTCACCTCTGGGACGCCAGTCGCGCCGAGCGGGACGTCCAGGAGCTGCAAGCGGTCGCCGGCTCGGAGGTGATAGCGCTGCGCCACCTGGAGGTCCACCATCACCTCGTCGGCGTCGTCGGGGGAATACATAGTGCCCTGCAGGACCTTGACGTGGTCAACCGAGGTGCCGAAGCGACCGTCCACCGGCGCAGCGGCGAACAGAGCGGGCGCTCCTGGTGCCGGCCCGGTGGTTACCGGCTTGCCGGACTGGTCCAGAAGGAACATGTCGAGGATCCTCACCCAGGCCAGGCTGCTGACCTCGGGCAACCGGCTGATGGCCCCGTACAACGCCGGGGACCCCAAATTTTGTGGGGAGACAAGGACAGTGGCGGCCTTGTCCGCCTGGAGGAGCCGGGGGAAGGCGGTCTCCGTACGGCGCGCTCCCGCCGCTGCCGTTAGCACGGTGCCGGAAATGATCCCTAAGAGCAGGGCAAGGGCCAGCCAGGGCTTCCACCGAGCGCGGGCACCCATGAACAGCAATCTGTAGGCAGCAGCCATCCCAACAGAGATCCCAACATTTCCTAGGTGCGCAAACAAGGGTGCGAGCAGGCGCCGAGGCAGTGGTGCTGCCCGCACCACTCAGGCGAAGCTCAACGGTCCTTCACGCCCGACTGGGCCACGAGGGCCTTGGCTGCACCACGTTCTGCTTCAGATCGTCGCCGGAGGGCAGCGAGCCGTTGAACCCGCCGGGTACAGGCTGGCCGCCTGCTCAGCGCCAGAACCAGCTTAAGAAATCCCGCTCATCGGCGGAGGCTTGCATTTCTGGCACGACGTGGTTCGGGCCGCGTCGCGGAACGAAGTATCTCGTCGAGCCTCCCGGCCGCGGGTCGGAGAAGGGCCTCGACCCGGGTGCTCCCACGACGCAAGGGACTCAACGGGACTCAAAGTGTGCCCGAACGCGCCCTTGCATGCACTTCCACGCACCTCGTGGGTGGGAAAGACCTGGGCGTTCAGGAGAAAGCCCTGGTTGGAGCGGGGTCACGCGCTACGTTCGCATCGTAGAAGTCGCCGGTTCAAGTCCGGTCACCTCCACCAACCATAACGGCCTCATTAGAACCCCAACTAGGGCTCAAGGTACGTCCCGTTAGTTCCTCCAGGGGCTGGCGACAGGTGAGGCCATTAGGGCGGGAAGTCGATCTCGGTGCCCAGCATCACGCAGGCCGCCTCCATCTCGGCGAAGCTGGCATAGACCTCCCGCTGGGGCGGCAATGGTTCAAAATAAAGTGTTACCAAGAGCAGTAGGATCAAGTGGAGGACACTTTATGCCTAAAGATATACCCATCGAGAAAATCAAAGCGACCAACGGCAACGTAGCGGGTACTGCTAAGACCGAAACTAAAGTAACAATCCAAACATTACGAGATAAGAAAGCTCGTCACAAGAAGATCTCAACCCTTGCGGTGCATGACTACCCGTTCGCTAAACTTGCTGCCGCCTCCCGGGTCGATTGTCTCCTCGTGGGTGATTCCATCGGCATGACCGTATTCGGGTATGATTCATTGCTGCCAGTTACCATGGATCTCATGATACCTCACACGATAGCAGTCCGACATGGCGCACCCAATGTGTTCTTGATAGGTGATCTACCATTCCTGACGTATGAAGTGACTAACGAAGACGCTATCCGCAATGCAGGTCGCTTCATGGTCGAATGTGGGTGTGATGCGGTTAAGTTGGAAGGCGGTCGCGATAGAGCGGCTGTCATCAAGGCACTGGTCGGTGCTTCAATACCAGTCGTTGGGCACATTGGCTTCACGCCACAGGCCATGACAATGTCTGGAGGATTCAAAGCTCCAGGGCAGGATGTGGATGCGGCTCGGAAGATTGTTGAGGACGCACTTATCCTTGATGAGGCAGGTATCTGCATGCTGATGCTTGAGGCGGTTCCGGCAGACATTGCAGCCATCATTACTGAAAAATGCTCGGTTCCTGTCATCGGGTTTGGATCTGGCGCCGACGTCGACGGGCAGATCCTGCTGGTACATGACATACTTGGTATGTTTGATGCATTCACCGCGAGGTTCTCAAAGCAGTATGTTAATTTATCCAACCAAGCCCTTCGGGCAATGACTGACTTTGTGCATGAGGTTGAGACGGGAGCTTTTCCGGCATCTGAATACTATACAACGTTACCAAAGGAGGTAGGAGACGAGTTACGGCGGACATTCCCGTCTCATTGAGGAACGTTAGGATGCTGCGTAAGTCTGAACATATGGGCTAAAAATCGAGGAAGATCTGTCTTACAAAACCTCGTAGATATAATACACGGGGCCTTCCGGTAGCTTGTCGCCGATACCAACAGTGACGATACGGTTCAGCCACGCATAGTCAGGGGAAGCAGTCTCGAATACTGGAGTGATACGAAAATAATAGGTGGAGGGGTCAACTTCTTCACCTCTGGCGATCTTGTCCATGACAGCTGGTGGCCCGTGACGGAAGCCCCCGTAATGCATATAGATTAAGGCGCCGTCATCAGTTTCAAGTGTCGCGCGGACATCTATCTGAGCAACACCGTCCGGACGGACAAGCATCCAATCTCCACCCGTAGGGAGGACTTTCCCATGAAGTTTAGGCCCTTCGAATGTCCCGCCGCTTATGGGGATAATCCGTCGCTTCCCATACGGTAAGGCGCCGATCTCGAGCGGTTTGGCAACCTCGCCTTTTAAAGTGAAGAGGGGTTGTGTTTTTAGGGGAATCATGAGGCAGTTCTCCTTGTTAGTTGCTAGCGAATATGAAGGCTCAGGTAATTGGATGTTTTCCCTATGTTCCATAGTGTACGCTATGGCTATGGTTGCTGACAGGAGATTTATGCCGTTACGCTCGTTCTTGATCTTATAGGTCCCAAATCCGGGGCCGTGGTACCCAATAGCCCATTCGGTAACCCTCGACGCAGCGAGCCTTCCGTAAAGCTCCAGGCGCCAACGCCGTGCATGGAGGGGCAATCTGTGAACGGGCCGTTCTGAGTTATCGATAGACAGCCGCTCAACGAGCCGCTAAAGGTGAAGCTCGCCAGCGTGAAGGCTGACGCCGGATCGGCTCGTCAGCGGCAACCCGACGAGGGTGAACACAGCGGCGACCCCGGCGACCGAATTCCCAAATTCGTCGCAACCTAGGACGCGGGAGCATAAGCACACTCCTCCGCAGGCCCTCACTTTTGTGCCTAGTCGTCAGGCGCGTTTACCTCGGATGGCTCGCGAGGCGGATGCTCTCAATAGTGCTCGTAAGTTCGACCCAGCCGCGGAACCGCTAAGGCGAGCCCGAGGTGAAAATTTTCCCGCTAATCGGCTCGCGTGCATACTAGCGAGAGCTTAAGCGAGACGGGGATGCCCCGCCAACCTGCCGCCCAGTGGTCCGACGTCCTCTGCCGTGGCGAAAATCAGTATTAGTGGTCCTGACGAGAACGGTCGCCGTCGCAGTCAGGCTGTCGGCGGTGGGTCAACGTTAATGGAACGGGTGTGCTCGAGCTCGCTCTAGTCGCCCCGTCAACACATAGAAGGGGCGTGCCACGTACTGGCGCTGCTGTGTGTCTCGACATCCTCGCTTGCGAACCGGGCGCCTGTTAGAGAGATGGAGAGCTCCCACGACCCGATGGGAAAGGTCGACCTTGCGACACCCGAATGCCACCCGAATTAGGTAGCGGGCGTTGTCCACGCTCTGGTGGCCAAGGAGGTGGCTGCGGATCACGCGGAGCCGAGCTGGCCGTAGACCGAGGTGTTGTCAGGTCACTTTGACTAGGGCACCTGCATACCGCAGCGCACGCAGAGGCTGAGTAGGTCCCGATAAAATGGTTGCCCGGTAGATGGGGCTGGCCCTAGTCGGCTGGTAGTTTCTCGCCGGGTCGCCCCGGCCAACGAAGCTTGCCAATCCTGGCGCCGGGCCAGATGGGAGGATGAGGGGGTGGCTGAGTATCGGGCACACTTCGATGTCTCCATCACCTTCGTCAACGGCGGCAGTCTGACGGCCGAGGGTTTCAGACTTGACCTGCCCTCCGCCGAGGTGACCGAGCGGGAGGTCGCCCGGCTGCTGGTGCAGCACCTCGGCCTCGCGTTGGTCGGAAGCGTTGACCTGCGCGGGCTGGCGATTGTAGAGGAGCCTCACCGCGGCAGCCGCGGGATCGACACCCCGCTAAAGGACACCGGTGCGGAACGGCGCTATCGGATCATGGACGTGAGCCACACCATCCGGGCGGGACTGACCACGTACCCGGGGCTGCCGGAACCCGTCATCACCCCGCATCTGACACGAGAGCAGTCCGTCTCCCACTACGCGCCGGGCACGACGTTCGCGATGGACGTCATCACCATGATCGGCAACACCGGCACGTACCTAGACAGCCCGTTCCATCGCTACGCGAACGGCACCGACCTCGCGGGCCTCAGCCTGGACACGCTGGTCGAGCTACCCGCCGAGACCTTCCATCTGACAGACGCTGCAGAGCGTGGTATCCCTGCCTCGGTGTTCTACGACCGCGACGTCGCCGGCAAAGCCGTACTGCTGCACACTGGCTGGGACCGGCATTTCGGCACACCCGCCTATGCCGAAGCGGCGCCGTTTCTCACCGAGGCCGGCGCCCACTACCTCGTCGACCAAGGCGTCGTACTGGTCGGTATCGACTCGCTGAACATCGACGACACCGAACCGGAGGCAGGCGGAACCCGTCCGGCTCACACGCTGCTGCTCGGCGCTGATGTCCACGTCGTCGAGCATCTGCGTGGCCTCCACGCCATCCCACCGAGCGGCGCGTTCTTCACCGCCGTCCCTCCCAAGATCGAAGGGTTCGGGACCTTCCCCGTGCGCGCCTTCGCCCGAATCCCCGCTGCATCGCTGTAAGCGACGGACGTGAAAAGCACGGGACAATCAGCTTCAACCGCGGCGAGGGCGCTGAACGAGAGCAAGGCAAGGTGTGATTCGATCCCCACAGGTGCCAGGGTGGGGTGGGTGGAGCTCGGATCTCACGGCCCAGCGCGGGCGTACCTTCACGGCCTTGGGGCGATTTCGGCCCCGTACTACAGCGCCCCGGTCGTGCATCTTGAGCGCCCCGGGTTTGAGCCGCTTCCGTCGTGTGCCCCGGCTTCTATGCGATCGTGATCCCGGGACCAAGGTCGTGGTTCTCACCACCTACGCCGACGACCGGTCCGTGCTCGACGAACTACTGGCCGGTACCCGTGGTTACCTCACCAAGGACGCCGGCGGACCAGAGATCCGCCAAACCCTCGAACACGTCCTCGATAATCAGGGCCGCGATCGGTCCCGCCGTCCAGCACCATCTCCCGACGCCATCACGGGTGGCGTCCTCACCCCGAAGTCCAGCCGCTCGGCTCCCTGACGGGCTCTCCCCCCCGGGAGGCCGAATGCTCACCCTCATCGCCAGCGGCCTGTCCAATACTGAGATGGCCGAGCGACTCGTCGTCAGCGAGGGCGCGGTCAAAAGCCACATCAACCACCTGCTCGCCAAAAGATCAACGCCCGCGACCGCGCCCGGAAAAGCGCCGATCCAGTCCTCTTTGTGTGTCAAGAGGTTTTTCGGGTTTTCTTAGGCGTCTGGGGGGTCCTGGCGAGGTGAGCAGTTCTAGGCTTTGCCTTGGCCCGGGAGTGGCTTGGCCGAAGAGCCGGTTTCGCGGGGTGTGAGCCGGCCGCGCAGGCAAGAGAGCCGTTCCCCGTTTGCCCTCCCGGGCCGCCACCAGCCAGGTCCTTGGCCTTGGCGGCGTCGGCCACCATGGCGGCGTAGAGGGAGTCGCTGATGCGTCTTTTTGAGCGCCCGTAGTGCTTCTTTGCCCGTCTTGTCTTCGGCCAGCTTGCGCCCGTAGTAGGCGCGGCCCTCGGTCCTAAGGTTGCGGATCTGGGTAACGGCGACCATGTGCACGGCGTGGTTAAAACTGGCGGTTGCCCCTCATGTAGAGACGGAACAGCTTCTTTCCCCTGAGGAGACCTCGATCGGGGCTGTGGCGTTGTAGGCACCGAAGTGGGTCCTGGAGGGGAATCGGCGAACATTGCCGGTGAGCCCGACGACCATCGCGGCAATTACCGGGCCTACGCC
>Ga0302180_10002671_pt1 | contig 13799 bp, 14 predicted proteins | sample I_Palsa_E3_2_FD_200575 | JGI IMG/M metagenome (GOLD analysis project Ga0302180, IMG submission 200575) | Peat permafrost microbial communities from Stordalen Mire near Abisko, Sweden - I_Palsa_E3_2 | ecosystem: Environmental > Terrestrial > Soil > Palsa > Peat permafrost | place: Sweden... | reverse complement strand
CCTCTCAAAACGTCTCGACTGGCTTTCCAAACAGCTCGAAGGCAAGCAATATCTCATGGGTGAAAAGTTCAGCGTTGCCGACGGCTATCTGTTTACAATCCTTAGCTGGGCGAAAATTGTCGGTTTCGACCTCGGCAAATGGCCAGTCACTCAGCAATACGTCGCGCGGGTTGGCCAGCGGCCGAAGGTTCTCGAGGCGATGAAAGCCGAAGGCCTGGTTAAGTAGGCACTATCGGCTTGAGCGCGGTTGCCTCACAAATGACCGCTACTGGCCGATTCTGTTCTCTAATTCCGGGTCTGGGTGTCAAGCTCTCCACGATCATCCTTGCCGGGCCCACTGTTCTTCCGCCGTGGGGTGCCCTCCGCATGATGGCGTAAGACGACGCTGATGGATCAATGTTGAAAGCGCGGTCGCCCTTTCGGGCGCTCGGTCCGATTATCTCCACCCCGCATCACCCAACCTCCGAATCGTTTCGGAGAAAGTGAATCACTCATCCAGCCAAACCGCGACCTACTTCTTCAACAGCCTGCTAGAGGTCTACCGCGGCGGAGTGATGTGCCGTGGACGTAATAAAGTCATAGACCTTCACGGCGCCTTGTCCTCTGGGCGGAACGAGCACCTCGGGATGCTTTAGGGTCTCCACGACGTCACGGCGCCCGGCAAGCCAATGGTCCTTCATCGTGCGGCGCGAAAAATCATAATCTTTCGAATCGCCTTCATAGGTTGTCGATTGGTAGACGAGTTGCACAATACTGTACGCGGCGGGATCGGAGCTGGCTGCCAAAAAACGGGCTTGGGGGGTTGCCGCCAGTTCCAACGGCATTTGGGCGAGCAAATCATGGAACGCCGCACGAAAACGCTGGACCATGCTAAAATCGGCTGTCGCCGCGCGAGTCCGGCTGGAGTACTGAATCTCCTTCATCCGGACGGCAACTTCGGCGAGATCGCGCGGCAATTCTCCCCGAGCGCTCCACAGATCAACTTGAAAGACGAGTGTGTCGAGCTTAGAGCGCGTTGAAATAAGCCAGTGGAGCGGCGTATTGGAGACCATTCCCCCATCCCAATAGAACTCGCCGTCGATTTCGACGGCATTGAAGGCCGGCGGCAGCGCGCCGCTGGCCATGATGTGGTTGGGTCCGAGCGTGTGTGTCTCGTTGTCGAAGTAGACGAAATTGCCGGTCCGAACGTTTACGGCTCCTACGCTGAACCGCATCTCCTTTGCATTGATGCGATCGAAATCGACAAGCCTTTCAAGCGTTCGGCGCAAATCGTCGTTGCTATACCAACTGGTTGCTCCGCCAGAGCCAGGCGCTGCGCCGGCGGGTGGCGGCACGCGCGAGGTAAAAAAACCCGGTACGCCTCGGAGCCTCGCCCGCGCCGCCGCCGCTTGGTTGAGGAGGCTTCGTTGGTCGCCTCCGGCGAATAATCCGGACAAACTCGCGCTTAAATCGCCATCGCCTTCATCGCTTACCAACTCCCAAAAGCTGCGGAGCTTCGCGACACGGTCTTTAGGTGCATTGCCCGCAATGATCGCGCTGTTGATCGCACCGATCGATATTCCGGCGATCAAGGTGGGGGTGATTCCTGACTCCTGCAACGCTTCGAAAACGCCGGCCTGATAAGCACCAAGTGCGCCGCCGCCTTGCAACAGAAGAGCGATGCTTTGAAAGGCCGTCGTGAACGACTCGGGGGACGCGTTTGGCGTCGCCCGGCGGCCGGCAAGAGAATGCCGCTTCACGTTCATTCACCGATTTCTAGCAGAGGTGGTCCCGCTTTACGGGACGGAATGGCAACTTGGTCAAGGTGGATTCTGGTTTGATTACACGGCCATCTCTTGGCTTTCCTACGTAGTGTAGACCTCAGCGATCGGAACAAGTCGTCGGTCTAACAAACGCACTCTCGTCGATAAGCGGTCGGGGTCGCCCCCACCCTTTTCTTGAACGTAGTCGCGAAGTGTTGCGAGGAGGAGAAGCCACAGGTCATGGCAATCTCAGTGATTTCGAGACTAGTTCCAGCTAGCAAGCTCTTCGCGCGTTCGACTCGTCGTAAGAGCACAAATTGCCATACAGAGCATCCTGCTGTAGCCCGAAACCCCGTCGTGACGTGCGTCGCTGAACCGCCCGCCGCGTCCGACAAATCAGACACGCTGAAGTCCTCTGCAAGGTGATCGTCGACGTACTCCTTGATCCTGGCAAGTCGTCGTATCCCCAGACTGGTCCGGCGTGGCACGTCTCCGGGCACTGCCTGTGATGCGCGGACAAGTAAAGCCACCAATGCGAGGCCAAGGCCGTCGGCTTGGAGCTTAGTCAGCGTCTCTTCCTGCCATAGCCTTTCGGCTATCTGCATCGGCAGCTCGTCGTGTTGCGGCCGGGAATGTAGGTAGCCTAGATCGCCGCCCGGCCCCAGATGCTCTTCGAAAGCATTTGACGAAAACTGAACAGCCAAGAAGTCGACTTCACAAGAAAGATCGCAAGTGCACGGCTGATGTGCAGGAGACGCAACATAGTGCCGATGTAGAGATGCACTAAAAGCTCCGCCGCCCATGTCTAATGTCGCAGTGCCATTCCGAGGAGACCGAATCATACGAAGCGAAATGCCGGGAAGGGGAGGTATTGAGTAAAGGCCCCGTTCGCGGTGCGGAGCGCGGAACAGCTTTAACGTGCCGACGTGTCGATTTTGCTGTTGGAACCCGTGACCGGACAGGGTGCATCCCTCTGTGTGACTTGTGAACGCCGACAACCCGGTCGGGTTCCATCCGACCAGGAAACGCATAAAAATTTGGGGATTCTGAACGGGACTCCGAGATAGTGAACGCCCGCTTCCTCCTTCGCGCGCTTAGTCATCGATACCCGGTCAACTACTGGCGCATCTGGCAGCATCGCAACCAATTTGGGGCGTGCGGTCTCGCCGAGGTTTGGATCAGGCGTCGAGCGGAGCGTTGTTATGGTCGATGTGAACGTCACGGCCTTCGAAATCGAGACTACATCCCGGCATGGCGATGTCGTTCGCGCTGATGTTTATCTCCCGAAAGGAGCAAAGGGCCCCTTTCCTGTCCTCCTTGGCGCTTCGCCTTACCAAAAGATGCTCCGTCGTCTGCCGGCCGTCCCACAATTCGCCTTCATCGAATATGGACCGATGCAGCTCTATCTCGATGAGGGTTACGCCTACGTAGCCATGGATACGCCGGGAACGGGCCGCTCCGACGGCATATGGGACCCGGTCTCCCGGACCGAAGGCGAGGCTATCCACGACATGATCGAGCATGTCGCAACGTTGGATTGGTCCACCGGGAAGATCGGCATGATCGGGATGTCGCATTACTGCTGGAGCCAATGGAACGCGGCCCGCACACGGCCGCCGCATCTGGTCACCATCGCCGCCTTTGACGGGGCAACCGACATGTATCGCGACTGGATGTATCAGGGCGGGATTCCCGTTCAGGGCTTTCTCAACAGTTGGCTGTTCGGCTCAGTATTGCTGCAACACCAGGCCGACGGTCTGCCGATGACCGAGCATGGCCGCGACCGCGTCATCTACGACATGTACGCCCATCCCTTCGACGATGAATGGCAGCGTCGCCGTTCTCCATTCTGGGAGCTGGACCAGGTCGACATCCCCGTTTTTTCGATTGGCGCATGGGGCAAGGCGGCGCTGCATCTACGCGGCAACTTCGAGGGCTATGATCGGGTCTCAGGTCCCAAGCAACTGCTGATCACAGGCGCGGCCAACTTCGCAGCAACGCAGCTTTTGTTCGCGCGGGAGGACTTTCACCGCGAGGAACTTCTGCCCTGGTACGAGCATCACCTGAAGGGCGTCGACAATGGGGTTATGGCTCGCCCGAGCGTTAGATTTTTCGTTCAAGGTGAGGGCGTTGAGCGTAAAGCGACGACATGGCCGCCCTCTGACGCAGTGCCATCGACATTCTTTCTCGACGGTGCCCTTAGCGGCCACGTCAGTTCGCTGAACGACGGATCGCTGATAGAGGAAAAACCGCCCGCCGCCGGCGGCCAGACGAGTTGGAGTTATCCTGATTCGAAATGGATGGCTGGCGTAACGACCTTCGACAAAAACGGAATCCCCGACCACTTTGCACGAGTCAATACATTCACCACGAAGCCATTCGATTGCGACCGTGAGTTCACAGGCCAAGGCGTCCTCGTACTGTACGCATCGTCCGACCAGACCGACATGGACATCGTGGTGAAGCTGTCGCTGCTTCCATTGGGAAGCGACAAACCACCTTTCATCAAGGTGAGTCAGGGCTGGCTTCGGGCTTCACACCGCGCCGAAGAGCCTGAGCTTACGACGGAGATGCGACCGTTCCTCAAGCACGACAAGGCCGATCCAATCCTGCCTGGCGCCGTCTACAAACTGCGCATCGAGTTGCTGCCGATGTCTGTGCTGGTTCGCCGCGGCGAACGCCTGCGGCTGGAAATCACGAACTGGGAGTCAGCAATTACTGAGGCGCCGATGACCCATTGGTATGGCCAGAAGGTCGGCACCGATACCTATCACCACGACGCCGCGCATCCGTCTCACATGTGTCTTCACGAACGTCCTCGCGGAACGGAGACCGCCGGTCGCGAGACAAACATCTAATTTTTCTCCAGTTCTTCGGAAAGGCTACAACATGACACCGCATTTCAGACCGGAATTAAGCGCGCTCGTCTTGATAGATTATCAGGTCGGCACGATGCAGCTCATCAAGAACCAGATGCCGGATACCTCGTTGAGGAACGCCATTGCGCTCGGCAAGGCGGCCTTGGCCTTCAATATGCCGATCGTGTTGACGTCCAGCCAGGAGGATCATCTCCAGGGACCGATTGCAGAGTCTCTCCAACACGTACTCCCCAAACAATTCGAGGCGCGAGTTAAACGCGTCGGTGTCGTCAATGCATGGGCAGACCCGCACTTCAAAAAGGCGGTTACGGCTACTGGTCGTCGCCAGCTCATCATGGGCGCCGTCACCACTGACATCTGCCTCGTGTTCCCGGCCATTAGTGCGGTCGAGGACGGTTACGAAGTGCAGGCCGTCATGGATGCGTCTGGTTCGTCCTTTGTAATCGGCGAGGAAACCTCACGGCGCCGCATGGAGCGAGCGGGGGTGTGGCTCACATCGACCAACACCATGATTGCAGAGCTGGTGCAAGATTGGAGTTCTGCGCAAGGACAGAAGCTGATGCCCCTGTTGATGGCTGACGTCGCCATACATCCAATCGACTGAGGGACTGATCAACATCAACGCCGGGCAACGTTCAACCCCGAGGAGACATCAAAATGACTGACACAGCCAGCGTCCCATCAAATCCCAGCTCCACGATCCCGGCCGACGACCCCAAGCGCAAGTTGACGGTCGCCGACCCGGACAGTTCCAAGGTGCGTCACGTTGCGGTCGTAGGCGACACCTACAGCATCCTCGTTTCCGGTGCGCAGACAGCCGGGCGGTACTGCTTAATTGACATGATCGTGCCCAACGGCAGCGGTCCGCCGCCGCATCGTCACGATTTCGAGGAGATGTTCACCGTGCTCGAAGGCGAACTCCAGTTCACCTTCCGCGGTGAAACCACAACCGTGCGTGCAGGATCAAGCATGAACATTCCGGCCAATGCACCACACGTGTTCAAGAATGTTTCCGGCGGCACGGTGCACATGCTGTGCATGTGCACGCCGGCGGGCCAAGAAGAATTCTTTACACTGGTTGGCGACCCGTTGGAGAGCCGCACGTCGCCACCGCCCAAGCTCGACAAGATGGCGTTGGAAGAGCGGATGAAGAAGGCCAAGGCACTCGCTCCGAAATATCGCACGGAACTGCTCACACCTTAGTCTGTACCGGATGAGACGCCCTGCAGTGGCGGCGAGGTTCCTTTGAGTCAGCGGTGTCGCCACCAGATCGGCAGCGGAACCTACCAGCCGCGCGTGCGTCCATCTTTCCTGCTTAGGCTACGTCTCCACGGTTGCCAACTGATGGATGACGGTGCCGCTTGAGGAGACCTGAATGAAGCAGGATCGCATCGTACTCATCACCGGCGCTGCCGGCGGGATGGGCGCGCTCTTCGTTGGGCGCTTCCTCGCCAACGGCGACACGGTGATTGCCACAGACAACTCTGAAGAGGTGCTGACCGAGCTGGCCGACAAGTTCGACGAGAGCGCCACACTCCTGACGACAGCGGCGGACATTTCTGACGAGGCGAGCTGTGCGAAGCTTGCAGCGTTCGCCCGCGACAAAGCCGGCCGAGTCGACGTGCTGATCAACTGCGCGGGCTTCTTCCCGACCCAGTTGTTCGATGAGATGTCGCTGGCCGACTGGAACAAGGTCATCGGCATAAATCTCACCGGCGTGTTTCTGATGGTGAAAGCAGTGCTGCCGCTGATGAAGGGGCGGGGCTGGGGTCGCATCGTCAATATCGGCTCCGGCTCGATGTTCGACGGCGTGGCGGAACAGTCTCACTACGTCGCCGCGAAGGCTGGCGTGCTCGGCTTCTCGCGTAGCCTCGCGCGAGTGGTCGGCAAGGAGGGCATCACCGTCAACGTCGTCGCGCCCGGCCTCACACTCACGCCAGCTGTCGCCAAGTCGATGCCGGCAGAGATGATCGCGGCGCAGGTCAAAACGCGCGCAATTCAACGCGACGAGACCGGTGCCGACCTGGTCGGCACCGTGTTCTTCCTGGCTTCACCCGACGCCGACTTCATGTCGGGGCAAACCCTCAATGTGGATGGCGGCAAACACATGCTCTGAACGAGCAGCAAAGGAAACTATCATGACCGACCTATTCAGCAGTTTTGACCTCAGGGGTCTCCTGCTTTCCAACCGTATAGTGATGTCGGCGATGACGCGCACCCGCGCCACCGAAAGCGATGTGCCCACGGACGTGATGCGCGACTATTACGTTCAGCGCGCGTCCGCCGGGCTGATCGTCACCGAGTGCACGCAGGTCTCCGACCAGGCACACGGCATCATCCGCGCGCCAGGCCTTCACCGTGCCGACCAGATTGCTGCATGGCGAGGGATCACTGACGCGGTGCACGCCGCCGGTGGACGTATCTACTGCCAGATCTGGCACTGCGGCCGCGTCGCCCATCCGGACATGCGCGGCGGCGAGCAGCCGGTCGGGCCTTCGCCTAAACCGGCAACAGGCGACTTCTTTCTACCGAGCGGCCACGTCGAATTCCCCGTGCCTCGTGAGCTGCGCATCGACGAAATCCCCGGCATCATGGCCGATTTCGCCAGAGCCACGCGGAACGCCCGCGAGGCAGGCTTCGACGGTGTCGAACTGCACGGGGCGAACGGCTACCTGCAGGACCAGTTCCTGCAGGACGGCAGCAACCGGCGCACCGACGCCTACGGCGGCCCGGTCGAGAACCGCGCGCGGCTGATGCTGGAGACCACGACGGCGATGATCGACGCCTGGTCGGCCGATCGAGTCGGTGTGCGCCTGTCCCCGTCAAGTTACCTTTATGGCGTGGACGACAGCAACAAGCTCGAAACCTTCGCCTTTGTCGTCCGCGCGCTCGACACGCTTCGGGTTGGCTATCTCTGTCTTCTCGAGCCGAATGCAAAGGATGCTGATCGCGGCGTGCAGATCAGCAATGTCGCCGAAACCTTCCGTCTGATGACCTCGGTTCCGATCATCGTCAATACCGGCTTCGACAAGGCAAAGGCTGACGCTGTCCTCGCCAGCGGCAGCGCCGATCTCGTGGCGTTTGGAGTGCCCTACATCGCCAATCCAGATCTCGTCGAACGCTTCCGCACCAACGCCGTGCTCAACAAACCGGACCCCGCGACCTTCTATGGCGTTGGAGCACGCGGATATACCGACTATCCGATGCTGATACCGGCGCGCGCGGCTTGAGCGTTCGATATCGAGCTTCAACGTGTCCAGATAATCCAAGCGTGGGAGATGACGGATGAGCCTTGCTTTCGCGGACTTCGAGCACGGCAAGGTCAACATCGCGGGAGGGCAGCTTCACTACCGGATCGGTGGGGCAGGGGAACCCGTAGTATTGCTGCACGGATGGCCACAGCATTCGCTGCAGTGGCACAGCGTCGCTCCGCGGCTCGCGGAACGCTATCGGGTCGTGGTGCCGGATCTGCCGGGCTGCGGCGGCTCTTCGATCCCGCGCGCGGGTTACGATAAGCGCACGATCGCTGCTAAAGTGAGAGAGCTTGTTCGCCAGCTCAACCTCGGTCCCGTGAAGCTAGTCGGCTATGACCATGGCGCGGGCGTAGCCTACAACTACGCCTGCGCAGATATCGACAACGTCAGCCATCTGGCCATCGTCGAATTCGTGCTCCCGGGCTGCGGCTACGAGAAAGCGATGATGCCTTCGCCCGATTGGCACATCGGCAGCAACTGGCAATTGGCCTTCTTTGCCGTGCCCGAAGTGGCCGAGTTCGCGTTTCGAGGGCGCGAGCGGGAATTGCTGACGTGGTTCTTCTGGCACGGATCCTGTAATCCCGCGGCGGTCGCACCTGCCCATCTCGACGAGTATGTCGATCAGATCGCCAAGCCCGGCGCGTTGCGAGCGGGCATCGAATACTACGCGGCAGTCTGGCAGGACATCGAGATCAACAAAGAAAACATGCAGCGCAAGCTAGCGATGCCTGTCCTCGGCATCGGAGGACGCTGCAATGCTGGGGAAATGGTTGGCAAAGCCTTGGCAATGGTGGCCGAACGGGTGGGCGTGGCCGTCGTGGAGGGCGCAGGACATTGGGTGAGCGATGAGAACCCTGAAGAGTTGAGCCGCATCCTGCTTGAGTTCTTCGCGCAGGCCTAGCTGGAAGTAGGCCTCGAACGGGAGGGAAGATAGATGGAGAGTCAGAAGCCTGTCGCCGTGGTAGCGGGGGCAGGTCCAGGCAATGGTGCAGCCCTTGCGCGGCGCTTTGTCGGCGCCGGTTACGCAACCGCGATCCTTTCGCGTCATCGTTCCACGCTCGTGCCCATCGAAAATGAGCTGGCGGCTGCTCGTGGCTTCGAGTGCGACGTCGGCGATCCCGTGTCGGTCGAAAGCACTTTCGCGCGCATCCGAAGCGAACTCGGCGAAGTCGACGCGCTACTTTACAATGCGGGATCGGGGGTGTTCGGCGACGTCGAAACAATTACGCCCGATCAGTTCGAGCAGGCTTGGCGCATCAACGCATACGGTTCTTTGCTTTGCGCGCGCCAAGTAATCCCTGGGATGAAGGCCAGAGGCGCAGGTGTGATCATCTTTATTGGGGCGACTGCATCCCGTCGCGGCGGAGTTCAAACTGCAGCGTTCGCTCCAGCCAAGGCTGCGCAGCGCAGCCTTGCGGAGTCGATGGCGCGCAAGCTTTGGCCCGACGGCATCCATGTCGCGCTGATCGTCATCGACGGCGTAGTTGACCTGCCAGCTACGCGGTTGATAATGCCTGACAAGACTGACGACGCGTTCGTCGATCCCGACGGCGTCGCGGAGATCGCATTTCACTTGTGCCGGCAACAGAGGCGAGCTTGGAGTTTCGAGGTTGAGGCCCGGCCCTACGCTGAGAAATGGTGAGCGGCGCGCCCGAAAGTAAAACGATAGGGCAGAGTGCCGGCGCGCGACTCCTCAGGCATGCACAAGCCGCGGGAATGGCCCGAAGCGATATCGACGGCGCGGATCTCTTCGCATTAGTCGGAGCGCTGGCATGGCTGGCGGATCAACACACGCCAGCGGCGCGTGCGGACCGCCTGTTTGACGTCATTGCGGGCGCGATCCTGACGGTTCAGGCCGGGGGCGCAACGGTTGAACACCTCGCAACCAGTTAATGGGAGCTGACATGGAGACGGCGCCCGACTTGATCACGCGCTCCGGCTTCTTGGCTGGTCGATGACATCCTCACCGCCTCGCCACCTGATCGTCACCTGCCTCCGAGTGGCCGCGGCGGTGGTAACTCTTGTCGCGCCAGCGGGCACGACGCGTCGGTTTTCTACGTCCTCAAACCTGGACTGGAGACCTGATGAGCAGGGACCAACGATACCAACCGGACGCTCGGCTGCATAATACGCCGCGGGCCCTCTCGACAAGTGCCGGTCGAACGGATGCGGGAGGGCCCTGCTACCTTCATGGGCTAGTTCCTCGTTCCGGCCGACGTCCAGCGGAGACCGACTGAATTGGCCGGCCGCCCCGCGGTTTTCGTCGAACCGGAGCCCCCCACGCGCGACGGCAAGAAAGTAGCGAACGTAATCCCAGTCGATCCTATGCTTCATTTTGCACCGCGACGTGGGGCTTTCAAAACCCTTCTCACATTCCGTCAGCGCCGGCCGATGCTCAGTTTGAAGACCGAACGACAGGTACGTTGCGACCTCATTCACCGCGTTCGCCCTAGACTGAAAAACCTAGTGTGCAATCGGATCGTTTTCGCACCAGTGGTATGCGCACTTTGGCACTGAGAAAAAACTTTGACGCGGTTCACAATGCAGAATTTGGAACTTATGCTTGTTTAGCCATGTGAATTGGCCTCACAGTACGACCCGAGGCGTTCGGCCATCTACGCGCTTGACGACGTTGATGTAAAGCGTCGCCCGAGATGGTCTGGAAACTCCTGATCGATAATTGGTCAAAGTTTTACACTCACGCAAGGACCGCTAAATCGTAACCGGAGAACGTGTGTTCGGGCTGCACGCGAAATACACCTGGAAGACGGCCGACATTCCGCTCGTAAACACCGAGCAGGAGTTTGTTCCCCGGTGAGAGGATCGCATGGGATTCGCTTCTCGCCGAGGGCCATGAGGACTCGAGCGCCTATCACGGTTGGGTCATCACTCCGACGGACAGCGGCTATAATCTGCTTACCGAGGGCGCAGCAGGGTCCTTTCTTTGTGGAGGAGCTCGGCCGCAAACACCCCGGTACGCTGTACCAGTTCCACCAGGACTGGGTGGAAACCCTGGCGCGCGCGGCCGAGAGGGAAGCCGCCCGGTGCGCTCCCGAGCTTGGAGCCAAGAATCGAGCTTCGCCGTGACCAGACGGGGCTCCAGCCGGTGACCACGATGCGCAATGGTCTACAGCGCCCGTCTCCCACCGTCGCGGCGAGGGCACTTGGGGCTGGATTGCCGACTCGGTTGCGGAAATGCCGACTCAGTATTTCCGCGCAAGCCAAGGGCTCACCTCGAGGAAGCGGCACATTTGGCCTGGCGACGGGGATTTGACAATGTCAACGAGCGAGATCGAAAAAGTATTGACCATATTTCGAGGCATCGCGAGCCGGGACGCCGAGCTTACGACCAAGTACATGAACCCAGAAAAATATATTCAACACAATCCCCACGCTGCCGATGGCGTTGAAGGGTTGAAGGAGTATGTCCGTCAGTTCCCGCTTGAAAATCATCATTTGAAGGTGCTGAGGGCCTTTCAGGACGGGCCCTACGTTTTCTCGCACGAAGAGGGCCTGATACTCGGTCAAAGCGTCTTCTTCGACATCTTCAGATTTGAGGACGGATTAATTGTCGAGCACTGGGTCTTTTCAGCCCAGGGGGCGCCTCCCAATAAGAGTGGGCATACTCAGACCGACGGGCCGACTCAGGCAAAACTGTCTGACGACACAGAGAAGAACAAGTCGATTGTCCGGGAATACTACGAGACCATTCACGTCTCTGGGGATCACAGCAAGATCCCGCAATACTTTTCCGGAGATCATTGCATCCGCCACGAACCCGGCGTCCGCGATGGAGTCGCGGCATTCAAACGTGACTTGGAAGAACTCGTCAAACACAGGAGCATCGATGAGATTAAATTTGTGCTGGGACAGGGAGACTTCGTCTTCATAGCTGCCAAGGGATCGCACGAGGGCAACCCTTGCGTCTACATCGACCTATATCGAGTTGAAGACGGGAAGATCGCCGAGCGCTGGGGTTTCCCCGAAAAAACTCCGCCTCGAGACGAATGGAAGAACAACAACGGCATGCTCTAGTTCAGGTGTGGCCGCCTATTTCTTTGCGGGCCCGGCAATTCGCGACAAGGAGGGCGGCCAATGAACCGCAAAATAAAGCTCGCGTTCGATCCCAAAGCGTTTCTCTCGAGAGTAAACGGCGGGCGAGCCATTTCCAATTGTCGGAAGGGTCAAATTGTCTACAGACAAGGCGATCTTGCGGATGCCGTTTTCTACATTCAGAGCGGCCAGGTCAAAAAAACTGTCGTCTCCGAGCAGGGCAAGGAAGCCGTAGTCGCGCTTCTCGGAACCGGTGAATTCTTCGGTGAGGGCAGCTTGGCCGGAGAGATTCTACGTCTGGGGACTGTCACCGCTCTGACGAAATGTGTGATCGTGCGAATATCGAAGGCGAATATCACGCGCGTAATCCATGAAGAGCCGGCGTTTGCCGAGTTATTCATCGCCCACCTGTTGGCCCGCAACAGTCGGGTCGAGGAGGACCTGGTCGATCAACTGTTCAATTCGAGCGAGAAACGCCTCGCGCGGACGCTTCTGCTGCTGGCGAATTTTGGCAAGGAAGGTCGGCCGGAGCCGATCATCGCAAAGGTCAGCCAGGAGACGCTCGCGGAAATGATCGGAACGACGCGGTCGCGCGTGAGCTTCTTCATGAACAAATTTCGAAAACTGGGCTTGATTGATTACAACGGCAACATCGAAATCCACAGTTCATTGTTGAATGTTGTTCTACGCGACCAGCCGCATATCAGGCGCTGAAGCGTTGCGGTCGCGGCAGTATGTCGTAGCAAATTGAACCATCCGTGCGACGCAACTGCGCCTCGCAGCCACCGCTGCCCATGAGTGAACAATCTTGCTAATACTCGGCACAATTGACGCAACGAATCTCCAATAGCTTCGGCTAGCCCTGCCGCATCCTAGCGTTGGCGGCATTTGCACAAAAGGCCGAACAGAGCAGAAAAAATTATATGGATTGCGAACGCGCTGTCGAGCGCGGCCTACGCGGCCCAAGGATGGCGATGGAGGCGGTAGCGCGCACTTCGGCGGCGGCGCGGCACACAATTACTGGCCACCGACAATATCCCGTTCGCGCCAGATTGCGTCAAATTTGGTTGATGGTCTAGCGACCGATGGATCATTCGACGACTAGAACAAAGGACGAACGAAGTTCTCTGCCACGTGTATATATAATGTCACCGTGAATTTGCGCCTGACTGTGCTGCCGAAATCACCTTCAAGCGCCGACGGCAGGCAAATGCTGCTTCGCCGGAGGACGTGTCACGAAAAGCAGTCGCCGGCGCCAGGCAGTGAGACGAAAGCTATTTTGTGGGACGTTGCTTGCCGAAGGCGGCAACCACTTCGTTCTTCTTTATGCGCGCCTCCGGGTTGCCGCGCTCATCGAGAACTTGCTCTTCGGCGCCATCAACCATCTTAACGGGATGACTAACCTTGCTTGCTTCCTGGTGCGCTGAGTGGTGGTCCGTGTGCCGGACGCCGCTTTCAGCGGGGAAGGGACGCCCCTTTCCGCCGCTGGCAAGCTAAACTAGTTCGCACAGTGACGACTGAGCGCAATTGCTCAACCTAAGAAGTCCACGACTGGCTGCCGCGTGGCCGGCATCGGCGAAAATGAACGACCACACCGTGGACTGCATCCGCGATCGGCTGCGGACAACACCCAACCGACCGGATCGGCCCTTTCAATCCCAACGTATACAGTTCTTCTCGACAGCGATACCCGACGGCGTCCGGCTCTCGATATTGCGGATGTCGCTAACAGAGGAGCTGATCGAGTATTCGCTATAGGTCGTAACTCTCTGTTCCATTTCCCGCGGTGTCAGCCCGGCATATTGCCAAATGACTGTCACGACTGGAATGTTGATGTTTGGAAAAATATCCTTGGTGGTCGTCAGGATAGC
>Ga0302180_10002667_pt1 | contig 13815 bp, 9 predicted proteins | sample I_Palsa_E3_2_FD_200575 | JGI IMG/M metagenome (GOLD analysis project Ga0302180, IMG submission 200575) | Peat permafrost microbial communities from Stordalen Mire near Abisko, Sweden - I_Palsa_E3_2 | ecosystem: Environmental > Terrestrial > Soil > Palsa > Peat permafrost | place: Sweden: Abisko... | reverse complement strand
TACGCTCCCAAGTTATCGACGCGCTCGAAGCGCAAGAAATAAAGGAGACCGGCAATGAAGAAGGTTAGCACCACAGCGGCAAGGCGGCGGCTCCGCCGGAGGGATTGCTCTAAATTAGCTCCCGGTTATACAAAAAGGCTCAAAAACGTTGTCAGGGGCAAAAAGGCCGGAAATTGAGCTAGGTTATTGAAAGGAAAGGGAAATTTTACCCTTTGCAAAATGTCATATAAAGGGGTAAATAAAGGGGCCCCTCGACATTCACGCGTGCTGCGATGACGACGATGCAGCGCAGGGCGTGAGAGAGGTAGCGCGGACGGTTGCGGTCCGAGAAATGTTTCGGAAAGTGTTCCAAGGGTAAGGAGCCGAGAGAGCTTTTCACGACAGAGGCACAGAGAACATCCCTAATCATTCTTGTTTTTTTCTTTGTTTTCTCTGTGGCTCTGTGGTGAAGATTCTGCTGCTACTGTTGCGGCGCGAAGTAGCCTTTACGGGCGCGGACTTGCAGATCTTTCTTCAGGGCCGAGATTTCGATGGAGCGGAAGCGGCCATCGGCGTCGAAGTCAGCGGGCTTGTAGCTGACGATGTACTGGCTGCGGAGTTCGTCTTCAATGGCGGCGTAGGAGTGGGTGATGTCCTTCATCTTGAAGGGGAAGAAGGCGCGGCCGCCAGTGGCTTCGGCGAGCTGTACGAGAACTTTGTCGCCGCGGAGGATGAGGCCGCTGTCGTCGGTGGAGATGGCGTAGATGATGACTTCGGCGCGCTGCGCCATTTCGATGGCTTGCGCGCGGGTGATGTCGCTCTGGTTATCCTCGCCATCGCTCACGATCACGATCGCCTTGCGCGCGGGGTGATCGGGACGGTCTTTCAAGAATTTTTCTTTGCAGGCGCGGTAGATGGCGTCGTAGAGCGCCGTGCCGCCGCCATCCTCCAACTTGTGTACGCCGGCGGAGAGCAATTGGACGTTGTCGGTAAAGTCCTGCGACATCTGACTCTGGGTGTTGAATCCAACTATGAAGGCTTTGTCGAAGCCGGCGCGAATCGAGTGCTGCAGGAAACTGATGGCGGCATCCTGCTCGAATTCGAAGCGGCTGTGGACCGATCCGCTTACGTCGATGAGCAAGCCGAGGTGCAAAGGCAGATCGGTTTCGCGGCGGAAGTTGAGAATGGATTGTGGCGGCTTGTGATCGTCGAGGATGGCGAAATCGGTCTGATTAAGGTCGCGGACAAATTTGCCGTGCTTGTCGGTGGCGATGAACAGAACGTTAACTTCGTCGACGCGTTTGTGAATGGTGAGCAGAGAGCCGGATTGGGGATCGTCTTCAGAGGTCCCAGGGCCGTCGTAGACGCTGAGACTGGGCGTGCTGGTCGCGTAAGTCTGGGCAAGTGCCGGGGATGCGCAGACGAGGGCGAAAGCCGCTAGCAGCGCCGCGATTAGCCGACCATGGGGGTACGTGTACATCGTGCTTGAACCATCCAATTTTTTCACTATTACCCATGGCCAGAGGGCACTCCAATTGATTAGATGCACGCTGCGTGCCGAAGGGCGGGTGGCCATCCGCCATAATCTCACTTGACTCTAGGGGGGTGGGAGCAAAGTGCCAAGTTACAAAAGGAGCACCCGTTTAGTCATGGCTGAAGAGGTGCAGGTTGGCGGTTAAGTCGCTGAAACACGACACCGGAGAAACCACCCTTTTTCCACCCTCGGGAATTACAATTCCGGAGGAAAAGTTTAAGATGGTGGGCCGTGAGCAGTTAGATGAGGAAGTAAGTCCGGAGGAACTTATGCTGATTAAGATGAGGATGAAGATGAACAAGGTTGCTGCGTGGTTTCTGACGATATGCTTGTTTGCGGCCCCGGCATTCGCCGCCAACGACGAAAAAGAGGAAGACCGGGTGCAAGATGCCGGGCGGGTGCTGAAGGAAATCCTGAACATTCCCGACAACATTCCACAGGATTTGCTGGACAAAGCGGAGTGCGTGGTGATTCTGCCTTCGGTGTTGAAGGGCGCGTTCGGGGTGGGAGGCAGCTACGGCCGGGGAGTAATGATTTGCCGCAGCGGGGCGCACTATACCGGGCCGTGGGGACCGCCGGCGCTGTACGCGTTGGAAGGGGTGAGCATCGGATTCCAGTTGGGAGGCCAGGCCACGGATTTTGTTTTGCTGGTGATGAACCCGGGGGGAGCGCGCTCGCTTTTGTCGAGCAAAGTGAAGTTGGGCGCGGACGCTTCGGCGGCGGCTGGCCCCAAGGGCCGCACTGCGGAGGGTGCTACTGACATTGTGATGCAAGCGGAAATTCTTTCCTACTCGCGCAACAAAGGGTTGTTTGCGGGAGTATCGCTCGAAGGCTCGACCCTGCGCTCCGACGGCAGCGCCAATGAAAAGCTGTACGGAAAGAAACTGGACGCCAAAGAAATTATTGTCGAACACAAAGTTGCGATTCCTCCGTGTGCGAAAGAGTTGGTGTCGCTGCTGGATACGAAGTCGCCGAAGAACAAATCAGATCCGAAGTCGCTGGAGTAGGGCGCGGACCTCAGGGGCTAAAGCCCGCGTCTTTATTGGTTCTGGACGGCACGGCTGGAAGCCGTGCCCTTCCCGAACCAGTTGCTTCCGTAACCCGTTCCCTTCCTGCAGCCGTGCCCTCCCGAGCACGTTTTGAGATGGCTTCTAGTGGCCTTATGAAGAGGAAGCGCGACGACAAGCGGCCGGTAGTTCGCTGTGATTGGGCGCGCAGCGAATTGATGATTCGCTATCACGATGAAGAATGGGGCGTGCCGGTGCACGATGACGGCAGGCTTTTTGAGTTTCTCATCCTGGAGGGCGCGCAGGCCGGGCTGAGCTGGGAGACGATTCTCAACAAGCGGGAAAACTACCGCGCCGCGTTTGACGGGTTCGATGCGCGGCGTGTGGCGGGTTACGACCGGCGGAAAATCGCGCAGTTGCTGGAGAACGAGGGCATCGTGCGCAACCGGTTGAAGGTTGCGTCAGCGGTGCGGAATGCCCAGGCGTTGCTGCGGGTGCAAGAAGAATTCGGAACTTTCAACCGCTACGTGTGGCAATTTGTGGATGGCCGGCCGCGAGTGAACCAGTGGAAGTCGCGGACCCGAATTCCGGCGCGCACCGCCCAGTCCGATGCCATGAGCAAGGCGCTGAAGAAACGCGGCTTCAATTTCGTGGGATCAACCATCTGCTACGCGTTTATGCAGGCCGTGGGCATGGTGAACGACCATGTAGTGCAGTGCTTCCGGCATGGCGAGGTCATCTAAGAGCCGTCGAACTTCGCTCGACCGGACAGCTGTCCCCACATGAGCTCAGGGCAGGGACCTAGGCGGATGTCCCCACATGAGCACCTTCTCAAATTGAGACCTTTCCCGCTATCGAATTCATTTTGAATGCTTTAGCCATACGACTACAATGGGCGGGTCTGTCTTTCCGCAAAACCGATGAATACTCCTGTTTCGAAAATGTTTCGCCGGTCTTTGGCATTGGCATTGCGCGCGTTCGTGCTGCGCTGGCTGGTGCTCATCACGGTCGCCTGCTGGATCACGCAGATTCCCGCGGCCGGGCAATCGACGTCACCTCAGGGGCAAGAACTCAAGCCGATTCTGGACTACATTTCAACGGCGTGGGATACGCTCACGCGTTCCATCACAGATTGCCAGAGCCTGGTGGACCCCAAGATGAAAGTGGCTGCTGTCTTGTACTTGCCGGCGGGCATGGCTGAGCCGGCGGCGGTGCGGAAACTCACCAGCGAATGCAATGTGCGGATCGAGCACCTGCCGGTAGAAATACACCGTCTGGGCGAGGTGGATACGAGCAAGATCCAACCGCAGGGGCTGCTCTATCTGGAGAACAAATACGTCGTGCCCGGGGGACGCTTCAACGAGATGTACGGTTGGGACAGCTACTTCATTATTCGCGGGCTGTTGCGGGCGGGGCGCGTCGAGTTGGCGCGGGGCATGGTGGACAACTTCTTTTTTGAGGTTGAGCACTATGGCGCGATGCTGAACGCGAACCGGACCTACTACCTGACTCGTTCGCAGCCGCCTTTTCTGAGTTCGATGTTTGTGGACGTGTACGACGCGCTGCAGAAATCAGGACACGGGGACACCGCGTGGCTGGCGAGAGCCTATGCCGATCTTGAAAAAGATTATGAGACGTGGAACCGCGATCCGCACCTGGCGGGCGAGACGGGCTTGTCCCGTTACTACGATTTTGGGGAGGGCCCGCCTGCCGAAGCATTGCAGGACGAAACAGGTTATTACCGGAAGGTCACTACTTATTTCTTCTTTCATCCGGCTCAGGCGGACAATTACATTGTGGAGAATCTGCCGGGAGTGACGGAGCCGGTTGCGGGAGCTGCCTATACGCAGCAGGTGTGTGACGTTTCGGTGACGATGGGGCGTGCGGAGTGCGAAAAGCGGCGGGAATTCAAGCTGAGTTCCGACTACTACAGGGGCGACCGGTCGATGCGGGAATCGGGATTCGACGTTAGTTTTCGCTTTGGGCCATTCGGCGCCGCGACCCATCACTATGCGCCGGTGTGCCTGAACAGCTTGCTCTATAAGACTGAGAAAGATCTCGAGCAGATCAGCCGCTGGCTGGGCCGCACGACCGATGCGGAAAAGTGGAGCAAGCGCGCGGAAGAGCGGAAGAAGCTGATTGCGCGCTATCTCTGGGATGAGAAAGCCGGATTCTTTTTCGATTACAACTTGCTGACCGGGCAGCGGTCGTCGTATCGCTACGCAACCACTTTCTATCCGCTGTGGGCTGGGTTGGCGACGCCGGAACAGGCGAAGGCCGTGGTGAAGAATCTTGCAGCGCTCGAGAAGCCGGGTGGTCTGGCGATGAGCCCGGAGGACACGGGCGCGCAATGGGATCTGCCCTATGGCTGGGGAAACATTGAAATGCTGGCCATCGATGGGCTGCGCCGCTATGGATTCGACGCCGATGCCGACCGGATTTCTTATGAGTTTCTGTCGATGGTGGCCGAGAACTTCCGGCGGGATGGAAACATTCGGGAGAAATACGACGTTGTCACGCGGTCTTCCGAGGCTCACGTGGAAAATGGATACGCGATGAATGTGGTTGGGTTTGGTTGGACTAATGCGGCGTTTCTGGAATTGCTGCATGGATTGCCGAAGGATATGGTGGAACGTCTGGCGAGAGAGCAGGACCAGCCGTTGGCGGCGGGGGCGAAATGAACTGCTTAGGGGTGGGAGTCCTGTTTGGTTTGCAATTGTTCCGCTAGCTTTAGCTCGCTCTCGGCTTCCTCTTTCTTTCCCATGTCGCGATAAGCCTGACCGAGCAGATGATGAGTGGTGGGATTATTCGGATCCAGGGCCGCTGCCCGCTGCAAGGCGCGGACTGCTAACTCGAACTCTCCTTTCTTTTCCAGGACTTTTCCCATCAAGATGTAGGGGCCGGTCGACGTTGCATCGAGCCAGATGGAGCGCTGCAGGAGCCTTTCCGCGTCGTCGTACTTCTGAATTCGCGAGTAGGCGTCGGCGAGCTTATAGTAGGTTGCCGCGTGGGCGGGGTTGATGGCCGATTCTTTCTGGAATTCCGCGATGGCTTCTGGAACTCGCGACTTGTACAAAAACAATTCGCCGAGCAGGAAGTGAGCCAGTGGAAGCTTGGGGTCGAGAGTTGCAGCCTTCTGCGCGTATTCTTCGGCGACCGGATCGAACTCCTGCCGCAACAGCATGCGAGCCGTGAACAGATAACTGGCGGCAGAATCGGATGGCACGTCGAACATTTTGGCAAAGGCCGCACGCGCGTGCGGGTAATCTTTTGTCTGGATATAACAGATCCCAAGGATATAGGACGCATCCACGTTCGCCCTGGAATACCAACCTTGCACCTTTTCGAGAAGCGGAATCGCTTCCGCGGGATGTCCTCCTAAATAATAAGAAAGGCCGAGCAACTGCACCGCCTCGCCGCTGTTGGCATCGGCTGACGAGGCTTTTTTTAGCGAATCGATGGCTTTGGCGTACTCTCCTTTCTTGTAATAAGCCGTACCCAGTTCGAGGTCAAGGCCTTTTAGTTCAGGAGTATCCGCCTGGAGCATTTGCAACTGAGAGATGGCCTCGTCGATTTTGCCTTGCTGCATGAGCAGGCGCGCGGCCGCGAAATCGGGAGCCGGAGCGGGCGAAGCCTGCGAGGACGCAGCGGAGGGCGTTTGCGCCGATGCAGTTTGCTGCGCGAGTGCGATGGCGATGAAAGCCAATACACACGCTGCAACCCATGAACATCGCGAAATTGAGAAATGCGGCATCATCATCTGTTACTGGCTCGTTGCGCGCTGCAGCGCTTGCAGATTCTCCCTGGCCAGAGCGTGATTAGGATTGAGCTGAAGCGCATGTTCGAAGTGCCCCTTGGCTTCGGAGAAGCGGCCCATTTCTGCCAAGGCGCTTCCCAGGTTCGCCTCGGCGTCGGCATCGTCGGGCTGCAACTGGAGGGCAAGACGAAATTGCTCCGCGGCTCCAGCGAAGTCATCTTGCGCGGCTAAAGCGTTTCCCAGGTTATAGCGAGCAGGGAAGTAATCGGGGCGCGTTGTCAGGGCCTGCGACAGGTATGCGACCGCCTTACCGGGCTGGCCGGAGGCAAGCAATGCGGCTCCCATGGCGTTGTTTGCGGCAGCATCGTTGGGGCGAAGACGGAGCGCGGCTTCGTACTCTCGCATGGCATCATCGAGCTTGCTCGCGGCTTGCAGCATCGCGGCGAGGTTATAGTGCGCTTCGAAGTCGGAGGGATCTTTTTCGATGTTGTGACGCGCCAACGCTTCCTGCAGCAGCATGCGGGGATCGCCCTGCGCGGCGTCGTAGTGGATTGGCAGAACCTGCAGCCAGAGGTGGCACATTTCATCGCTCGAACGATTGCCCGCTCGTACACGAACCGGGGGATGGTTCGGGTTCAAAGGGTTATCCGCGGAGTTGTCGTAGACGTAGCTTAGGGCCACGGTGGTGCCTTTGGGCAAGAAGACAGGTTCGGCGTAGCGGTACACTGCCTGCCAGCTCAGGTTCCAGAGCGGAATGTGGATCAGCATTTTCTTCGAGCCGTCGGGCAGAGTCGCGGAGGCCTGGATGTCTTTGCCGAGATAATGCGCATGCGGATAGATGGCCAGAAGATCGACGTCGACGGGCAGCACGAACTGGTCGGTTATCTGGAAATCCCTCTGGCCGGGTGGAATGTCGAGTTTGACGTCGTCCTCGAGTTGGAGCAGCATGGGCAACTTTGTCGCGGGCTGCGGCGTGAAGTAGAGGCCGATGCTAGGCTGGATGATTTCGGGCTTGCCGGAGGGTTGCATGTGCGTATTGAGAATGAGGTCCGTGCCCTTGTCTAAACGCAATGCCATGCCGTCGGGTTCGAGGTAGGGAACGGTGCCCGGCTTCCAGAAGAGCAGATGACTGTCAGGGTCGAAGACCTGCGACTCAATGCGAATCTCCATTCCGCCAAAACCGGCGCCGGGTTCGGCCTCGCGCTGACGCGAGGATGCGCTGCGGTCGACAAGAATGTTTGCGTGGTGCACGTAGCGCTTGTCGCCGGGATGAATTTCGATTGCCTTCATCCAACGGGTTTGCTCGATCGGAAGGCGGAAGATGAAATTCCAATAAGTATCCGTTCCTTCCGGGGGAAGGATCAAGGGCTTCTGTGCCGTGAGAATCAGGTCGGGTGTTCCGAGGCGCCAATCCTGGGTAAACTTTGGCTGCGGCGGCAGATCGGCTGAGTCGCCCTCGACCGCACCTTGCGCCACCCAGCGCTGGATGAGATCGATTTGCTCATTCGGCAGGCGAAGTTCATCGGCGAATTTCAGCTTCTGGGGTTCGGGTAGCCATGGAGGCATGGTTCGCGCCTGGGTCACGTCCGAAATCTGGCGAGCATGTTTCTTGACATCGGAGTAAGTCAGCAGCGGGAATGGTCCGGCTTCGCCTGGGTGGTGGCAAGAGGAACAGGAATGAAAAATGATGGGAGCGATGTCGCGAGTGAAAGTCACAGGAGAATCGGCAGTGGCGGACCGTGATGTCGAAAACACGGATGTCGAAAGCCCGTGCGACTTCGCAAAACCCGCTCCCATGGCGCCCGTTGCGGCGATGAGCGAAAGCGACCACGTCAGTGTCTGCAGCGAGGAGTTCATTCCAGGTCTGAGATATAGCATCCCACTCCCCTGACCTGGTGCGCAGCCGGTATTTTGTCGCCCAGCGCCGCTTGGATGGCATCGGCAAGTTCGTGCGTGGTCGGCGCGGGACGCGACCGGCCGAGATCGCGATACCAATTATCAATTCTTCCGTCGTAGAGGAGTTGATGGCTGCGGTTGAACACCGCGACCTCAGGCGTGATCTGCACTTGCGCCAGCTTGACGAGCGCGTGCTCTGGATCACGCAGCGCCGGCAAACGGTAGGCATACTCCCGGAGATAATTGTGGATCGTCTGAGGGGTCTCGGCCTTGTCTGGAAATACCAGCCAGAAACTGGCATCACGCTCATGCTGCGCGCTGATTTGCTGAATGACCGGGGCGTAACGGCTGGAGACTGGGCAGTCCCGGCGAATAAAAACCAGCACGACGATCTTGCCGGAAGCCGCGTCGAAAGGATTTGCGGGCTTACCGTCGAGATCAAACGCACCTTGCTGACTTAACGCCACTTCGGGAGCCAAAAGGCAAACGAGAAGCATCCCAGCCAGCAGGAGACGATTTGCCCGGAATGCAGACCTGCCGCTGCGCATAAGATTTCTGCATCCTCCAGCCCAACTAAGATTCTAGGACTGCGTGCTTCCGCTGTCCACACTCCATCCGTCCGTCAACGCCTGAGACCGTCAAGGGTCGCGGTGACGAAGAGCCCGCCTCGCTTCGCTCGCCCGACAGCCGGGGCGGCTGTCCCCACATGAGTATCTTTGCGTCAAGGGCCACAGCTTGCCGGAGACCGGCTCAGCGACTGCAGCAGCTTTTTCGCCGAAGGCAGATCGGGATTAAACTCCAGCACGCGAAGTGTAAAGGTGCGAGCTTCACCGAACTTCCCGGCCGCGCAGTACGCCCGCGCGAGGTTGAGTCCGATGCTGCTTCTGGCCGGGGCGCGCTGGAATGCATTCTGCCAGAGCTTCATCGCATCCGGCAGATCTCCGGCTTGCGCTTCGATCACACCGAGATTGGTTGCAGCATCGACCAGGCTTGGATCCAGCGCGAGAGCCTTCTGGTAGAGCTCGCGGGCGCGCCCGGTCGATCCTCTTCGTTGTTCAGCATAAGCAAGTGCGGAAAGAAGGGCGGGATCATCCGGGAGTTGCTTCACGGCCTTGGAAAGCAGTTCTCGCGCCTGAGGCTCGGCCACCGACATTCCGCTCTCCACGATTGAATCCCAAGCGAGGGCAAGATCTCGCGGATCGGGCTCAGTTTTGGTATCGGGGAACGGAACCAGACGCGGCAGAACCAGGCGGGGCAAAGAGGACGACGTCTCTTCCGCATTCTGCAGCAATTGAGGGGAGATTTGGGGACGCCGCGGTATGCGATGGTCGGTGACTTGAGTATGCGCGACGTCGGTACTGGCCGATGCCGGCATGTGGCATGCGACGCAATCGGGGCGATCCGGGTGGTGTTTGGCTGCGAAATCCGCGCCGTGGCAGGCCAGGCACTTGCCGCGATAGAACGCGATGCGATCTTCTGAAGTGGGCGACTGATGCGGGTTGTGGCAGCTCATACAAGACATGGCGTCGCCCGATTTCTTCTTGCACTCGCTTTGCGCTAAAGCTTCCACCTGGCTCACAGCACCCAGCCCCGACCCCTTGGCGTCGACGAGAAGAAAATACCGGACGTAGTCGGAGAGTGCATCTCCGGGCCGAAATTCGTATACGTGACGTCCCGGGCGTTCAATGGCGGCCTTGCCTTCCAGGTGACACTGCATGCAGATGTCATCACGCCGCGCGGGAGTCAGCTTGGCCGGGTTGACGATCGCACCGCCATTGACGTGTGAATCTCCTGGGCCGTGGCACCGCTCGCAAGCCACTCCGTTGTGAGTGAATGGAGGCTCGGGATAGCGGTTGTCGGTGCCCGGCACCGGAGGCTGCATTCCACTTACGTGGCAACGCAGGCAGCTGGTGTAAGCGGGAAGGTTCAGCGGGATCTCGCGGGCGGTCTGGTAGGCGGGGGCCATGTCCCAGACTTGTTTGTTGGCATACCAGTTTACCGGAGACTCGAAAAGGAATCCGTCGGTCTCAAAGAGGTAGCTGAGGCCACGGCGTCCTGAACCGATGTAATAAAGGAGTTCGCGTTTACCCTGAACTTCAGGATCGCCGGGACGGTCAAAGCTTAACCAGGCGCGTCCATTCTCGGCGTAGATGCGGTAGTGTACGCCGGATTCCTTGTGAGTGAATTCCGCTGGCATGAAGCCGTCCATCGCAGGACCGCTGGCGCGCGCCATCGAGGTACGCTGGTAAGACTCATAGATCGCGGAATGGCACCGGGCGCATGCTTGGTTGCCAACGTAAGCGCTTCGGCCGGAAACTTTGGCGGGAGTAGCGTGATCGACGGTCGGATTCTGCGCCGCTGAGGTAGCGACTGACCACACGATAATAGAAAGGAATGCCGCCGCCGCGCGTCTGTCCAGCCATCCTGATCGAATCATGTTACGTCTAACCTGTTTCGCCTAGCCTGACAATGCCGGTCCCATTGTATGCGCGACAAGAAAAGAGGGAGCCGTGGCGGCTCCCTCTCGAAGGCAGACTACTGCATATTCGTGACTAGAAGGTCAAGCGCAGCCCAAACTGAAGCTGGCGCATTCCATTGGGCGAACCCGGGGAGGCATCAGCTTCAATATCCGTGACCCTGCCGTTGTTGGCGCAATCGATACACAGGCCACTGCCGCCCTGGTTATTGTTGAAGCCGAGGATGGGATGGTTAAATACGTTGTAAGCGTCCATGCGGAATTGGAACTTTACCCTCTCCGTGATCGGGAAGTTTTTGGAAATCGATGCATCCGCCCCGAAAAATCGCGGGCCACGGAAACTGTCATAGCCGCGGTTCCCGATATTATCGAGTCCAGGATCGGAAAATCCGTTGCCGCTTGGGAGACTAGCGATCCCAGTCGCTGGGTCGACGACGTCTGTGACCGGAGTGAAGAAAGTCACGTAGTGGCCTGACGCATTGTGGACGAAACTACCCGCTCCAACCTTGAACGATCCCGGGCCCTTATTTGGGCGGCACACGCCGGTGTCTTGCTCCAGATTACAAACCGTGCCCGACATGCCGGGCGTCCAGGGCAGGCCACCCGCCCAGTTGAAGGTCCCGCCAATCTGCCAGCCGCCGATAACCTCATCTAAACCGCGGCCGGCGCCACCGGCGAACGACTTACCCTTGCCGAAGGGCAACTCATAGAGCAGATTCGATACCCACTGGTGATTGCGGATATTGTCATCTGGCCCGTACGCTACCGACTTCTGGTCGGCATAGAAACCGCTGTCGTAGTGATAGGAATGCGCAAAGTTGTAAAAGGTGAGAAACTGCAGGCCCTTCGAGAAGCGCTTATCCAATTTGAGGGTTAGCGCTTCATAGGTGCTGCTGGCATCGTTGCCGAGGTAATTGCCCTGGTCGGTGAAGCAGCAGGTCAGCGGCAAACCGGTTGTTGTATCGGTGAAGCCGGGATAGGTGAAGGCGTTGTAGTAAGGACGCCGCTGCACCTGAGGGACATCGGCAATAAAGCTACATCCGCCCCCTGCCACGCACGGATTTATAACGCCGCCGACCACATTCCCGTCCACGCCCGTGCCAAGCCGAGGCTGATTGACATTATAGGTCGGACCGTCCCCGACGAAGCCGTGGGTGCCCTTGTTCCCGAGGTACGTTGCCTCCAAAGTCATCGTGCTGGTGACTTGACGCTGGACCGTCGCGTTCCATGTGTCAACATAGGGCAAGCGCTGGGAAGTGGGTCGAATGTGGGGCTGGATGCACTGCGATGTATCTAGCAAGAAGCAGTTCGGCCCCGCGAGAGGTAACAGGCCGTTCGAAGGTATTGCGGGAAATGCGAAAATTGGCGGCCCGGCTGCGAGCGTGAAGGCCGGCAGATATTGATTATTGTTTGCGTTCGATTGGGCCGCCAAGACCGGCAGATTCTGGGTGACGGCGTGGCCGAAGTTTGACCCGAAGACTCCCATATCGTAGCTGCGGCCATATCCCAAGCGAACTACGGTTTTCTGGTTCAACTGATACGCGGCGCCAAGGCGGGGAGCGAAAGCGTGCCAGTCGTTCCCGATGTTCCCGTTGAGGCCGATCCCACCAATGCCAGCAACACGATCCACGCCTTGGACGATGTTGGTGAATCCGCCGTGTTGCGTGCCGTTCACATATTCCGGGAAGTAGACCTCCCAGCGCAAACCGTAGTTTATCGTCAGTTTCGGGGTGGCGCGAAAGCTGTCTTCCCCGTAGTAGAACATGCGATGCTGCCTTTCGGCAGCGTTGGTGCTGGTGCTGACATAGCGGCTTAAATTCGTGACCTGTCCCAGAAGGAATGTGGCCAAAGCCAACCCGCCCGCGCCCGTGTTAGAGGTAGTCGCGTCCTTGAAGTCGTAGTCGCCTGTTCGATTGGAGTCGCTCGGAACGCGCAGGTTCTCGGCGTAGCGCACGTCCGCACCGAATTTGAAGGTATGGTTCCCGTGCGTCTTGGTCCAGTTGGTCACAAACTGGAATTGTTGTTCGCTCTCAATCAGGGGACAATTGCAACGGGCAATACCCAGTCCATCGCCGAACGCATCGGATGTGCCGCCGTTGTTGCCGTTGAAGTCGAACTCGCCAAGCCCGGAGGTGAAGGCGTCGCCGAGATTCGCGTTCGGAATTCCGAAGGCGGTCATCGGCGTTGAGCCCTCATCGGGTTTGTGGGTGTGGGGGTTGTACTTGAAATAGCCGAAACGGAAGTCCGCCAGAACAGTCGGGCTGAACGTCTTGGTTACGCCAGCGGCCAAACTGTGATTGTGAATAATGGAGCTTCCTGCCAGACCGCCCGGGCCGAAACCTACCCCACCCAAAGCCCCGAGACTTCCCTTGCCGGAAAGGCTGAAATAGTCGAGGCTATAACGTCCGAAGAGTTGAACCGTCGGCTTCAGCGAATCGTCAATACGCACGTCGAAAGCGTTCTGGTTGTATGGGCCCGAGCCGGAAGCCAGAAAGTTGTTGATAGTGCCAGCGTTGGAACCTGCGTTATTCGGCTGAGGGAACTCTGCCAGGATGTTGCCCGCTTGCGGTGATATGTCGCCGATCGGAATCAAGTTTCCGGCATACGGTACGCCCGTCCCGGGTGCGTAAACCTGCCCGCCGGTACTATAGCCGGCTGCGGGATTCAGATAGTCGCTCAAATCGCAGAACCCGGTTGTGTTGGTCAGAGGGTTGCAAGTCGCCAACACCGTTGCCGTCGGAACGGTGATCAAGTTGGTGACGCCGCTGGCTTGCCGTGTAGCCTGGTAATCGCCGAAGAAGAACAGCTTGTTCTTGATGATTGGGCCGCCCACGCTTCCACCGAACTGCTGCCACTTGCTGCTGGGAACGGGGCTGGCTGCAACGCCCGGCTCTGCATCCCACTCCGTGAACGGATCCTTAGCCTCGGTTGCATCGGTGCGGCGATACCAGAATCCGCTGCCGTGAATGTCATTGCTGCCTGACTTGGTTTGAACGGTGACCAACCCGGCGATTGCTTTCCCGAACTCTGCGTCGAAATCCGCCGCGGTGATCTTGGCTTCGGTCACCGAGTCGAGGTTGGGGTTGATGACGATAATGCCCAAGATGGGATCCTGATTATCAGTGCCATCCAACTGGAACCCGGTTCCACTGAAATGCTGGCCATT
>Ga0302180_10002664_pt1 | contig 13829 bp, 7 predicted proteins | sample I_Palsa_E3_2_FD_200575 | JGI IMG/M metagenome (GOLD analysis project Ga0302180, IMG submission 200575) | Peat permafrost microbial communities from Stordalen Mire near Abisko, Sweden - I_Palsa_E3_2 | ecosystem: Environmental > Terrestrial > Soil > Palsa > Peat permafrost | place: Sweden: Abisko... | reverse complement strand
ACGTCGGGGAAGTCATAGTACGTGCGGATTTCCTGAATCTGACGCAGCGTGTCCTGGAGTGCATGCCAGTCCCACAAACGGATATTTTGCAGGGTTGGCTGATTGTTGGCTGGATCCGCTGCGTCGACTGTGGTTTCCGCAGGAAATTCACGTTGAACGATCTGGCTTAGCCCGTAGGCTTGCCGTGTCAGTTCGATGTTGTGTGTGATATAGGGTTGTTCGCGAACCAGTTCGTTTGGTTTCACGATGAAGCTGCTTACATACCAGGTTATCCCTTGGAGGGCGAGGTAACAGACCGCCGCCGGAAGGATGGCGGCGATCAGCCATCGCCCTAGTGGCGCGCGCATGGCGTTGGCTGCTGCAATCACCGCGCCCAGAACGAGCGCCACGCAGACGATGAGCATTCCGGTGAGCGTGACGTGGGCGTCGGTGTAAGTTACCCCGCCGAAGATCGTGTGATCGTCGAGCAATTGCTCGAACCGAGCGATGTACACACGCATGGCAATCACTAGCAGAAGAAACGCGAAGGCGATCGAGAGGCCACGCCACGGCAAGGTGACGGAGCGACTGAGACGGCCGGAGAGGACGCGGGCTCCGCCGGTAATGAAAATGAAGAAAACCGCAAGCGCACAAACGATTACGGCTATACTCAGCAGCCATCCAGCGATGAGTTCCCATGCCGGCAACGCGAACAGAAAGAAATTCAACGGCTTGCCAAAAATCGGATCTGTAATGGGAGATGTGCGGGGTGCGTACCAGTAGAGCGCCAGGGTCGGCCATTCTCCAATCATGGAGGCCCCGGTTATTGCGGCAATTACCAGAGAGACGGCGAGCGCGATTGCGTTTAGAACGGGCCCAACCGGCAACTGGACGGGTCGTCCGCCGACGAGAATCGTGTGACCATTCGGCAAATCGGGGAGATGCGACCGCTTCAAAGCGAGGAATGAGCCGAAGATGATCAGAAAGGTAGCCGCTGCGAAGGCCGCGAAGATTCCCCATTGCAGAGTCAGGACCTTCCGGAAGACGTCCACGTAGCCGAGTGATTCGAACCAAAGGACGTTTACGTAATAGGACAAGGCCGTCCTCCCGCCGAAGATGATTGCGAGCAGGAGGGCGAGGACAATAAAGAAGCGGCGGCGATGCCGACGGCGCGGCGGCAGCAGCCGCGGCCAGTCAACCGACTCGTGCATTCGTCAACTCCCTTTCGATTAAATTCGTCAGTTTCGGATCATACTCTCTCCGCCTTCGCAAATTGCACGTTGCATCCGGGTACAACCGAGTCAGCGCGAATCTTCGGATGTACCGGGAACCAGAGCGGGCTTTTTCGATCGACGGGTGAGGTTGAAGGCCGTGTTCACGAGGCCGACGTGGGAGAAGGCTTGAGGAAAATTACCCAGCTGCCGTTTTTCGATGGGATCGTATTCTTCGGACAGAAGACCGACGTCGTTGCGAATGTCCAACAGCCGTTCGAACATACGCACCGCGTCGGCGTGGCGGCCCTGCAACTCATAATTGTCTGCCAACCAAAACGAGCAGGGCAGAAATGTTCCCTCGCCATGCGGCAAACCATCTACGGCGGCGTCTTGCGTGTACCGTTCGACAAATCCGTTCTTCACGAGATTCGTTTCGATGGCTTTAACCGTGCCAATGACGCGCGAATCCTCAGGAGGAAGGAAGCCCACCAGAGGCATCATCAGAATGCTGGCGTCGAGGTGTTTGCCTCCGTAATACTGCACGAAGGAATTCATTCCGGCATCGAAACCCTCGCGGCAAACCTGCTCATGGATGTCGGCGCGAAGCTTTTTCCATCGCGTGACATCGGTCGTGAACCGGCCCGCTTCCGCCGATTTGATCAGGCGATCGACAGCCACCCAGGCCATCACTTTGGAATGGACGAAATGCCGCCGCGGACCGCGCACCTCCCAGATGCCTTCGTCGGGTTGCTGCCATCCGGTCTCGAGAAAATCGAGCATCGCGAGAGCCATCTCGCCGCGCCGGTGCGGAATAGGCGGCAGGCCTGCTTCCTGTGCCTGATAAAGCGTGTTGACTACTTCTCCAAAAATATCCAATTGATATTGTCTATAAGCGGCATTTCCAGTTCGTACTGGAGCAGAGTTTTCGTATCCTGGAAGCCAAGGCAGATCGAGTTCGGTGAGCCTGCGTTCGCCACGAATGCCATAGAGAATGTTCAGTTCGGCGGGGCTGCCGGCGACAGCGCGCATCAGCCATTCGCGCCACTCCTCCGCTTCCTGAAGGTATCCGGCATTCAGGAAGGCCTGGAGCGTCAAGGTGGCGTCTCGCACCCAGCAAAACCGATAGTCCCAATTGCGCACCCCGCCTAGTTGTTCTGGCAGCGAGGTTGTTGGAGCGGCGACCATCCCGCCGGTGGGTGCAAATGTCAGGCCCTTCAGCGTGACCAGCGAGCGCACAATGGCGTCCCGCCATTCGCCCTGAAAACTACAGCGATCCGACCACTCGTGCCACCATTTTTCCGTCTTCTTAAAAGCCGCGTCAATTTGAACCGGCTCGGGCTCTTGCAGGTTGGAGGGATACCAGGTCAGGTTAAACGAGATCTTTTGTCCCTCGGCCACGCTGAACTGTGCATTGGTTTTCATGTTTTCGCCGCGAAGCGGCACATCAGCGCGGATTCTGATCATGTCCGGGCCAGCGATCGCGAGAATTCCGCCGTCGATATGATGAACCCAGGGAAGAACCGCGCCGTAGTCGAACCGAATGATCAGTTCCATGTTCATTCGAACCTGACCTCTTGTGCCAACCACCACGCGTAGAAGCTCGGGCCTTTCGCGGCCAGGCAACATGCAGTCGATGAGCTTTGCGGATCCGCTCTCGGTCTCAAACTCTGTCTCCAGGATGAGACTTCCGTCCCGGTAGTTGCGGCGAATGCTGCGGATGGGGTCAACGGGCGAGATCGACCAATGCCCGTGTTCCGCGGTTCCGAGCAGCGCCGCGAAACAGGCGCCCGAGTCAAAGTCGGGAAGACAAAGCCAGTCGATGGAACCTTGTTTTGAAACCAGGGCGGCGGTATGGCAGTCGCCGATCATGGCGTAGTCTTCAATGGGCGTGGACAGAAGTTTCTCTCCGCAAAATTGGAATCGGATTCGCTCGGCCTCGTGTTGGAAGCGCCGCTACCGTCAAAACGGGGCGGCAACTTTTTGCAGGGAATGGCGAAATCAATGCGCGATCAACCGTGGTTCAGCAGACATTCTCTCACAGAAATCCGCCGCTCAACTCGTCGCTCCGAAAGGCCTGTCCACAGCGGCTTCGCGCCGATTGACACGATTCTGGTACATGCACTAACGTGTTTGTTCGGCGCGCAAATATCTGGATAGAATCACGACAACTCGGCCCCGTTAAAGGAGCTTTCACTTGTCCTTCATACTTACTTCCCCCGCGAGAATCGTGCGATGCATTCTGATCGTCGCTGTCCTCGGAGTTTCCGCTTTGGGCCAAGTCTCTTCGACGGTCTCGACCCAGCATCTTTATCGCGCGGACCTGGTTACAGGCCGGGTTGTCTTCGATATCTGGCAGGGAGCGGAGCTCGAGAGTGCGACCAAGCTTGAGTCGTCGCGTGGCCCGGGCTGGTCATTAATTGGCGCAACGGAAGTCGATGGCATCAGGAAGCTGGTGTATTTTGACAGCTCGAACCGTGGAGTCGCGGTTGATATCTACGGCGTGGCGGGCCACGGGACTCTCCCGGTCTCGGCTTCGTTGACCACCCTCGGGGCAGGCTGGACTGCCCGTGCAATTGCTGATGTGGCTGGCGATGGGAGTCTCGGCATCATCGCCGCGAATGAAACCAGCGGACAAGTTGCGGTATATCTTTTTGGCGGTGCTCGAGGAACAACTTTTTTGCGAAGCGAGGCGATCAGCCCTCTTTCTGTCAGTGGATGGAACGTGGTTGGAGCCGCTGACCTCGACGCCAACGGGCATCCCGACCTTGTTCTGCAAAATAGCTCTACGCGGCAAGTCAGGGTTGCGTATCTGGGCGGAGCGAGTGGCACCACAGTCACCGCAACCGAGGATCTGGATGGCAGCGCTTTCCGTGAGTGGACGGCCGTGGGCATGCAAGACATGAACGGGGACGGGCATCCGGACCTGATTCTGGTCAGCGATCGCACCGGTGAGAGTATCGTTAGCTACTACGGCCGAGAGACGGGTGTGAGCTATTTGGGATCAAGTTACCTCGATCGTTCCGGATCTACCAGCTCGAAGATTGTGGTGCCAAGTCAATCTGCGGCAACCGCCGACGCATCAAGTTCTGTCGCGGTTTCGGCTACGACTGAGGCGGCAAAGGTTGATGTTACGAAAGCAGCCGCGGGCGCAACTCCTTCGGTACTCATTTTCAACGGAACGGGTACGATCGCAAACGACGTGACCGCCGTTGAGAGCGTAGTCAGCTCCCTGGGGCTGGCTTACAAAACTGCAACTTCCAGCCAGCTCGATGGCATGAGCGAATCTCAACTGGCGGCGTACAAGTTGATGATTGTGCCGGGCGGGAATTCGATTACGATAGGCGAAAATCTCTCGGCGACCGCGACCTCTAACGTTCACAACGCTGTGGCGAAGGGTCTGAACTATCTTGGGATTTGCGCGGGCGGGTTTTTTGGGGGATTTTCCGCCTACTACAACGGACTGAATTTGACTTCCGGGGTGTGGTTCTCGGTTTATCCAAATTCCGGCCGGGGTACTGGTAAAACGGCCGTGGAGATTTCCTTTCCGAACCGGCCTGAACTGGATATTTACTGGCAGGACGGTCCCGAGCTTTCAGGATGGGGAGAGGTCGTCGGCAAGTATCCTGACGGCACACCAGCCCTGGTCGAGGGCTATATGGGGGATGGGTTTGTGATTCTCTCCGGCGTGCATCCGGAAGCGCCGGCCAGCTGGAGAGATGGAATGACGTTTAGCACTCCGGTGGACACAGACTTGGCGTTTGCCAGCAGCCTCGTGACTGCCGCTATGAACCGGGACCCGTTGCCTCATTTCTAGAAGCCAGGAAATAAACAATCAATGGGCAGGTAATTCAGGTGCGGCCGCAGGCGGGATTGCGGTAATGTTCCACGTGTTTTCGATGTAGAAGTCTCCGTTAACGATCTCGCCGGGCTCTACACGGAGCGTTGCGCAACGTTGCCGCACGTCAATCTCCCGCCCATTTGCTTCGATTGCCAGGTCGACACGGTACAGTCCCGGGACCACTGGCAACTTGGGGCACTGGAAATGCACGGCGCCCCTCCCCGGTTGAAGATCGATTCCTCCTCGGGTTGACTCCGTCGTAAGTTGGGCGCATAGGTATCCGCTCGGCCAGTAGATTGAAATTTTAAAGGTCGCATCTCGAACGCTCCTCGAAGCTCTGTAGTCGAGGCGCGCTACGAGCGGGTAGCCGGTTCGGATTGCATCTTGTGAATCGGGCGAGTGGAATGAAATGCCACTGCACCTGGCAGGTGTTGCCGTGTCGCCATCCTCATCATCGCGGATTGAGTCTTGACCAGCGAACGTGATCTGCTGGTATTGGTCGATCACTTGCCTTGCCGGCCCGTCAGCGAGAATCGAACCATGGCTTAGCAAGAGAGCGCGGTCGCACAAGCGATACACGGCGGCGAGATCGTGAGAGATAAAGACAATCGTGCGGCCGGTTTTTCGCAGTTCTGCGATTCGCTGCAGGCATTTCGTCTGAAACGCAGCATCGCCGACGGCCAGAACTTCATCGAGCAGCAGGATATCGGGATCGAGATGGGCGGCGATTGCAAAACCCAATCGTACATACATTCCGGAAGAATAACGCTTGACCGGAACCTCGATGTACCTGCCAACGCCTGCAAAGTCGATGATGCTGTCGAGCTTTCGACGGATTTCTGCTCTCCGCATCCCGAGCATTGCTCCGTGGAGATAGACATTCTCCAGGCCGGTGAGCTCAGGGTGAAACCCCGAACTCACTTCAACCAAAGCAGCGAGCCGGCCGCGTATGGTGATTTCACCGGTTGTGGGCGCGGTGATGCCGGAAAGAATTTTCAGTATCGTGGTTTTGCCCGCGCCATTGTGCCCGACGATCCCGAGCGCCTCGCCTTCTCTGACCTGAAAGCTGACATTGCTCAGCGCCCACATCTGCCCTGATTTTTTTGCGAATCGGCGCGAGTACCAACGTTTTGGCGAGTCGCCATTGATCGGGAGATTATATTTTTTCGAGACTCGGTCAAAGCTCAGGTCGTACATTTCAGTGATACCGCCTCAAATCAGGTCCGCCATCGTCGCTTCCGAAAATTTGAAATAAGCATAGGCCAGGGGCACACTGGCGATTGCGATAACTCCGCTGACGACCAGAGTGCGAAAATCGGGCGACCCGCCGAAGATAACGACCTGACGGAAACTCTCAATCAGGCCCGCAACCGGATCGAGCAGATAAAGGTTTCTCCATCGAACCGGAACGGAGCCGAGCGAGTACACGACCGGAACCGAAAACATCCACACCTGCAGCAGAAAGGGCATAGCCAGCCCGACGTCCCGAAAGCGGACCTGTATGGTCGAGAAAAGTAGTGCGATGGCGGCGGCGAAGCTTGCGAGGATGATGACGATCGGAATCGCATAAAGCAAATGCCAGGTCAACGTGACCCTGTAGTGGAGCATTAATCCACCCAGAATGAGCGAGGCGATGCAAAAATCAGCGAGGCTCGCCACCAGGTACGACAAGGGAATGATCTCTCTCGGGAAGTACATCTTGGTGAGGAGGTTCGGGTAAAGAACCAAGCCGTTCACCGCGTTGGAGATGGTGCTGGAAAAAAATATCCAGGGCAGCAATGCGGAGAAGACGAACACGGGGTAGGGAATTCCGCCGGTCGCAACGGTGGTGATTCGAGTGAAGATGATTGTGTAGATCCCCATAAGCGCAAGAGGTTGAAGGGCAGCCCAGGTCCAGCCGAGAGCGGATTGTTTGTAACGCACGTGGAGCCGAAACAAGCTTAATGTGTAAAGCAGATCAGAATACTGGGTTAACGTGCGCAATCCCGTGAGCATCGTTCTGACAGAAAGACTCGGCGGACGGATGAGCTTGACCGGGCGATCGCCTGCGCGCCCCGAATCGTGCGCTGGTTCCCATTTTGTAACCGGGAGGATCGGGGTTTCAGCTACCTTGGACCGATCCGCAATTTCGGGATGAGTACTCATTCGGTTCGCACACCTTGAATCTTAACCGGTCGGCTTTAATCGTTCTTCCAGGGCGATTCTCTTCAGCCTGTTCGCAAGAGTCTGCCCGATCAGGCGAACATGCGGCTCGCGCAGCATTTCGACGTGTCCGCATTTGATTTCACAGGTTGTTACGCCACCCATCGAGCGGGCACCCCAACCCATTTGCGGGTCGCGTATGTAGAAGTAAGGTTGTCGTGGTCGCTTAAACAGAAGGACCGGAGCTTGAAATTGAGGGGCCTCGAAGTCCTCGCCCGGCCAATATGCACGGTTCCAACCACTCCCGGGCGTGGCTTTGCTTCGTGAAGTCATCCGTTTGACTATCCGGTGCGCGGCCGCAACCATTTCGGCGCGCGATAAGGCCAGAACTTCACGAAAACGCTGCAAGTAATAATCGAGCGCCCAAAGGGGACGTATCTGCGAATTTTCCAGAACCCAGGTATCGAAAATTGTAAATAGTCCAACCTCCTCACCCTCGGATTCCAGTTGCAGAACCATCTGTTGTGCGATCAATACCCCTTCGCACATCGCGCCCAGGCAGTAGGGACCGTGAGGTTGTTCAGATCTCATCGCATCGATGTATTGCTTTCCCAGCCCTTCGAGTTCCCCTTCCGTCATGGGACGCCCTGTCACCACCGGAGCCGAAGCCTGCAACTTGAATAGCGATTGTTGGGGAGGAAGGTGACGAGCCAGTTGCGCAAATCCGAATGTGTCTACCCCGGGGGCTGCAATCGCAAAAAATGGGGCGGTTTTCGTGCTTCCTCCTCCGAGTTTCATGACGATTGGATCGGGCTGGGCGAGAGCGTCTTCCCTCAGCAATTTCGCGAAACTCCGGATGGTCGGAGCCCGGAACACGGAAGAGACCGCAATTTTGCGGCCCGTTGTGGTCCGGATTTTGGCGATGAGTTGGGCTGCGAGAAGCGAGTGGCCGCCGATGTCGAAAAAATTATCGTCGATTCCGAGTCTCGGCAATCGCAGCAAGTTCTTCCAGATGTCGAGCAATTGCTGTTCGTCCGACTGGAGTTGCTCGTTCGGTCGTCCGAATCTCGGGCTGCGAGGATTCGATGGCCGGGAGCTGGTGTGACGAGTAGAGCTCACCGCCGCGGCGAACGTGCGATTTTCCTTTTTGCTGCCCGCTACCTGAGTGTTTTCCGACTTCACGACTGGAAAATCGGCGATCTGAAAATCCCCGATCGGTTTTTCAGGACTGGCGATAATAGCCTGAAGAAGCGTCGTATAACTCGACAGCAATCGACTTACATCTTCAGAACTGAACAGGTCGCTGTTGTGGTCGATTTGTGCCCACCAGTGACCGTCGACGCCTTCGATGATGGTCATACTAAGATCCAGGATCGATGTGGCGGGAGTGACGACATATGGGAAAGCAGTCAGGTCGCCGAAAGCGTGAGACTGAAGCGCGGCCTTGATCACCGAGAACATCACCTGAAAAATCGGGTTATAGCTGAGATTACGTTCGGGCTGAAGAATCTCAACCACTTTCTCAAACGGGACGTCCGCATTGGCAAATGCCCGAAGAGTGGTTTCGCGAATTTGTGCAACTAGCTGCTGAAAAGTCGGATCGGAAGCGAGATTATCGCGCAGAACCAGGGTATTTACGAAAAACCCGACCAGACCTTCAGTTTCCACCAGATTCCGACCCGCGATCGGCGCTCCGATCAACAGATCAGGCTGACCGCTGGCGCGATATAACAGAATCTTGAAGGCGGCAAGAAACAACATGAACGGAGTTACTTCCCAGCGCATCGCGAGCGATTTGATACTGGCAACGATTTCATCGCTCAACTGCAGCGTCTGGCTCGATCCCGTAAAGGTTTGTTCGGAAGATCGGGGGCGCTGCATGCGCAATTCGAGGACAGGCGGCGCACCTTGAAGCTCCTCTTTCCAGAATCCCAATTGTCGCTGGACCGTCGCAGTCTTGAACCATTCACTCTGCCACTGCGAAAAGTCGCCATAGCTGATGGGCAGTTCAGGAAGCGGCGACCGCTGCTGATGCGAAAAAGCACTGTACAGAGTTGATAATTCCCTTGCCAGTATCTGCGTTGACCATGAATCGGTAATGATGTGATGCATCGTGCACAAAAGAACGTGATCGTTCGCGGTAACGCGGATCAGACGGGCACGAAATAATGGCGGGTTGGCAAGGTCAAAAGTGGTTTCCACTTCCGCTTCCGCAAGTTGATACGCTGCTGCGTAAGGCTCGGTGGAATCGGAAATATCCGTAACCTGAAGATTCACAGTCACGGCGGGAGTGACGATCTGCACCAGTTCGCCATCCTCCAGCCGGAAGCCCGTGCGCAGGCTAGCGTGGCGGTTCATCAATTCCTGCAGACTGAGACGAAGCGCATCGATGTTGAGCGGTCCGCGCAACCAGAGTCCGAGATGTACGTTGTAAGCGGCGGTCTTCGGCTCCAGTTGGTCGAGGAACCAGAGTCTTTTCTGAGCTAGAGAAGCGGGATAGGACTCCGTCTGGCTCGATTGCAAAAGCAATTCCGCGAGCAGCTTTTTCTGCTGCGCAAACTCGTCCGCCGGATTCGTGAGCCAGGTTGCCATCGATCGTCAGGGTCTCCGCGAGGCAATTACTGTCGTTATTTGAGCTATGGTACCGCGAGAGGTATATTTCGAGGGATTATTTGTATATCCTGATTCTTGGAATGGCTCTTCCACTGCGGCGCTGAGAGTATACGTCGCCGCCGGCAGTAACGTAAAGAAATGAAACGGGTAATTCATCGGCGTTTCGGCCAGGATCAGTGACACGAGCGACATCTTCGTTCCGGCGGAAGGCGTGAACCAGACAAGCGAGGTGCAAATCTTTTCACTTGAATGGCACGTTTCCGGGCTTGAGATGCCCACCATAGTGCTTTTGTTGGTTCCTGGTGAGCTTGCTGGTTCTTCTTGAGAGCCAAGCTCTTTCAGACTAATTCGTTTGCTTTGTGCCACAGTGACCATACTTGTCCAATTAGCGCTTGTACCGGAAGCAGAATTGGACTTCTCGAACGTCCAAACCCGACCCCAACCTCATAACCGACCTAAACCCTTGGTTGCACCTAAACATCCAATCCGCGCGAGTGATTCTCGCCTTCCCCGATGCAGAAAACAAAGCTGTTCCAAGGAGCAGAGATGACCCTCACAGGACTCCTCCGAGCTTCCTTCGCCCAGGAGAGGCTTTGGTTCCTCGATCAACTGGAACCTGGGACCGCGGGCTACAACCTGGTGCGGGCTTTCCGTATCTCGGGTCCGTTGAATGTGAAGGCACTAACCTCGGCCATACGTGCCGTAATTCAGCGGCACGAATCGTTGCGCACTATTTTCACCAGTGTGGACGGCGGAGCGAGGCAAATTGTGCTGGAGGATGTCGATGTACAGGTTCCAATCATTGACCTTACGGAGCACTTCACGGGCGACCGAAAACGTGAAGCTCTGAGGATTGCCAGCGATGAGGGCAAGAAGCCATTTGATCTGACGCGGGGACCGTTGTTTCGCACATTTCTCGTGCACCTTGATCGAGACGAATACCTCATGGTGTTCGTGCTGCACCACATTATTACAGATGGATGGTCGATCTCGATTCTGTTCCGCGAGTTGGCAAGTTATTACGAGGATTTCGTGACCGGCACGAAGACCGAACTTCCGGAGCTGCCCGTCCAATATGCGGAATATGCGGCGTGGCAGCGCAAATATATTTCTGGCGACGTCCTCGGAAAACAAGTCAAATACTGGAAGGAAAAGCTGACAGGTGCGCCCGCTATTCTTGACCTTCCAACGGATCATCCTCATGCGGAGAAACACAGCTGGCATGGAGCGACCGAGGAACTGATCTTTGACAGCCAGGTCCTGGCGCGAGTGAAGGAATTTGCGCAGTCTGAGGGTGCGACACTGTTTATGGTGTCGATGGCCGCCTTCCAGGCATTGCTCTGGCGTTATACCGGGCAAGACAGCATTCTGGTCGGTACTCCAACCGCCGCTCGCAGCCAGATCGAGATTGAAAATGTGATCGGCTTTTTCGTGAATACGCTGGTCTTTCGCGCCGACTTTGGCGAAAACATAACCTTCCGCGATCTGGTTCGACAAGTCCGCAGTTTTGCCTTGGACGCCTATTCCCAGCAGGATGTTCCATTCGAAAAACTGGTCGAAGAACTTGTTCCGCAGCGCTCGATGAACATCACTCCTCTGTTTCAGGTGATGTTTACCTTCCAGAATATTCCCAAGCAGATATTCGAAATTGCGGGTCTTGAGATGAAGGAATTGGAGTTCGAGACCGGCATCGCAAAGTTCGATCTCACGGTTGAGGCGTATGAGGATGACAGATTTCACTTCCGCTTCGAATACAAGACGGATCTTTTTGAAAAGAAGACGATCCTAAGAGACCTCGCCCATTTCCGCAACCTGGTTCATGCCGTGCTCAAAAATCCGGACGGACCTCTGGGTCGCATCCCGCTGATAGATAACGACGAGCGGGAACAAACGGTTGTGCAATGGAATCGTACGAAGGTCGATTATCCGCAGGAGTCCATCCACTCTGCCTTCGAGCGCCAAGCTGCGCGAACTCCTGAGTTGACGGCACTGCTCTTCGGAGGGGAACGCTGGAGTTATCGACAAATCAATGAGGGGGCGAACCGACTCGCGCACTACCTGATAAAGAAAGGAATGCGCCCGGGCAGCGTCGTAGGCGTCTCCGTTGAGCGATCGCCTGCAATGGCGACTGCGCTGCTTGCTGTGCTCAAAACGGGAGCTGCTTACGTTCCGCTTGATCATTCTTATCCAGTTCAGCGACTCGCATCCATGATCGAAGACACCCAAGCCGAGTGCGTCATTTGTACAAAGGCGATCGCGGACAAACTGCCGGAGAATATTTGCAAGCTGATCATGCATGATTCCGATGCGGAGTTAATCCGGAACGAGTCCCATGTCAACCCGGGTTTGGACTTGTCGGGCGTGCAACTCGCTTACGTTTTGTACACGTCGGGGTCGAGCGGGCGGCCGAAAGGAGTGGAAGGGACGCATCGTGGGGCGATGAATCGGATGCGGTGGATGTGGGAGAGGTATCCGTTTGGAGCGGAAGAAGTTTGTTGTCAGAAGACGAACATCGGGTTTGTGGATTCGGTATGGGAGATCTTCGGTCCGCTGCTGGCTGGAGTTCCGAGTGTGATTGTGTCACAGGAGACGGTGGTCGATCCGGAGGAGTTGTTGCGCACGCTGGCGGAGCAACACGTGACGCGGATCGTGCTGGTCCCGTCGCTCTTGCGGGCGGTGCTGGAGCATGCTCCGGATCTCGGGGAACGAGTGCCGGAGCTGAAGTTGTGGACGTGCAGCGGAGAGGTGCTGACGTGGGAGTTGGCGCGTCGATTCAAGAAGGCGCATCCCCGGGCGACCCTGCTGAATATTTACGGGTCGTCGGAGGTGTCGGCGGATGTGACTTGGCACGAGGTGGGGGAGGAAACGGAAGAGAAAGAGGCGGATGGCTCGGCGTCGGTGCCGATTGGAAGGCCAATCAGCAACAGCCAGGTGTACATACTGGATGCTTACATGAATCCAATGCCGATCGGAGTGCGTGGCGAGATCTATGTCGGCGGGGAGGGTCTGGCATTGGGGTATTGGGGGCAGCCGGAGTTGACGGCGGAGCGGTTTGTGAGGAATCCGATTGCGCCGGAGCGATCGGAAAGGCTGTACCGTACCGGAGATTTGGGGCGGTGGGGGAGCGGGGGAGAGATCGAATATCTGGGACGGATGGACAGCGAGGTGAAGGTGCGGGGTATGCGCATCGAGTTGGGGGAGATCGAGACCGTGCTCGGAAGGCATGAGTGGGTGGAAGAAGCGGTGGTGGAGTTAAGTGGAGAAGGAGCAGAGCAGCGGCTGGTGGCGTATGTGGTGGGTGGTGAGGGGGAAGCTCCGAGTGCGCGGGAGTTGCGGCGACATGTGCGGACGAAGCTGCCGGAACATATGGTGCCGGCGCGATTTGTGCGGGTGGAGGAGTTGCCGCTGCTGGCGAGCGGGAAGGTAAATCGGCGAGCGATGAAGGCGGTGGCTGGGGTTGAATTGCGGGAGAAGGGCGAGGTAGCGAAGGCACAAACGGAGGTGGAGAAGAAGCTGGCGGCGATGTGGGCCGAGGTGTTGAAGGTGGAAGAGGTGGGAGTGGACCAGAACTTCTTTGAGCTGGGGGGGCATTCGCTGCTGGTGCTGCAGGTGATGGCGCGGATACGACGGGAGTTTGGCGTGGAGTTGGAAGTGCGGACGATGTTCGAAGAGGCGACGATAGCGGGATTGGCGAGCGCGGTCGAGAAGGCAGTGGCGACCGGGATGCAGGTGCAGACCCCGGCGCTGGAGCGGCGGGTGCGGCCGGCGGGAGATGGGAACGCGACCCGGCAGGCGCTGCTGGCCCACCTGGACAAGCTCTCGGTTGAGGATGTTCAGAGCCTGCTTAAACGCGTCCTCGACGCAAAACAAGCAAACGATGAAGCAGAGGCTCTTCCCGAGGAGCCGGAAGCGCGATGAATCGAGGTTCAGGTGGTCACCATCGGGTGATCACCATGGCGGCAGAGGCCGTCTGCTAACCCTTCACCCGCGGCTGGAGATCTAACGCGTTCCCGACGCCAACGAATTGCGCAAACACGTTGAGA
>Ga0302180_10002657_pt1 | contig 13842 bp, 10 predicted proteins | sample I_Palsa_E3_2_FD_200575 | JGI IMG/M metagenome (GOLD analysis project Ga0302180, IMG submission 200575) | Peat permafrost microbial communities from Stordalen Mire near Abisko, Sweden - I_Palsa_E3_2 | ecosystem: Environmental > Terrestrial > Soil > Palsa > Peat permafrost | place: Sweden... | reverse complement strand
TACGGCTTAATGCTCGTGTTTGGTTTCATTCTCGCCGTGCAATTGGCCAAATATCTCGCCCGCCGCGCTAAAATCGATCCGGAAATCTTCGTCAATGCGGGACTCATCGCCTTGGTCACCGGCGTGATCGGGGCGCGCCTGTCGCATGTGCTGGAGAATCTTTCGGAATACACTGACCCAAGCCGCACTGCCTGGGCCAATTTTCGTGACGCCATCAATGTCACCAGCGGCGGACTGACGTATTACGGTGGTTTCATCCTCGCCTTCCCCTGCACGATCGCCTATGGCATTTTTAAAAAAGTCCCGCTGCGAACCGGCATGGACATCATGGCCCCCTGCATCATGATCGGCCTGGGCATCGGCCGCGTCGGCTGCTTCCTCAACGGCTGCTGCTACGGTGAACAATGCAGCAACCTCGCCTGGGGTGTGCAATTCCCCTATTACAGCAACGCCTACATCGACCAGGTGCAGCGGCACGAGATCGTTCCTGATCCGAAAGTGATCGGCGATGACGGCAAGCTCATGAGCCCCGATGATCTGCGAGCCCATTTTAAATCTACGCCCGGCGAAGCGGACAAACTGATGGCGAGCGAACGCCAGAAGGTAATCAAGGTGCAGCCGGCTGAGTTGTACAGCACCGTCACCGCCCTTCTACTGGCGGGTCTGCTGGTCGCCTATTTTTCCTTGCCGCACGTCCCGGGGAACGTGTTTGCGCTGATGTGCATGCTCGAAGGAATGTCCCGATTTTTGCTGGAGATGCTGCGCGTGGAACCGCCGGTCGGTCCATTGCCGCTGAGCCTGAGCATGTGGCTCGGAATCGGCCTGATGATCAGCGGCGCGATTTTATGGTTTGAATTCAGCCGAGCCGGTGGCCGTAATCAGGGTGGCCAGAGCATTGCGACGGCCATGGCGTGATCGGTCACTATTTCCACACTGTGAAAAGCGACTTTGTCCGGTGCGAAGTCGGCTCGGTCCGAAAGCAAATCCAGAGCCTTCCCATGTTCTTCCCCACCATCGAACTTTTGTGCAGGGCACGGATGGCGGCTATCGGTAGTTCACACAGAACTATTCGAGTCGTCGTTGGCAACTAAATCCCCTGCCACGCTGTCTAAGGAAGCTGCATCATTTACAAACTTGAGCAATTCATCGAACGGACTGCATTCGGCGAGGGCCTGACCAACCCTTGGACGGGACAACAGCCGTTTAATGATTAGTGCATAGTCAACGCGGGCCCCCTTTGGCGCAAGGTCGACGAGCATATTTTGCGGTTCAAACTTCCCCCTCACCATTGCCAAGCGTCCGAGTTTTCGGCCAAATGCCGCCCTTGCTACCTGCGGGTTAAACAGGGCTGACTCAATAGCTGGCACTGCTAAAAAGACGCCGTATCTCCTGTCACCACCGAAGGTTGCTAGTGAGCTATTCAGTATGTCGCGCTCTTCCCGAACCTGCACAGGGTCGGACGTGTCCGCGTCTAAAAGGAGTGCCACCCATTGTCGCGGAAAACTGAGATAGGAGCGTGCCAGCGAAATGGCTGAGGACCGTCCTCCTGCCGCCACGGCTTCTGCCTCCTTCACTGCTGCTGCCTGAAACACTGTGCGGACAAACAGTTTGTCGATTTCTCCCTCAACAATGATGGAAATACTCATATTGCACCGGGCGTTAGAATATTAAAGTCGAATTGGCCGTATTGAATGGCCATACGATTTTTCACAATTAAGGCACGCCGGAGCTTCCCGTTGTCCAAGGCGTGTTTTATCTCCGGCCCGTCCCAGATGAGGATGGTTTGTGGCAACAAATATTGCGCGAGCACCCGCGCCGGTTCGGTGAAGCCGGTCCTGCTGAAAAGCATCCCGATGGTGGACGAGGGACGACGAAGGAGTTGGTTGCGCAGCTTGGCGATCGGTTCGATGTTCACGCGCCGCTTATCATCCAAATCTTTCGATTCAACCAGTGCGGAAATTCCATCAGCATGGACTGCACCGTCGATCTGCTCCACAAGTTCGTCCTGCATAGTAACGCTATAAGGGTACTGAACGACAGCACCCTCGATCTCAAACGCGCGGAGGATCAAGTATTCAAACGCTTTACCCGTGTCCCAACCGGAGGTGTTTCGTGCGATGATCTGGCTCCATAGAACCACAAGCCCCGCATGGTCTAAAGCCTTTGCCTTTGACTCGTATTCCTCTGCTGTTGGCATCACTAAACCACGAAAGCCTGTGTATTTAACTCAAAACGAACTCTGCCCACGCGAGCAGAAAATGGACAGCTCATTCTGTATTTCACGTTTGCGTCTTTCTCTGCCAGCCGCGCGGGATGGCTCGCGCCAGCCAAAGCATTCTCGAATATGTCTCCTGATTCCAAGAAATGCCCCAGCCAAAACGATGGAACGCAGGCAGCCATCCTATTTTCCCGCAGTTAACAGCGGCTTTGCCGGCTGCGAAGTCGGCTCGACTTTGGTTGCAGCCGGGGCGCGAATCACGTATCCGACGCCGCTTTTGTCGAACCACGCATGGCCCAGTTCATCGGCTTTGTAAATCACGTCTTTACCGATTCCCCGCCGGCCGGGATCGTTGCAGATTGCGTCGCCTGCCGCCGTGAAACCTCGCACGACAATCAAATGTCCCTTGCTTGATTTGAGCACTTCGCTGGGAAACTCGCCGGCGTTAAATTTGATCGAGGCGATCACCGGCGTGCCGGAGGCGATTTCGGCTTTCACGTCATTCCAATTGCGAAACCGCTTGAGCCACGCATCCAGCCCCAGCGATGCGGGGTATTGCACGGCGCGATTCCAGTTGCCAAAAAGTTGGTGCTCGGAATCGTAAATCCCCATCGCGTTTTCGGCCAATGGCCGATCAATTCCCCAATAAGCCAGCACCATGGATACCGATGTAGGCGAGCAGCACTGGGAGGAAAGGCTGCGCGGCAAATCACCCTGCGCCCGATACGGGACCGGCAAATCGCGCACCCAACCGGTCGGCTCGGTGCTGGCCACCTTCCATTTTTGCTGTTCATTCGGCGGCACGACGCCGGAATACAGCACGCCCAGTCGCCGCAGGTCGGGGATAATTTTCGGTTCCAGGGCATAGCTGTTGAAATGCACCCGGAAAGCAAAGGCATCGGCCGGATGAGTTAATTGCAGATTGTCTACGCGCAAATCGCCGCCGTCGAAATGCTCGAGATGCTCCGCCGGCAGGGGGCGGCCCCAATCACCGACGAACAGCCACGGCGACCACTTGCCCGTCGCATGATCCCGAACGCTTGCCTCGACCGAGATTCCGCAGTCCGGCGGCACATCGGCGTTCCAATATGGAATAAACTCCGTGAACGGGATATCCGCCTGCATCACCGGCGTAGTCCACTGGCCTTCACGGGGAAAGGAGCGCTCATTGGTATCTGCCAAAACAATGCGCGGCGGTGCGCTGCTGATCACCCGGCAATTTTCAAAGGTTCCGGCGTCAAATGCTTGGGGGGTGTCGAGCACTTTCGAGCGGTCGACCATGCCCGGCAAATAGGTCAAGAAATTTCCCCGTCGTGACAGCGGACGTGTCGCCGGAGCCGTCGCGGGCGTGGCCATGGTTGTCGGTGAATCACTCGGCGGGGAATGCGTCACGTTCACCACTGACATCGCCGGGGCCGCGACCAAGCCGATCAGCGCCGACAACACAATCCACGGCACAATCCGCTGCTTTGGGCGCAATGGTTCATCCACGTTCGACACAGGGGTTCTCCAAATCCAGGCTGCTGCGGCATAATAGCGATTGTCACCGCCGAAGGCGCGTTTGAACTTCGTCAGACGATTTCGGCTGGGACCGCTAGGCAACTAATCGGATATCAGATACCACAACCGATGGTGTGGATAACCGGATAATTACACAATTAGAGGTTGAATTTTATGGATTGCGCTGTAATCTTCCCCGATCGATCGCGGTTCCTGGGCAAGGAAGGATCATGCCATACAGAATGATCGCGATTGATTTGGACGGCACGTTGCTGGCGTCCGATGGCAGCGTGCCCCCGCGGGCCAAGGCGGCCATCCACGAATGCCTGGCGGCCGGATTGCTCGTGTGCTTTGCAACAGGTCGCAACTGGACGGAAAGCAAAGCGATTCTCGAAACCGTGCAGCATTACTCGACGGCGGTTTTTGTGAGCGGTGCAATGGTGATGGATTTGCAAAATCAGGTGACCCTGCATCGCACGCTGATGGATCCGCAGCTCGCCGCCGAGGTTTGCCAATTAATCGAAAGCCTCGGCCAATCGCCTTTGGCTTTGCAGGATACGGCCAAGGCGAGCGGCGTGGATTATGTGGCCACCGCCGGCACACCGCCGAATGAAGCAGAAAGGGTGTGGCGCGAAGTGACGCAAAGCGTGGTGCAGGAAGTGCCTTCGCTGGCGGAATATGCTCATGAGCACACGATCCGCATCGGCCTGGTGGCGCCGAGCAATGAGGTCCGACACGTGCTGAAGATTTTGCAAGAAACATTTGGTTCGCGGATCGTCAGCCATTGCATTCACTTGCCGGCTTATGGAGTGGATGTGCTGGAAGTGTTCGACCCGGCGGTCAACAAGTGGCAAGGGATTTTGCATGTCGCCCGGCATCACGGTGTGGCGGAACATGAGATCGTCGCCATCGGGGATGATGTGAATGATCTACCGATGCTCCGACATGCGGGACTCGGCGTGGCCATGGGAAACGCCCGTCCGGAAGTCCAGGCGGCAGCCCATCGGGTGATCGGCCGAAACGATGAAGACGGATTGGCCATTTTTCTCAATGAATTACTGACACAGCACACGGTGACGCCGTCGCCGCAATAGTTCAGGGAAGATGCGAAAGGATTCGCAGGCTCTAACGACCGGTAGGTACGATGCCTGCCGGTCGTTTTTTATCGCGCCGGCGTCGGTGCCGGTTGCTCAAGTTGCTGCAGCATATCACGAGCAGGCGCATAGTCGGGATGGGCATCCAACGCCGAGTACAGATAGGCTTTGGCCATCAACACATCCTGGTGCTGCATAGATAACTTGGCTAAGTGCACCAGCACGTTTGGATTACCCGGTTCCAGGCGATTGGCAGTCTCGAATTCCTCGGTTGCCTCATCCGGCTTGTTCATCTTCAAAAGCGCCAAAGCAAAATTGATGTGGACCTGTGGCCGGTACGGCGATATCTGCAACGCACGGTGATAGTCTTCAAAAGCCTCGTCATAATGATCCTGTCGAAATAGCACATTGGCCAGGTTGGATAGTGCCTCCGGATCGTCTGGTCGGATCGTCAGCGCATGCCGGTATAGCGCGCATGCCTCGTCGAGCTTTCCGGCTCGGGAGTTGTAGGCCCCCATATGGGTGTTGGCGGCAAAACTTTCCGGCTGCAACCGCAAATTGCGGGTGAAAAGCGTTGCATCGTCCTTCCAGAAACCGGCCTGTCGGCACGTCGCTATGACCATCAGGACAATCATCGCGCTGGCGACGCCCCTGACCAGCCACCTGGTCGCGCCATAATTCACGGCGACCTGCCAAGCACCCGCCCCCACCAATGCCGGCCCAAGCATGGCGAGGTACAAATAGTGATCGGATACGTTGGAATATCTCTGAAAATCGAACGGCGCAAACCCAAGCACGGGCATCAGCGCACACACAAAGATCGCCATGCCCATCGCAAGCCAGAGCAACCGTAGACGTAAATATCCTATCAACGCCAGAAGTCCCGGAAGCACGAACCAGAGTAGAACATGCGGTCCATTTTGCAGCAATCGCTGCGTCGAATGCGCATAATCCAAGGTTTGATCGATGGGAACGATGAGTTTTTCGGTATAAAACGCCAGATCGTCCGACGCAATCAGCAGTCGAACGACGCGCCCCGCCTTGTGCCCCTCGACCGCTGGCTGGAAATGGCTCGTGTACAGGATGAACGGCAGCGTCAACACAACCCACGGCAGCAAATATCCCATCCATTGCCGCCAGGCGCGCGGCCGCCGCAGCACTTCCATTCCAAAAATCACCAGCGGCAGGCAAACCGCTTGCGGCTTACTCAACATTGCAGCGAGGAACAGCAACGTCGCCAGCAAAAATTGTTTCCACCAACAACCCGCCTGATCTCGGACTTCAACGGTACGGAGATAAAACCAGATCGCCCAGATGCACAGCCCGCCGGACAAAACATCGCGCAATCCCGTCGCCCAGGCCACCGCCTCCGTTTGCAGCGGATGCACCGCAAAAATCAGGGCCCCAAATGCCGCGGGCCACGATCGCAACCCCAGAAGTCGCAGCACCAGAAGAACGCCGATCGCCGCCGTGACATGAAAAAGGAGGCTGGCGACGTGAAACATATGCGGATTAACTCCGCCGTCGGCGCCGGAAGAGTCGCCGCCCAGGAAGGCGAGCAAACCCCACACGGTGTAAGTCACCGGGATGTAAAGATTCCCCACCGGATGCCACCAGCAATAGCCGATTGATTTTAGATACGGGTTTTCTAAGAAATTGCCCGGGTCGTCCCAGCGAACAAACTCGTGGGTGATAATTCGGCCCAAAGCAATCAGGGTTACAACAGCGACCACCGCCGCGGCGATCCAGGTGTTGCGACGCTCCGTCGGATCGTCGGCCGGCAAACTCGCAGGGTTATCTAAGGGGCCGATCGAGCTCCGCAAAAGGCTCATGTATTCATCATAGAAATGCTTGGTTAATCCGCAAAGACGTGCAGGATTTCACCTCGACGTTCTTTACTTCGCCCGTTGCGAATGCTCGAATTGCTCTATCTGCTGCAGCATGGAGCGAGCCGGCCCGAAATTCGGATCGGCTGCCAAAACATCGGAGAAATATTTCTTCGCCGCCCCCACCTCTTGTCGCTGCATGGACAACATTCCCAGTTCCATCAGCACTTTTGGATTGCCCGGGCTCAATTGATTGGATGCTTGGAACTCTGTGATCGCATCCTCGATCTTCCCCTGATTGGCAAGCGCTGCGCCCAAATTCACATGAATTTCCGCGCGCTGCGGCCATGCCTGTAATGCAATTCGATAATCGGCAACCGCCTCTTCGAAGCGGCCGTGTCGAGTCAGCCAATTGGCAACATTGAATCTCGTCTCAGGATCCATCGGCTTGATTGTCAGGGCATGGCGGTAAAGAAGCATAGCTTCATCCGGCCGACCGTGGTGATAGTAATCTCGGCCGACCTGGGAATTGGCGACAAAGCTGTCGGGCTGTAGCTCCAAATTGCGGCTGAACAGCGTAACGTCGTCTTTCCAATACCCCGCCTCATGAAATGTCGCGCCGGCGAGCACCAACCCAAGCAGACCACCGGCAGCAGCCGCCACGAGCTTCGGCACGCCGTGATCCACCGCAGCCTGCAAAGCGCAAGCTCCGATCAATGCCGGGCCGAGCATCGCCACATACACGTAGTGGTTTGCCACATTCGAATACGTCTGGAAATCGAACGGCACGAATCCGAGCACGGGCATCAGCGCGCACACAAAGATCGCCATGCCGATCGCCAACCAAAGCAGCCGGCGGTGCAAATACCACGCCAGCACCAACAGTGTCGGCAGCACCAACCACAGCAGAACATGAGGCCCGCTTTGCAGCAATCGCTGCGTCGAATGCGCATAATCCACCGTCAGATTGACGGGAACGATGATTTTCCCGAAATAAAACACCAGATCGTCCGAGGCAATCAGCACGCGATCCAAACGTGGCGCAGCTATGTGTTCCCCGACTGAAGGTTGGAGATGCCGTGTAAACAAGATGAGCGGCAGCGTCAACCCTACCCACGGCAGCAGATATCCCATCCACTGCCGCCAGGCGCCCGGCCGCCGCAGCACTTCCATCGCCAAGATCACTAACGGCAGGCAAACGGCTTGCGGCTTACTAAGCAGGCCGACGAGGAACAGCATCGTGGCGAGCAAATATTGCGGCCACCAGCAATTCTTCTGATCCCAGGCTTCAGCAGCCCGCAGGTAAAACCAGATCGCCCAGACACATGCCCCGCCGGACAAAATATCACGGAATCCCGTCGCCCAGGCCACCGCCTCGGTCTGCAATGGATGCACGGCAAAAATCAGTGCCCCGAATCCCGCAGGCCACGGACGCAATCCCAAGCGCCGCAGCACCAGAAGAGCGCCGATCGCCGCCACAACGTGAAGCGCCAGGCTGGCAATATGAAACACTTGCGGGTCTAACACCCTGCCGGAAGCATCGCCGGCAACGAAGGCGAGCAGACCCCACACGGTGTAAGTCACCGGAATGTAAAAATTCTCAACCGGGTGCTGCCAGCAATAGCCCAGCGATTTTAGGTGTTGATTCTCGGTAAGATTGTTGGGGTCATCCCAATCGACAAATGGATGCGCCTCAATCCGGCCAAGGGCAAGGAGTGTGACTGCCGCCACAACCATCCCGACCAACCACGTCGTGCGACTCGACACCGCACCTCGGCCATGAATCACTGAAAATGCAGAAGCGTCCACAGGCTCAATGCTCCCTTCGGCGGGATATCCGTTGGTCGTCATTTTATGGCCTAGGTCTCACTTGCTCCATTTGCTCGATCTGCTGCAGCATCTCACGAGCCGGCGTGAAGTTGGGATTAGCCGCGACATCTTCCAACAAATAAGCTTTGGCTTTCCCCACATCTTGACGGTGCATCGACAACTTGGCCAGATTGAGCAGAACGCCCGCATCACCCGGCTGCAGGTGATTGGCCGTTTCCAACTCCATTGTCGCCTCGTCAAACTTGTTCATCATCACCAGCGCCACGGCGAGATTTTCGCGCAGATCCGCTCGGTTTGGCCAAGTCTTTAGCGCCTCGTGATATTCATCAGCGGCTTGTGAGAAACGACCCTCGCGCTGCAGGGCATTACCAAGGTCAAAAAGTGCTTCGGGATCGTTTGGCTTGATTGTCAGACTGTGTTTGTATAGCTCGATGGCCTGGTCGATGGCCCCCTTTTCGGCGTAGTGCCTGGCCATTTGAAAGTTCGCCGCAAAGCTCTGCGGCTGCAACAACAGGTTACGGCTGAAGAGTGTTTCATTGTCTGCCCAGTAGGACGCTTGACGATAAGTCGCGATGACCATAAGCCAAATGAACCCGCTGCTGATGGCAACGACGAACCGCTTTGCGATGCGATGATCCGCCGCAATTTGCAGGGCGCACGCTCCGATCAATGCCGGCCCGAGCATCGCCAAATACACATAGTGATCCGCCACGTTGGAGTACTTCTGAAAATCAAACGGAAGGAAACCGAGAACGGGAATCAGCGCGGCCACAAAAATCGCCGCGCCGACCGTGAGCCACCGCGCGCGGGCACAAACGATCCATAAGAAGATGCACGCCAAGAGCAGCGGCAAGATTACGGATCGGTATCCGTTATGTCGCAGCAGCCACGCTGTGGAACGGGCATAATCCACCGTAAGATCGATCGGGGTGAATAATTTCTGGACGTAAAAACCCAAGTCATCCAATGCCACGAGCGGTCGATCAATCCACGGTATGGCCGCCGCCTGTTCGACCGCAGGTTGCGTGTTTCGCGCAATGATGATCACGGGGAGCGTCAGCGCGAACCACGCCAGCAGATACGCCGTCCATTGTCTCCATGCGCCCGGCCGGCGGAGCAATTCGACAGTCAGGATGACCAGCGGCAGGCAAACCGCCTGCGGTTTGCTGAACATTGCCAATATGAACAGGAACATACCGAGCGAATAATTAGTCCACCATCGCTTTGAGCTGACTTGGGCGCATACTGCCCTGAGATAAAACCAAATCGCCCAGATGCACAGCCCACCGCTCAAAACATCTTTCAGCCCCGATGCCCAGGCGACGGCCTCGGTTTGTAGCGGATGCACCGCAAAAACGAGCGCGCCAAATCCCGCCGGCCAGGGGCGCAATCCCAATCGCCGCAGCACCAGCAGCACGCCGATCGCAGCCAGAATGTGAAAGACCAGGCTAACGACGTGGAACGCTTGCGGATCGAGTCCGCCGCCGCCTGACGAACCTGCCGCGAACAGTGCGAGAACGCCCCAAACCGTGTAGGTGACTGGAACATAAAGATCAAACGCTGGATTCACCCAGTAATAACCAAGCGAATTTAACGTGCCGGGATTGAATCTCGGGTTCAGGGTGAAATTCTTGTCGTCGTCCCACCAAAGAAATGCGTGAGACTTAATCTGCCCCAGCGCGATGAGGGTCGCAACAATCACCGTGGCCGCAACGATCCAGGTCAATCGGCGTGTCGATGAATTGTCGGCGGATGGACGAACTAAATTGCTCGACTGTTCGGCAGAAGCCCGAAAAAGGCTCATAGAGCCATCATAGGGACGCCGCGCTTGTACGCAAAGACACTGGTGAAAGGTCAAAGCGGTGCCGAAATCCGCAATCCATCGAATGCCAGCCGCATTCCCGCCGGTAAGCGATCATTGGTTTGCTCGTGGCCCAGTTCGTGTGAGATGTGCGTGAACCAGGTCTGCCGCGCCCCGATTTTCGTGGCTGCCTCGATCGCTTCGTCCACGGAAAAGTGGGTCGTGTGTTTTTTCCACCGCAGTGCATCGAGCACCAGCACATCCAAATCGCGCAACAGATCGAACGAGCTTTCCGGAATCAGGCTGACATCCGTGCAGTACGCCAAACGGCCGACGCGGAATCCGAGGATCGGCAACTTGCCATGAAATAGCGGCACCGGCGTCCAGGTGACATCGGCGATCGTGAACGGGCTCTCGATCGGCCGAGCCATCAGATAGGGCCGGAAAACCGACTGGTCCGGATTCGGGCCCGAGAACGCATAAGCGAAGCAATCGGTCAGCACCTTTTGGGTCGGTGCATCGGCCCAGACATCGAGTGGTCCATCGCGCAGCACATTGAACCGCCGCACGTCATCGAGGCCCATGATGTGGTCTGCATGCGGATGCGTGTAGACCACCGCATCGACCCGATCGATCCGGTTGGCGACGCATTGCAGGCGCAGCTCCGGAGTCGTGTCGATCAGAACATGCGTGTCGCCGTAACTGACCAGGGCGGACGGACGTGAGCGGCTGTCATGCGGGTCGGTGCTGCTGCAAACCGGGCAGTGGCAGCCGATCATGGGAATGCCGGCACTGGTTCCGGTGCCGAGGAAAAGCAGTTCAACGGAGTTCGCAGCGGTCATCGCAGTCGATCATCGCAGTTATTCTTCCACATCGGCGGAAACCGGTTCGGGTTCGGGTTCAGGCTCGGGCTTTTTGGCTTGACCGTTGCCGTTGAGGCCAAGGTCTTCCATTAGCTTGGCGGGCACTTCCCCGGTATTTTTGCACTTGGGATATCCGCTGCAACCCAGGAACGGTCCGCGCTTGCCCTGGCGAATGAGCATCGGTTTGCCGCACTCGTCGCAGTCGATGTCGGTGGTGACATTCTGCAACTTGGCGGTGCCGGCCGCGGCAGGATTCTCACCGATGATCTTGGCCACCAGCGCCGCGTTAGCTTCAGCGCCTTCCTGCAACAGAGGAAGGAGCGCATCAACCTGTTTCTTATCTTCCGGCGAGAGCTTATTCATCGCCATGCGCCCTCGGCACTTGGGATACTTGCTGCACCCCAGCCACGGGCCGCGCTTGCCGCTGCGCAGATACAGCGGGCTGCCGCAAGTTGAGCATGCGATCGTCGTGGTAATCGGCTTGGGTTTCGGAGGTAGCGGATTGCCTTCCTTATCCAGGTTAATGATGACGCTGCAGCTTGGCTCGCCCTTTTCGTTTTTGATCGAGTAACCCGAGCAGCCGAGGAATTCACCGAATCGCCCGCGCCGCTTGATCATTTCCCGGCCGCACACCGGGCATTTGTGATGGCTCACCTCACGGAGCGTCGGTTTGCCCTGCAAATCCACGGGCTGAGTGGTTCCGCATTCCCGATCCGAGCAGGCGAGGAAAAATCCGCTTTTGCTGATGCGATAGAGCATCGGTTTGCCGCATTTGGGGCAGGTGTAGTTCGATGCGCTGCCGCCGGCGTGCTCGATTTTTCCCAGCGCGCCTTCGACGACGCCATGGAATGGGCCGTAGAAATCTCGGAGAAGCTTGATCCAGTCGGCATGCTGCTCTTCGACATCGTCGAGCTTCAATTCCATACCAGCCGTGAAGCCAACGTCCATGATGTCAGGAAACGCCTGGATTAATTTGGTGGTCACGACCGAACCAAGCTGTGTCGCGAAAAATCGGCGATCCTGCTGGGCGACGTACTGGCGATCCTGAATCGTCTGAATGATGCTGGCGTACGTGCTGGGCCGACCGATGCCGAGCCGTTCGAGCTCTTTCACGAGCGACGCTTCGGTAAACCGCGGGGGCGGCTGGGTGAAATGTTGCGTCGGATCCAATTCGATCGGATAGACCGCCTGCTTCTCAGCCAATTCCGGCAGCAATTGATCCTCGCTGCTGACGCCGGCCACACGCATGAAACCGTCGAACACCAATTTGCGGCCCGTCGCCTTGAACACCGCATCGCCCTGCTTTGTCTTTGCGGCGAGCGTCACCGATGTTTGATCAAACTCCGCCGGCGGCATCTGACAGGCGACGAAGCGATTCCAAATCAGCGTGTACAGCTTCGATTCATCCGTTGACAATTTGGCATGAGCGGCGGCGGGATTGAAACCGGCATCGGTCGGCCGGATCGCTTCGTGGGCTTCCTGCGCACTTTTGTTGGACGAACTAAAGAAATTTGGTTTTTCCGGCAGATATTTGGGGCCGAATTCTTTTTGAATATACGAACGGGCCATCGACAACGCCTCGGCCGACAAATTGGTCGAGTCGGTTCGCATGTACGTGATGTGGCCCGCTTCGTAGAGGCCTTGGGCGATCCGCATGGCGCGCTGAGCGCCGAATCCAAGCCGGCTGCTCGCCCCCTGCTGCAAGGTGCTGGTGATGAACGGCGCCGGCGGACGGCTGGTCGTGCGCTTCTTCTCGATCGACCGCACCGCAAACGGTGGACACGAATCGAGATGCCCGGCAAACTTCGTGGGGAATTTCTCCGGTCCCTTGGCCTCGGCATCTTCCGTGGTCTCTTCTGAGTCGACAATGAATCCCAGCAACTCGGCGGCGGTGCGGGCTTGCTCCTTGTTGCTGGCTTCAAATTTTTTGCCGGCCAGCTCGATCAACTCGGCGTTGAAAGCCAAATGGTCGGCGAGCCATTTTTCGCGGTCCTGCTTGGTGCGTTCACCGTTGCTGGTGAGGAATTTGCTCCACTCCGCCGCCAACGCCGCGCATTGTTTGCCATCCGATTTCGTGGTGAAGATGCCGCCGATCTTCCAGAACTCCGCGGGCAGAAAGGCTTCGATCTCGCGTTCCCGCTCCACCACCAGCCGCACGGCCACGCTCTGCACCCGCCCGGCGCTCAGGCCCTTGGCGACTTTGCGCCAAAGCAGCGGGGAGATTTCGTAGCCCACGATGCGGTCAAGAATGCGCCGGGCTTGCTGGGCATTCACCCGGTCGATGTCGATGGCCATCGGATTCTGAAACGCCTTTTGGATTTCCGCCTTGGTGATGGCGTTGAAGATCACCCGCTTGACCTTTTCATCCGGGATGCCGAGCGCTTCCTTCAAATGCCAGGCAATGGCTTCGCCCTCGCGGTCCAAGTCGGTAGCCAGATAAACCTCGGCGCTTTCCTTGGCGAGCCTTTTGAGCTCGGTGATGACCTTACTGCGGCTGGTGAGGATTTCGTACTCGGGCATGAACGTCTTCAGATCGACGCCCATTCCCTTGCTGGGCAGATCGCGGACGTGGCCCATGCTGGCTTTGACGATGTAATCAGCGCCTAGATACTTATTGATCGTTTTCGCCTTGGCGGGCGATTCGACGATCACGAGGTTTTTTCCGGTTCGTTTGCTCATTGCTGTTAATTAAAACCAACTGCTATTCCCA
>Ga0302180_10002652_pt1 | contig 13854 bp, 12 predicted proteins | sample I_Palsa_E3_2_FD_200575 | JGI IMG/M metagenome (GOLD analysis project Ga0302180, IMG submission 200575) | Peat permafrost microbial communities from Stordalen Mire near Abisko, Sweden - I_Palsa_E3_2 | ecosystem: Environmental > Terrestrial > Soil > Palsa > Peat permafrost | place: Sweden... | reverse complement strand
TAAGTTATCACAAGGGTAATTCACGTGCAACCGCAACGAACTCCCCGCCACTCCTCGCCGCGGGCTGCCGCACAATCGTGATCGCGAAACATGAACTCCAGCGAGTGCTATCATTATCTCGCTCTTTATCTGTCGCAGCAGATGAGCCGACCAACTGCCGAAATCGATGCGCATTCGTCGCCGCCTCCCCATCTTCCTGGCCGTCGTGCTGATTGCAGCCGCGGTAGCTCTGATTGTGACCCTGCGCAAGCACGCTCCGCCCGAAGCAGCGCGCCTGCTGCCAGGTGCCGACGGTTTTTTCTATATTGACCTATCCTGGATTCGCAGATTCAACGCCACCAACCAGTTGCCTCCCGTCTCCCGCGATCCCGAATACCAGAAATTCGTGGAACAGTCCGGTTTTCAGTTTGAGCGTGATCTCGACCAGGCCGCCTTCGCCATCCACTACCCGCAAAGTTGGGGTGGCGGAACCGGGGAAGCGGCTTCGGAACCGCGATTCTCGGAAGTGTTCGTCGGCAAGATCGACTCTGCTCGCCTCACTGCCTATCTGAAGCAGCTTTCATCGTCGATCGACAACTACCGGGGTTTCGAAATCTACAACATCCCCCTCGAAGGCCGCACGGTACGCGTTGCCATGCTTTCGTATGACAGCGTAGCAGTTTCAAATCATCCTAATCCCGACGTGATACGGGGAGTGATCAACCGTTCCCGCAAACTCGCCGCACCTTTTGCCGGACCTTCGCTGCTTCGCAAATTTTACGCAAAGGTTCCCCTCGCAAGTCTCTCCTTTGCCATTCTGCGGATCAGGCCGGAGATGAATTCTCTCGGCGAACTCGGCAGTTGGAGCCTGCTATTCCCGAACCCGGCCGTCGCCGTGATTTCCGCGCGCTATATCCGGGCCCTCCATTTGCGAGCGGAAGCATTCACCGACAGTGCAGACGACGCCCGCGCTGTCACCGAGAAAAGTGAGGTGTTTCTAAGCCTCTTCCATGCCGCCGAAGGCAGCGTTGGTCCGCACGGCACGGATGCGGATGTGAAGCAGTTTTTCGACAGTCTCAAGGTGGAACAGTCCGGCAACCGCGCGATTCTCACCGCCACCGTCCCCCAGGGTTTCATCAAGAAAGTTCTTACGGAAGCTCCTCCCGGCACCGCGGCTCCAGCCTCGTCCGCCAGTCCCCCCGGAACGCTTGACCACCGGCCATCTTCCAATCGTCCTCAGAAGCCCGGTCCCAACTAGCCCAGTCCCAACCGGAGAGAGAGAGAGAGAGGAAGAGACCGGCGGATGCAGTCGAAAATGTAACAATTTGACGTTTCGCGGCATCAGTAAACGAAGTGAAGATCCCGCGCGGTCGCTACAATAGAACGATATGACGAGTTTGCCCTTGCCGTTTGCGGCCTTCTTCGCAGGACTCATCTCCTTCCTGTCGCCGTGCGTGCTTCCGCTCGTCCCCGGATACGTCTCGCTGATCTCCGGCGTCGGTGTCGAGCAACTGAAGCTTAAAGAAGGCGATCTCTTCCGCAAGGTGATGTTCAATTCAGCCGCATTCATCATCGGTTTCAGCGTCGTCTTCATCACGTTGGGCGCAATCTCGACCGAAGTCGGCTCAATTCTCGTTCACTACAAGTCGCTGCTGGCGCGAATCGCCGGAATCGTAATCATTTTTTTCGGCCTTCATCTGACCGGCATTTTTCAAATCAAGGCTCTGCTCGCAGACACGCGTCTCCACAGCCTCAAGGGTGGTTCCTCCGCCTGGGGTGCGTTTGTCATCGGATTTGCCTTTGCCTTTGGCTGGACGCCTTGCGTAGGCCCGATCCTGGCCGTCGTGCTTGGCCTCGCGGCCACGCAAGATACAGTTTGGAGAGGTATCTTCCTTCTGGCGATCTACTCGGCCGGATTGGCGGTGCCGTTCTTGCTGACGTCGCTCGGGATCGAGCGATTCCTGAAGTTCTATAACCGCTTCAAATTCCATATGCACGCCGTGGAAGTGGCGAGCGGAGGTTTGCTCATTGTTCTGGGCATCCTGCTGGTGATGGGCCGCTTTACTCTCATCTCCGGCTACTTTTCGTTCCTGAACCGCTTTGCGCTGTAGCGGAGTGGACCTAGGGGGCTCAAGTGGGGCTTCGCTCCGAGAAATCAAAACCAGTTTCTGGGTTGCGAATCAAAGTTCTCGGTTGCGAATCAATAACAGGGGGCGAGTCGACCGCCGAACTCGCCGAAATGACGCTCGGTTCGCAGCCGCGGCGGAAGCTTATGGCGCCGACCGCCAAGCGGCAGAAATATTGCATCCAAAGAGTGAGGGCGCGTTCTTAACCGACTTCGCCTTCAGCGCTGAAATTCGAGTCGGAAGTGAGAGGTTCGAAGTGAAAAGAAATCCCTTGGTTCTGTTCTTCGTCGCAGCCATCGTCGCGGCCATGTTATTCGCCGGCATCCGCATCGCGCGCAACAATCGCGCAAGCGGCGTCGGCAAGGGACAACTCGTCGGCAGTCTGGCGCCCGACTTCGAACTGCCGGCGCTCGACGGCAAACCCCTCAAGCTTTCTGACCTTCGCGGCAAGGCCGTTCTCCTTAATTTCTGGGCGACCTATTGCGGCCCCTGCAAGATCGAGATGCCCTGGTTCGTCGAGCTGCAAAAGGAATACGGCCCGCAAGGCTTCCAGATCGTAGGCGTGGCGATGGACGATGCCAGCACCGACGACATCGCAAAATTCGCCAAGCAACTGGGCGTCAACTATCCCGTCCTCATCGGCAAGGATTCCGTAGCCGACAGCTACGGCGGCGTCAGCGTGCTGCCAACAACATTTTTTGTCGATCGCGACGGCAAGCTCATCGCCCGCGAATTCGGCCTGCAAAGTCGCAGCGTCTTCGTCGACCACATCAAAAAGGCCCTGAGCCAGGGCCAGGCAGTACAGGCTCAGAGGTAACTTCGAACCGCGTCCCCGTTGGAGTAATCTGGAGTCAATGAAAATTTTGTTGGCGACAGCGCTTCTGCTATTTTCCGCCTGGGCATGGGCGCAAGACGATCTCGGCGCGCCGGCTCAGGCCGTAAGGATGGAGCCTGTCCCGGTCGCAACCGTGGTGCAGGGCAAACCAACCACCGTGCCGCTCCTGTTCCACCTTGCCAACGGATATCACATCAACTCCAATCAGCCGAAGTCGGAATTCCTGATCCCGACCATACTCAGGGTCGACCCTCCCACCGACATCGTCATAGGCAAAACCACCTATCCTGATGGCCAGGATATGAGTTTCGCCTTCGACCCCGACGAAAAGCTCAGCGTCTACACCGGAGACTTCAAGGTGGATGTGCTGGTCCGCCCGCTGCACTCCGCGCAAACGGGGAAGTACGTTATCCGCGGGACGCTCAAGTACCAGGCCTGTGACCATGCCGCCTGTTATCCGCCCAAACAATTACCCGTCAGTTTCGATGTGAAGATCGCCAAGGCGCCATCGGCTCCCATCAGGAACCCGGCGCAAAGCCCCAACGTACACCAGTAATAATCACGTCAAAGCACTACTGCACGCGCCTGATCGAGCAGGTGTGTAAGCGTATCGATCTGCGCCTCCAGCAGATTGCGAATGGAAAGCATCCCGAGCAATCGTCCCTCATCGTCGACGATCGGCATGTGCCGGTAATGTCGCTGCAACATCGTGGCGAGCGCTTCGGAGGCGGCCGTGTCCTTCGTCGCCATCTCGACCGGCGTGGTCATCACTTCGCGAATCGGAACCTTGCGCGGGTCCACCTCGCCCAGCGAAAAACGGCAGAGCACGTCGCGCTCGGTAAAGATTCCGGCGACGCGATGGTTTTCATCAACAATCGCGACGGCGCCGACATGTCGATCGAGCATCGTCCAGATTGCCCGTGCGGCACTGGCTTCGACCGTAACCGAAGCCGTTTCTCCGTCGCACATTTCCAGAATATTCATCGTCTCACCTCTTCAATGCGAGATCGTTCTTAAACACCTTGCCGTCCTTCATGACAAAGCCCACATTCTCAAGAATCCTGACATCCGACAAAGGATCGCCCGCTACCGCAACCACATCCGCGTACGCACCCGGCGCGATCACGCCCAATCGCCCCTTCATCTCGAGCAGTTCCGCCGCCCGCGAGGTCGCGCTCTGAATGGCCTGCATCGGCGTCATGCCGAATTCGACCATGCGCGGGAACTCCTGCGCGATCGGCTCGGTCCACGGAATTCCGCCCATATCCGTCCCAAATGCAATCTTCACACCCGCCTTCAACGCCTTGCGAAACGATTGCTCGTGCTCCGAGGCGCGCTTGCGATCCCGCATGCCGTCCGGGGTATCCGCCGGCGCCCAATCGGTGTGGTAAACGCTCAGCGTCGGACAGAGCCACGTCCCCTGCCGGATCATCTGCGCGATCTGCGCATCGGTCAGAACCAGCCCATGCTCAATCGAATCGCAGCCGCCATCGAGCGCGCGCTGCATTCCTTCTCCGCCATAGGCATGGCAAGCCACCTTTTTTCCCCAGCCGTGAGTCTCGTCAACAATCGCCCGCAGTTCTTCGACCGTCAACGTCGGCTGCGACACCAACTCGCCGCTCTTCCCGATCCACGACCGATGCGTCATGTACACCTTGATCCAGTCAGCCCCGTGGTCAAGCTGCTCGCGGGCCGCCTTCCGAGCCTCAACCGGGCCATCCACGATCTCGGCACCCTTCGGCACTTCGACCTCCGGCGCGTAGTTATCCAGGGAATAGCCGCCAGTCGTCGAAATGGCGCGCGTCGCAACAAACAATCGCGGCCCCGGAATGTATCCGCCTTCGATCGCCATTTTGATCCCCACATCTCCGTAGCCCGCGCCTTCCGTTTCGACATCGCGTAGCGTCGTGAAGCCTTGTTCAAGTGCTCGCCGCACCGAAACGGTAGCTCGAGCCGCACGAAACGCCAGCGGAAACTTGAGAAGTTGAATGTCGTATCCACCCTGAGCCGGATCTTCCCCCTGCAGAAAGATGTGCGTGTGAGCGTCAATCAGCCCCGGCAGGACGGTGTATTGCGAGAGGTCAATAAACTGGGCGCCAGCGGGGATGTTTGCAGGTGTCGCAGCTCCGCCATCGCTAACTTCCGTGATCTTGTTTCCAAGAATCGTGATCATCACGTTGCGACGGGAAGTGCCCGACACGCCGTCAATCAGCACTCCCGCCCGAATCATGGTTACCGGCCCGGGCGATGCCGCGCTTTTTTGCGCCCGGCTCACAGAAATCAGCCCCAACACACTCAGCACAGTACCGAGCAAAACCAGGCGTCGATTCACCGTAATCTCCGGAAAGGCTGGATTGTACTCCTCCACCGCGAATCGAAAAAACAAACGACTGCACCCGTCCGCGTAGGGCTATAGAGTCTACCAAACCGGTTCTGGGCGGCGCGGCGTCCACCGCTGCCATTCGACCGTCGCACCAGGGACGTGCGCTCCATCGAAGAACTTCAAAAGAAACGAAGGGAGTAGGGGGGAACGCGCCCAGGTACAACCTCTGTAATGGAGCACTCGAACCGGGGGCTAAGCCCTTCGAAACCTATGCAACCGCAAGAAAGCCCGTCAGAATGGAGTTTTGGAGGACGTACCCCTCAGGAGTCATGCCTATCTCGACCGCTGCCGTTCCCGTGGCCATTCCTCCCCAGAGAAAGACTGCTGCCCGCGTAGCCCTGTTTGATTTGCCCGACGGTTCCGCGAGCCTCGTCACCGACTGTTTCCGGCAGTATGGAATCGAGACCGTGCCAGTCGCGCACCTCCAAGCGGATCGGCTCCAACGCGAAAAGTTTGAAGCCTGCGTTTTGCCCCTCGGAGAAACCGCCGGCGGCGTCATCGAATTGGCGCGAGCGTCCGTCTCGAACAGCCGAATCATCATTTACGGACTGGGCGGCACCGCACAGGATGCCATGCGCTATTCAAAGTTGTGTCTTAACGCCGTATTTCAGGAGCCGCTCGAACGCTCCGAGGCCATGAAACTCGTGCGCTCGACCCGAATGCTCGTACTGCACGAGTTTCGTCGCTACGTCCGCATCCCCGTAATGACGGAGGTGGGCATCGTGGTAGTCGATGACGGGCGCGTAACCGCCACAAGCCAGGAGATCAGTTCCGGGGGCATGTCGCTCAAAAGCGGTCAAGCTCCCGATGTAGGAAGCTTCGTGGAAGTGTCATTCTCTCTACTGACTCTGCCCCGCATCTGGATTCGCGGCCAGGTCACGTGGAAGAAACCCAACAAGAGTTTCGGCATTCGCTTTGACAAAACCGATGATCGCCGGCAACGTTTGAAGGAGTGGATCGTGGCCTATCTGGAGGCGTAGAAAGAAGCTCGCAGCTCCCAGTTCGAAGCTCTCAGACCCTTTTCAGACCCTGGCGCAGCTCCCGCCCCAAACCCCGTAGCGCATGCTTGACGGCAAGCCTTAGCAGCGAAGTGTGAGCTGAGCGTCAAGAGCCGAGACCCGAAACCCGGGAGCTGCGTGGGGAGCTACAATGTCGGCGTGAGTTCCTCCGCCGCCGTCGGGCCCGAACAGCCCTCCGCCATTGAAGCGCGCCGGTTCTCGCTCGGGCAACGATTTTTCTTATGGCTGATAAGCTGGGCAAGCTATCTGGCTATCTCCGTGATCGGTCCCACCTTGCGCTATTCGATATCGTGGGAGGAACCGCCGTCACCCCTGGGCGCAACCTACGAAAGGCCGGTGATTTATTCTTTCTGGCACCGTGCCGTTTTCGCCGGAGCGTGGTTGTGGAGGAACGCCGGAGCCGCCGTGATGGTGAGCCGCAGCTTCGACGGAGAATATATCGCCCGCACCATAGAAAAGCTTGGCTTCTCCGCTGTCAGGGGATCCAGCACCCGGGGAGGAGCGACAGCCCTGCTAGGTCTGAAGAGTCAGCTCGAAAATGGCGCGCCGGTGGTGTTCACAATTGATGGTCCACGCGGCCCGAAATACGTGGCCAAGCCCGGCCCTGTGTTGCTCTCACGCGCGAGCGGCGCACCGATGGCAGCATTCTATGTGGCGCTAAGCGATGCCTGGGTGTTGAACACTTGGGACGCGCTGATGATCCCCAAGCCATTTTCGAAGGCGCTAGTACGCTTCGGCGCCAAAGTACAGGTTCCTGCCGACGCCAGCGATGCGGAGATGGCGACCTGCCATCAACAACTCCAAGCTGCATTGGAAAGGGTAACCAGCTTCGCCGAACAACACGTATCAAAAGTGGGATCGCAGGAGTTTCCAAGAATCAAGGACTAGTTCCCGTCATCTCCACGCCTGTTCGACTTGCCCCCCACTGCAGTACCCGTGCTACTGCTGTCGCTGCATCTTTCCGGGTCTCGCGCCCTTCGAATGGCGGCTCTCAGGTGCACGCTCTTTCGACTCGTATTGAGGGCCTTATGTAGCGGAGTGAAGACCTAAACCTAGCGGCTGGTACTGGCAGTTTCTTTCGGCTCGTCGTCAGATTGAAGCCCGCATCTGAGATCCTGCGCGCGAAGGCTCTCCCCGGCCACGGGTCTCCGCGGCGGCGCAGCCGTCGCACCCTGGTTGTAGCGGTGACGCACCTCGTTCAGCTTCTCCACTTCTTTTTCACCGAGCGGTTGCTCATTGCCAAGCAGATGTGTAACCAGTGCGATCTTGGCAAAGTGCTCCACCGTTTCCATCTTCATGTAAGCACTTTCGAGCGAGGAGCCAAACGTAACCACGCCATGATTCGCCATAAGAATTGCATCATGGTTCGGAATCAAAGGTTCAAGGGCATCGGTCAGTTCAGGCGTACCCGGCGTGCCATAACGAGCGAGCGGAATCGATCCGAGCCCAACCACCACCTCGCAAACCAGCGGACGGTTGAGATCATAGCCAGAAGCGGCAAACCCGGTTGCCGTCGGCGGGTGTGCGTGCACAATTCCGTTCACGTCGGGTCGCATCCGGTAAATGAGCAGATGCATTCCAATCTCGCTCGAAACTCGACGCTTGCCCGCAAGCCGCTTCCCGTCCATGTCCACAATCACCATGTCGGAAGCGCGCATCCTGCCCTTGCTGATGCAGGTCGGGGTTACCAGGAGGCATCTCTCGTCAAGACGAACCGACAGGTTTCCATCGGTCGCAGCAACAAAACAGTTTTCGTGCAGCAGACGGCCGAACTGCACAATCTCGAGACGATGCTGCCGATCGCTGCGTCCAGTCATTGGCCCCTGACCATTCAATCCGTGCTGAAGCCCTGCGCGGACATGGTACCGCACGCCTCCAAACCCTTACAACCACCAGAAGGTCAATATATGTAAAGTTACATCCTGGACCCCCACCAGGAACTAATCTGAAGCCAGCAAAAAGTTCTCTCCATAGACTGCGATCACTCATGGAATTCAAGCGGCGCATTTGAAGTGAAACCCTATAATTTGCTCGATGCTAGTCTCGGACTTCCACTACGATCTGCCACCCGACCGCATAGCCCAGGAGCCGTTGCCCGACCGCGACGGCTCGCGCCTCCTTCATTTGAATCGGAAATCGGGCAGCTGGCAGGATCGGACCTTCCGCGAATTCCCCGATTTGCTACGACCCGACGATCTGCTGGTTCTAAACAACACGCGAGTCTTTCCAGCCCGCCTCTACGGCCATCGCAGCGGACAGCGAGCTCAACCCCCAAGTCCCCGTAATCCAGCCGCACGCAATTTCCTTCACGGCCAAATCGAAGTCCTGCTCACCCGCCAGGTTTCCGAAGATCCAAACGAGTGGGAATGCCTGGTACGTCCCGGACGCAAAATAGGAATCGGCGAAAAACTTTATTTCAGCGCCCCAAACTCTGGCTCACGAGAAAAAGACCAACCGCAGATGGAAGCGGAAGTCATAGCCCGCGGCGCCTTTGGAGAGCGCCGCATCCGATTCGCCCCAGTCACCGATTTCTTCGCTCAAATTCAGCGCATCGGGCATGTCCCGCTCCCTCCCTATATCGATCGCGGCGATCAGGCAACGGACAGGGACCGCTACCAGACCGTCTACGCGCAGAAGCCACCAGGGATGGCCAGATCGATCGCCGCGCCCACCGCCGGTTTGCACTTCACGCCCGAGATACTGCAGCAGATCCGCGCTCGCGGCATCGAAATAGCCGAGATCACATTGCACGTCGGACTAGGAACCTTTCAGCCCGTAAGAGTAGAAAAAGTGGAAGACCACAAGCTGCATCGAGAGTGCTATGAGATTCCGCCGCGGGCAGCCGAAGCGATCAACCGCGCGAGAGCCGACGACAGGCGCGTGGTAGCCGTCGGAACCACCACCGTCCGAACGCTGGAGCATGCCGCCCGTCTCCAGGCTGAATGTGCTGGCGCGAATCGCGTGCCACCCGGACGCGGCGAAGCCGACATATTCATTTACCCCGGCCACCGCTTTCGCATGGTAGACGCATTGCTGACCAACTTTCATCTCCCGCAATCCACCCTGTTGATGCTGGTGTGCGCCCTCGGTGGGAAAGAGTTCGTGGTGGCCGCTTACCAACACGCTGTCGAGGCCGTATACCGCTTCTACTCCTATGGAGATTGCATGTTCGTGGAGTAGCGCCCTGACGCTGCTAGCATGGTAAACATGCCTTGCAAGCTTTCCCTGGTCGCAGTCTTCTCGCTTGCCCTAACCTTCGCAGCCCCGGGACAAAACAAGCCCGCGGCCGCTCCAGCGCGAGAGAGCAAGCCAAACAACGATCCCCAGCTCTACCGCAACTCGACCTTCGGATTCCGCTATCAAATCCCCTACGGCTGGGTCGATCGCACCAAGGAAATGCAAGCGGGCAACGAAGCGGGCAAGGGGGAAGTCCTGCTAGCCGCCTTTGAGCGCCCACCCGAGGCCACCGGAGACAGCGTCAACTCCGCAGTCGTGATCGCATCCGAAAGCGTCGCATCCTATCCCGGCCTAAAGCACGCCGAAGACTACCTCGGGCCGCTGACCGACCTGGCGACGGTTCAGGGTTTCAAGTCTGAAGGCGAACCTTCCACGCTGCAAATTAATGGGCGTCAACTGTTCCGGGCTGACTTCGTCAGGCCCCTCGGCGACAAGCTCACCATGCGCCAGTGCACTCTGGTCCTCCTCGCGAAAGGTCAGATCATCTCCTTCACCTTCATCGCCGGCAGCGAAGAGGAAATCAACGATCTTCTGGAGAGACCACATTTCGCGGTAGCAAAATCATCGACACACTCGAATTGAAAATGAACATTTCCTCCATTCAGGCTGCGCGTAAACTGTTCCCGCCCACCCCTTATAAGAGCAACAAAAGCCATCATTTACGGTCTCGATTCCAGCCTCAGAATCGGCCCGTTTTGTGGTAAAATAAGTTAAGCTCTGGTGATCGCTAAATAGCAGAAAATTCAATAGCTTGAGGTTCCCCCGAGCATTCCGGAATTGTCCCTCCAGTCAGATACACGGAGCAGAATGGCCACGAAAGAATTGCAGACTGAACTCGTTGATAGCAAGAACGGCAAGCCAACGAACGGAGATTACACCGCAGACTCGATCAAAGTCCTCGGCGGAATGGAAGCCGTTCGCAAGCGTCCCGCAATGTACATCGGCTCGACCGGCGAACTGGGTCTCCACCACCTCGTCTACGAAGTGGTCGATAACTCGGTGGACGAAGCTCTAGCCGGGCACGCCGACAAGATCGAAGTGACCATCCACCTCGATAACTCGATCACCGTTCTCGACAACGGCCGCGGCATTCCCGTAGACAACATGGATATAGACGGCGAAAAAATTCCCGCCGCGCAGGTCGTCATGACCACCTTGCACGCCGGCGGAAAATTCGACAGCAATTCCTACAAGGTCTCCGGAGGCCTGCATGGCGTGGGCGTAAGCTGCGTCAACGCCCTGAGCGAAGAGTTAGATCTGGAAATCTGGCGAGATGGTTTCACCTGGGAGCAGACCTATTCGAAAGGCGAGCCGACCAGCAAGCTGCGCAAAACCGGAGCAGCCAAAGTTAAGACCGGCACGAAGGTCCACTTCGTACCCGACAAAACCATCTTCACCACGACCATCGAATACAACTTCGACACGCTCTCGCAGCGTCTGCGCGAACTGGCCTTCCTGAACAAGGGTCTCGTAATCACTTTGACCGACGAGCGCCAAACCGACTCGAAGTCGGGCGAAGCGAAGCGCGCCGAGTTCAAATACAACGGCGGAATCGCCGAGTTCATCAAGCACCTGAACCGAGGCAAGCAGACCCTCCACGACAAACCGATCTACATGGAAGCCGACAAAGAAGACGTCCACATCGAGATCGGCCTCCAATACAACGACGCCTACTCCGAATCCGTCTTCAGCTTCGCCAATAACATCAACACCGTCGACGGAGGCACGCATCTCTCCGGCTTCCGTACCTCGCTGACCCGCACCATCAACTACGCCGGTCAGCAGATGGGCCTCTTCAAGGACGTAAAAGAAAATCTGACCGGAGACGACGTAAGAGAAGGCCTGGTAGCCGTCATCAGCGTGAAGCTCCCGCAGCCCCAGTTCGAAGGCCAGACCAAAGGGAAATTAAATTCCGACATCGCCGGCATCGTCCAGGCCGTAGTAAACGAAAAGCTGGGCGCATTCTTCGAGCAAAATACCGCTGTAGCCAAAAAGATCATCAACAAGGCGATCGACGCAGCCAGAGCCAGAGAAGCCGCCCGCAAAGCGAGAGACCTGACCCGCCGCAAAGGCGCGCTCGATGGTGGAGGCCTACCCGGCAAACTGGCCGACTGCTCGGAGCGCGATCCCAACCGCTGTGAGCTTTTCCTGGTGGAAGGAGAATCCGCAGGCGGCACCGCCAAACAGGGCCGCGATCGCCGCTTCCAGGCCATCCTCCCGCTGAAGGGAAAAATTCTGAACGTAGAAAAAGCGCGCTACGACAAAATGCTCGCCCACGAAGAAATCCGAGCCATGATCACGGCGCTCGGAACCGGCATCTCCAAAGAAGATTTCGATCCCACCAAAGTCCGCTACGGCAAAATCATTCTGATGACCGACGCCGACGTGGACGGCTCGCACATCCGCACGCTACTGCTAACGTTCTTCTTCCGCCACATGCAGGAGCTGATCAAACGCAGCAACGTCTACATAGCGCAGCCCCCGCTCTTCGGAATAAAAAAGGGCAAGACGCACCAGTACATAAAAAACGAACACGACTTCGTAAAAGTGATGGTCAAGCGGGCCTCTGAAGGCCTGATCATCCGCTACGGAGAAGGCGCAGCCAAACTGGAAGGCGCAGCCCTGACCAAATTCATCACCGTGTTGAACGAATATCTGGGATACCTCGACAAGCTGAATAAGCGCATACGCGCCGAGGAGATCACAAGTCTGGTGCCGAAGCTGGACCTCGCCAAGCGAGCCGACTTCGAAGGCGACAAAAAAACGCCCCCCAGGAAAATCGAGAAACTCGAAAAAGAACTCAAGCGCGTGCAGAAAGATCTGAAGCTGAAGAGCATAGAAACCCGCTTCGACGAGGAACACAATCTCTGGGAGCTGGTGTTCGTGAATGCGCAAGGCGCCGAGCACCGGATCAACTGGGAACTGGCGTCAAGCCCGGAGTGTCGCCAGCTGATCACCAAGTTCAAGCAGATCGAGCAATATCTCGAACCGCCCTTCGTTATCGAGAGCCTGCCGAAATCGGCGAAAGCGAAAACAACCGCCGAAGGCAAAGATAAAAATACCGAGGAAGAAGAAGACGAAGAAGCCGGCGCCGCCGAAGATGAAAGTCAAAGCGCCAGCGAAAGAGAAGAAGCCGAAAAATTGGACAAGAAATCTGGCAAGTCCGGGACAAGAGCCAGTTCCAAAGTCCCCGAGATCGTGGAGAAAAACACGGCCCGTGAACTCTTCGACTACGTCCTCAACGAAGGCCGCAAAGAGTACACCGTTCAGCGCTACAAGGGCCTCGGAGAAATGACGGCCGAGCAGCTCTGGGAAACCACCATGGACCCCGAGCGCCGTACCCTCCTGCAAGTCAGGCTCGAAGACATAGCCGAGTGCGAAACCATTTTCACCACCCTGATGGGTGAAGACGTAGAGTCGAGGAGAAAGTTCATAGAAGACAACGCACTCGACGTGAAGAACCTCGACATCTAGTGCGTCCGGGGCGGGCGCTCTCGTGCGGGAACCGATGGGCAGTCAGAGACTTCGCGAATCTCGGCGGATCACGCGAGGCGAGTCTTTAGGGGGATTCGAGGCAACTATGACTCTTCTAGACCGAGGCTATAGGGGGAGGGGTACCATACGTCGCCACCGGATAGACCCGGTCAAACAAAACCCAGAGTGCACCAATGACCACAAAAACGAGATAGCTTCCCTCAGGCCCCACTGAGCCGCCCGTAAGCCAATCGGGACCATGAAGACTGGATTTAAGCAGATGTCCAGGCAAAAGCGCCCCGCTGTCAGGAACAGAGAAAAAAAAGCTCTCACCCCAATCCCACGCCATATGAAAGCCAACAGCCCACCACAGATTCCCGGTTCGGCGGAGGGTGAGACATAAAAAAAAGCCAATCAAACCCGCCGCCACAAGGCCTGTAGTCTCTTCGCCCGGATTGGCGGCATGGATGTAGCCGAATGCAATCGAGAGAACAGCTGCCGCAGGCCAAAAATGCATCCCTCGCGATAATATCCACTGCGAGTAACCGCGAACGAGAAAGTCTTCGAAAAATCCCGTAACCAGAAAAAGCGCCGCATAAAAGAAAGCAAACTTCAGAATGCGCGCGCCGTGCAACGCCAGCGAACCGAATACAAACGCACCCACAATACGCAGCGCCAAGATCAAAACGCTCAGCGACGCTATTCCCCACAACGTTCCTATCCAGAAATTCCGTCCGAAGGCCTGTCGTCGAGGCAAACCGAAGTCGCCAAACGGACGATCTTCAATTCCTGCCATTACAA
>Ga0302180_10002648_pt1 | contig 13866 bp, 15 predicted proteins | sample I_Palsa_E3_2_FD_200575 | JGI IMG/M metagenome (GOLD analysis project Ga0302180, IMG submission 200575) | Peat permafrost microbial communities from Stordalen Mire near Abisko, Sweden - I_Palsa_E3_2 | ecosystem: Environmental > Terrestrial > Soil > Palsa > Peat permafrost | place: Sweden... | reverse complement strand
CGTGCTGGGCGCACAGGAAGGCGCCGGTGAGGTTGGTGTCGACCACCTGCCGCCAGTCGGCCAGGTCGACCTCGTCGATCCCGGCCGCGGGCCCGAACAGGCCGGCGTTGTTCACCAGCAGGTCCAGCCGTCCCCACTGCCGCTCGACGGCCTCGAACAGCGCGGCCACCGACGGCGGCGACGTCACGTCGGCCGGCACGACGAGCGCCGATTCGGCGGGCCAGTCGGCGATCGCGGGGTCGGCGGTCTCGGCGCTTTCCATCAGCGCTCCCTCGCGCCGGCCGGCCAGCGCGACCTGCCAGCCCGCGCCGAGCAGGGCCCGGCTGATGGTCCGGCCGAGCCCGGAACCCGCCCCGGTAACAACGGCTACGCCCATGGTCAAGCCCTTCTCCTGGTAGGACAGGCGGTCAGGGGACGACGGTGACCGGCCACCGGCCGGCCTTGACCAGCCGCACCGCCAGCGACCCGACGAATCGGTGACCGGCCTTGGTCGACGCGCCGACGACGACGGCGTCGGCGCGCACCTCATCGGCCACCCGCCGCAGTTCGTTGAACGGGTCGCCGCGCGCGGTGATGAACGTGATCTGCACCCCTAGCACTCCGGCGTACTCCTCCGCCCGATGCCGCAGGTCCGCGGCCACTTCCGAGAGGGCCTCGCCCTCGGCGGCGATGACGCCCGCCCCGGCGGCGCCGTAGATGGCCGAAAGCTGCTCCACGTACACGCAGACCAGGCGGGCGCCCTGGCGCCGCGCCAGGCCGGCCGCGTACGCCCCGGCCCGCAGTGACGTGACGGAATCATCCACGCCGGCCAGGATGACCTGGGGCCCGTCGGTGCCCAGTTCGAAGGCTCCGCCCTCTTGCTCCGCCACAGCGGAATTATAGAGATGATCCGAACGGGCCGTGGTGGCAGCGCCCGCCCAGGCGGCGACACGGTCAATCCCAGAACGGCCCGCGGTTCCCGTCTTCGCCGCACCGCGCGGGCGTCCCGGCTGGGTAATCTGACGGCATGGATGAGAATCGTGCGCGCCGGGTCACCGACGCGCTCAGGGACCGCGGCATCAACGCGCACCTGAAGAAGTCAGGGGTCGACGCTTACGCGGTGCAGGTGTCGGTGACCGGCGGCCGCGAGGCCGTCTGGGGTTCCGAGGGCACCACGGGCCTGGAGGCCGAGGTCCTGCTGGACGGGGACCTGGTCGGCTTCGTGCCGCAGATCCCGGGTTCTGACACGTTCGACGAAGCCCAGATCGTCGACGCGATCGCGCGCGCCGACTACGACGAGCCCGTCGGCCGGGAACTTCCCGAAGCTCCGCCGCCGGCTCCGTCCCTGCCCCGCGAGGGCGGCGTGTTCCGCCGCTTCCTCGACGGCTTCCGCTACGACTCCGAGGCATAGCCGCCGCCCCGCCCCCGGCGCCGGACCCCTCCGGCGGCACCCGTACCCCGCAGGTCAACCGGCTTGGCCTCAGCCGGTCTTGTTCAGCGGAACGGGTTGGTCACCCGGACGCCGCCGTAGTCCTGGCCGTCGTTGAGGTCCTCGGACAGCACCTCAGGGCAGCCCATCGCGCGGGAGGCCTCGATAATCGCGGCGTCCCAGTACGAGAGCTGGAATCGCTGGCGGGCAGCTAGGGCGGCCATCATGATCGCACTCGTGACGTCCTGGACTTCGAAGCGGCGGAACGACTCGATGAGCCGGACGGCCTGCTGGTGGGCGATGGCGTCTGGCCGGCTGGCGCGGGTCGCCTGAACGTAGAACTCCTGCAGTACCTGGACGGACAGCGCGAGGTCGCGATCGGTCAGGATGTCGTTGGCGCGCTTGGCCTTGTCCTGCTCCGCCGGGTCGCGCGAGATCGCGTAGAGCAGGACATTGGTGTCAATGAACCGCACGGTCGTGCACCTCATCGCGGCCCAGTCGGTCAGCCGCACGGAACTGGCCGATCTCGGCCTGGACCTCGCGCTGCAGCGCCTCGAGCCGACCGAACTCTTCGGTCCATCCGGCCAGCCGCTGAAGGTAGGCGACCACCAGTGCGCTCACCGAGGTGTCGCGCTGTGCTGCTGCGACTCGGGCATCCCGGTAGACCTGGTCAGGAACCGAGACCGTAATATTCTTCACAGTTTCACAGTAACACAGTTTTCGTGGACCGATCGCCTATCGGCGAAAGCTGGCATGGGTCGCGCTCGCGGTGGAAGGCTATAGGGGTGCGTCTGGCGACATGGAACGTGAACTCGGTCAAAGCGCGGCTGCCGCGGCTGCTCGACTGGCTGGCCGAGGCCAAGCCCGACATCGTCTGCCTGCAGGAGACCAAGTGCACGGACGCCCTGTTCCCCGCGGCCGAGGTCGGCGAGCTCGGCTATGAGGTCGCGGCCCACGGTGAGGGCCGGTGGAACGGCGTCGCGCTGCTTTCGGCGGTCGGCCTCGATAACGTCAGCCGGGGGTTCCCCGGCGAGCCAGGGTACGAGGGCGAACCGGGGGAGCCCGCGCTGATCGACACGCCCGGCCTGCGCCGGCCGGAAGCCCGGGCGGTGGGGGCCAACTGCGGCGGGATCCGGGTCTGGTCGCTGTACGCGCCGAACGGGCGCACGCCAGACTCGGCCCACTACGCCTACAAGCTCGAGTGGTTCGCGGCGCTGCGCACCGCGCTGGCCGCCGAACTCGGCCAGGAAACGCAGCTGGCGGCGTGCGGCGATTTCAACGTGGCCCCGACCGACGCCGACGTGTGGGACCCGGCGGTGTTCGTCGGCTCGACCCACGTCACCGCGCCCGAACGGCAGGCGCTGGCCGACCTGCGGGAGCTCGGGCTGACGGACGTGGTGCCGACCCCGATGAAGGGACCGCATCCCTTTACCTACTGGGATTACCGGGCCGGCAACTTCCACGCCGACAAGGGCATGCGGATCGATCTGGTGTACGCGACCGAGGCGGTGGCCGACCGGGTCCGGGCGGCGTACGTGGACCGCGAGGCCCGCAAGGGCAAGGGGCCGTCCGACCACGCACCGGTCGTAGTCGACCTCAGCTGAGGATGCGCGCGGCGTTGTCGTGCAGCACCATACGCATGACGTCGGCCGGCAGCTCGAGGGCGTCCAGCTCGGACAGGCACCGTTCCGGAGTGAAGAACGGGAAGTCGCTGCCCCACAGGAACTGCCCGGACAGCCGACCGCGCAGCTCGCGAATCACCTCGGCCGGGATACGCCGCGGTGACCAGCCGGAGATATCGATGTACACGTTGGTCTTGTGCAGCGCCATGGCGATCAGGTCCAGCTGCCAGGGCCAGCCGAAATGCGCGGCCACCACGGTCAGGCCCGGGTGAGCCGCGGCGACCGGGTCGAGCTTGAGCGGGTGGGCGAGATCGATCCTGATGCCCTGGCCGCCGGGCTGGCGCGCGCCGATGCCGCTGGTTCCGGTGTGGAACAGGGCCAGCAGGCCGTGCTGCTCGCAGGCCGCGAAGATCGGCCAGTACGCCGGGTCGTCGGGCGAGAACGCCTGCAGCGACGGGTGGAACTTCACCCCGCGTAGTCCGAGCGCCGCGATGCTGGCCACCTCGGCCACCGCCGCGTCCCCCTTGTGCGGGTCGACCGACCCCAGCCCGGTGAACACGTCGGGGTAGTCTCGGCACGCTGCGGCCACCGTCTCGTTCGGCACCCGGGGACGGCCGGTGGCCGTCTCCGCGTCCCAGGCCAGCAGGACGGCCTTTACCTCAAGCCCGCGATATCGCTCGGCCAGCTCATCCAGCGACTCCCGCTGCGCCGGCGAGCGGAAGTAGGCCTCGGCCGCCTCGACGTACCCCGCCATGCTGCCGTCAAGCCAGTCCGGGGTAGGCAGGTGCACATGAAAGTCAATCGCGCGCAACGACACCGGCCCACAATAGCCCTAGAGTCCGAGAACCCGGTCGGCGTTTCGCGAGCGCCATGAACCCCAGCGAGGTGCATGCCTGGGCGGGCGGCTGGGTCACCCGGGGCAAGGGCAACCGGTTGGCTTAACGCGCGGCGCTGATATGGCCGTGGGGAGGACTACGCTGGATTATGGCACTTCCGGGTAAAGGAGGCTGTCTCTTGCCGAGGGATGAATCCTCGATTGGCCGCGTCGGTGTTCTCAGCGTGGGAACACGGGGTGCCGACGGTCCCGGTGAAGTGCTCGTCAAGATCCGTGGCGGTTCCGAGGCCTTTCTGGCCTGGTCCGAGAAGCCGCTGCCCAGGGGGGCGACCGTCCTTGTCATCGAGTCGCGCGGAGAGCGGGCGGTCGATGTCATCGAGTGGGAAGACGTGCTCGGCGACAGTCCGCGCATTCCGGGGTTAATTCCAATGAGGAGATGAACGACGATGTTCGGCTACCGTGTTCCGGCCCCTGATGAGGCCATGCTGATTTCCGGACGAGGGGGTGGCGCCTCGGGTGCGCCGTTCAAGGTGGTGATCGGCCGCGGCTCCTTCGTCACGCCTGTGTTCCGCAAGGTCCGGTACCTGAGCCTGTCGCTGCGGGAAGCGGAGGTCGCCGAGACCTGCGTAACCAAGCAGGGCATCTCGCTGAACGTGCGCGCGGTCATCGCGTTCAAGGTCGGCAACGACGAGGAATCCATCGTCAACGCCGGACAGCGGTTCCTGTCCGACCAGGACCAGATGTCGCTGCTGACCGGGCGGATCTTCGCCGGCCACCTGCGCTCGATCATCGGCTCCCTGACCGTCGAGGAGATCGTCACCGAAAGGCAGAAGCTGGCCACCGAGGTCCTCGACGGATCGAAGGGCGAGATGGCCAGGATCGGCCTGATCGTGGACTCACTGCAGATCCAGTCGATCGACGACATGGGCGCCGGCTACATCGCGGCGATGGCCGCGCCGAACAATGCCGCCATCCAGCGGCAGGCCAAGATCGCACAGTCGCAGGCCGACCAGGCCGCGGCCGAGGCGCAGCAGTCGTCGGCGCGCAAGCAGGCCGAGTACGCCCGGGAGACCCAGGTGGTCCAGGCGCAGTACAAGGCCGAGGTGGACAAGGCGCAGGCCGAGGCCGCGCAGGCGGGCCCGCTGGCGCAGGCCGGCGCCCAGCTCGCGGTCATCAACGCCCAGGCCGAGCTGGCCCGGCAGCAGGCCCAGCTGCGCCAGCAGCAGCTGGTCTCCGAGGTCGTCAAGCCCGCCGAGGCCGAGGCCGAACGGGTCACGATCCTGGCCAAGGCCGATGCCGAGCGCACTCGCATCAACGCCGAGGCCGCCGCGTCCAACAACCGGGTCGCGCTCGATCAGCTGCTCATCAACCAGCTGCCGCTGATCGTCAAGGAGGCGGCGGCCGGGCTGGCCGGGGCCAACGTCACCGTGCTCAACGGCTCCGACGGCCTCAGCGAGCTCGCGGCAGGCCTGGTCAGCCAGGGCATGGCGATCCTCGACTCGGTCCGCAAGGGGCTGCCGGTACCGATTCCGCAGGGCACCGGCGACAACGGCCGTGTCCTCGGCCAGATCACCTCGGAAGGCCCGGCGGCGGCCGGGGTTTCCGGCGGATCCGAGGCCCAGCCCCGCGGCTAGCCGGGAATGTATCCAGGGCCCGGCCCCGCGTGCTGGACAGCGACAGCGTCGACGAGGCCGCGGCTAGCTGGGAATAGAGCCTGGCCAGAGGCCCTGAACCGAAACCTGGTAATTTCTGGCGTCACCCCTGAGTCCCGGTCGGATACGAAGATCTCCGATTAGGCTCACAACCGTGGCAGCAGCGACGACGGCCGTGCGGGCCCAGGAGGCACGCGATCCTGCGCGGCCGTCTAGCGGCCGCCGCACGGTGATGCTGGCCGCCGTCTACTACTTGCTGGCGGCGCTGGCGGTCACGCTGTGGCTGTGGCGCGACCCGGCCAGCCGGACGGTGGCGGGCAACGCCAACGACACCGACCAGTTCGCCTGGTTCTTCCGTTACGACGCCACGGCGATCGCGCACTTGCGGCTGCCCGCGCTGGTCACCACCGCGATGAACGCCCCCCACGGCGTGAACGTTATGTGGAATACGTTCATGCTGTTGCCCGGGGTGCTGCTGGCTCCGGTGACACTGCTTTTCGGGCCGCAGAGCGCCCTCACGCTGTTCATGACGGCCGGCTTCGCCGGATCCGCGACGGCCATGTTCGCGGTGCTGCGCCGGTGGGACGCCAGCACCGCGTGCGCGGCGCTGGGCGGCGCGGTCTACGGGTTCTCCCCGGCGTTGCTGCACGCGGCCATCGGCCACTATGACCTGCAGTTCGCCGTGTTCCCGCCATTGATCATCGATGCCGGCCTGCGGCTGGCGCTCGGCCGGGTGAGCGCCGTGCGCGGCGGCCTGTGGCTGGGCCTGCTGGTGACGGCCCAGCTCTTCATCACCGAGGAGACGCTGCTCGGCACGGCCATCGCCGGATTCGTGCTGGCGGCCGTGGTCGCCGTCAGCCGCCCTCGGGCGGTCGCGGGCAAGCTCAGGACGCTGGCCGGCGGGCTGGGCATCGCCGCCTGCGTGCTGGGCGTGATCGCCGGATACCCGCTGTGGGTGCAGTTCTTCGGCCCGCTGCATCAGCACGGCAGCCCGTTCACGCCCGACTTCTTCAAGAACGATCTCGCCACCTTCGTGGTCCCCTCGTCCTACCTGCTCTTCCACACCGCGGGCAGCGCGGCCGAGGCCTCGCGGTACCAGGGGCACCTGCCCGAGTACCTGGGCTACCTGGGCTGGCCCCTGCTCATCGCGGGCGTAGCGGCCATGGCCGTCTGGTGGCGGCGGCTGCCGGTGCGGTCGGCCGGGGTGACCTTCTGCGTGCTCGCGGTGTTCTCGCTCGGCGGCACCCTGCTGTTCGGCGGGCACGAGCACGCCGCCATCAAGCTGCCGTATTACTGGCTGCAAGGTCTGCCGATGCTCAGCTCGGCGCTGCCCGACCGGTATTCCATCGAGGCGGACGGCGCCGCCGCCGCGCTGCTCGCCTTCGCGGCCGACGCGGCCGTCCCGGCCTTCGCCGCCTTCGCCGCGCGGCGGCTGCCGCGCCTCGCGACCGGCTGGCGGCCGGCCGCGGTCGTGCTGTCCTGCGCCATCCTGACCGTCCTGCCGATCGTGCCCAAGCCGCTGCCCGCGGCCGACGCGACGCCGCTGCCGCCCGGCTGGTCGGCGGTGTTCACCTCGCTGCGACTGCCCGCCTCGGCCCACGTGCTCGTGGTGCCGATCCCGATGTCGACCTTCACCGAGCCGCTGCGCTGGCAGGCTGACACGGGCGAACCCGGCTCGCTCGTCGGCGGTTACTTCATGGGCCCGGACTCGAACGGGCGCGGCTACATCGACGGCACCGGCACGCCGGCGGCCAGCCTCTACCTGAACGCCATCTGGCTCAAATCCATCCAGGGCTTGCCCAGCTCGCTGGTCGCCGGGGTACCGCCAACCGCCTACCCCAGGTCGAAAGGCTTCGTGAAAGTCAAGGCCGTGACCGACACCGCGATGCGCGCCCAGATCGCGGCCTGGCGGGTGACGGTGGTGGTCGCGGTGACCAAACCGGACTCAGGGCTCGGCCAGTACCTCACCGCCCTGTTCGGCCGGCCTGTCGCCGCCGCGGGCCACGTCCTCGCCTGGCGCGTCTAACCCGGCGGATTCCCGCACATCCTGCCGCAGCGGACGCTGATGCCGCCGGGGTCAGCCGATGTGCGCCTAGCCCGGCGGCGGGTGCCGCGCGATGGTCAATCCGGCGATCAGCGCACGGCTGACGGCCAGGCTAAGAGGCTATTCATAGCTTTGGTCTCGGATTCATAACGACGACAGAGGTCGTTCGGCGCATCTCCAGAGGGGCACCGGGCACCTTGGCGAGTGAAGCAAACGGAGACGACAAGGAGTTAGTTATGACGTGGCTGTGGGTCAACGCACCGCTGGCGGTTCTTTTCATCGCCCTGTGGGTGGGCATCCCGACGTGGCTGGTGCTGAAGCACCCGGACGAGAAGCCGACGCTCGCCGCGGCGCCCGCCGTCCGGAACCTTACCTACCGGCCCGAGGCACGCCGCAGCGAAGACGCCGACTACCGCCAGGTCGCCTGACCGGCGGGGTCCGCGGTGACATCTGGCTGGGCCGCCAAGGTTGCCTCTCGTGCGGAGATGCGCACCTAGGCTTCGTGTTAGCGGGCTGACCAGCCTCCGTCGAGGACCCAGGACGAGCCGTTGGCGAAGGACGCCGGGCTGGAGCAGAGGTAGGCCACGAGCTCGGCCACCTCGTCCGGCTCGATCAGCCGCTTGATGGCCGGCTCGGTCAGCATGATGTCGGTGATCACCCGATCCTCGGAGATGCCGTGCACCCGCGCCTGGTCCGCGATCTGCTTTTCCACCAGCGGGGTGCGCACGAAAGCCGGGCAGACCGTGTTAGAGGTGACCCCGCGTTCGCCGCCTTCGAGCGCGATCACCTTCGACAGCCCCTCCAGGCCATGCTTGGCCGCCACGTAGGCGGCCTTGTAGGGAGAGGCCCTCAGGCCATGCACGGAGGAGATGTTGACGATCCGGCCGAAGCCGCGGGCGTACATGTGCGGCAGCGCCGCCTGGGCCAGCCGGAACGGGGCCTCCAGCATCACCGCGAGCAGCAGCCGGAACTTATCGGGCGGGAACTCGTGAACCGGGGCGACATACTGCAGGCCGGCGCAGTTCACCAGGATGTCGGCCTGGCCGGCCAGCGCGTCGGCGTCGAAGTCGGCGGCCAGGTCCACTTTGAAGGCGCGCCCGCCGAGGCGGGCGGCGACCGCCTCGGCGGCATCGAGGTTAATGTCGGCGACGATCACGTTGGCCCCGCCGGCGGCCAGCCTGGTCGCGCAGGCCTCGCCGATACCGCTGGCTGCGCCGGTTACCACGGCGGTACGCCCGGCAAGATCCTCGCTCATCCATTCCTCCTCGCGTTCAGGGCAGGCAGTTAGGGCGCCGGCCAGTGACATGGTAAAGCGAACACGACGAGCGACGCCGACGAGGTCCGTCTCTTTCTCGCCCTGCGGGAAGCCGGAGCCGGACAGGAGCCGCGGGCCGTGGTTACCGGCGCAGCTCCACCCACACGGTCTTGCCGGAGGGCCCGAGCGGCTCGGCCCCCCAGTGGCTCGCCATCGCGTTCACGGCCCCTAGACCATGCAGAGGCGTGACGGGCAGCACCGGGCTGGAGACGTCGGCTGGCGGCAGCGGGCTCGCGTCGCGGACCGAGATCCGCACCACGTCCGGGCGGGACGAAAGGACGATCGTGAAGCCGGAACGGGCATGCCTGACGGCGTTGGCCGCGAGTTCGGTTACCACCAGGGCCACGTCGTCGGCCAGGTCAGCGATCCCCCAGCGGCGCAGCGTACCCACCGCGAAATGACGGGCCGCAGCGGGGGCGTCACGAGAGAGAGCGAACGAGCGCACCGCACCCTGCACGCCGGAACCGGACATCATTTCCTCGTCGTGACCGTAGATCTGAACGACATGTCGGCCGACTTCGGTCCGAACCACCGTTTCTCCATCTGGCGAGGCACCACACCTTCCAGCGAAGCGCGACGTTCAAATTCCTCGGCATACCTGCCCGCCAAACGACAGAGCATGCGTCTTCCGCCAAGATCGGCCCCGACCGAGTCAGCCGATCAGGGCCTCACGATAGGCCCAGGCCAGCCGCAGCACCGCGGCTCCGGCAGCCTGCACCGGTTCGCGCGTCACCAGGCGGTCGATGACGTGGCCGGCGAACTCCCGTGCCGCGAGCACCTCGCCCTCCTCGTTATGCCGCGGGTTCAAGCCGAACTCATCGTCGAACACGAGGCTGTCGATAACGGCCACCGTCAGCAGGTCAGTGGCGTACGTCAGCGGGTCAACGCCAAGCCCCAGGCACCACACGCCGATCTGACCGCGATCAAGCGCTTCGGTCATCCGCCGGGCGAACGGCCAGGAATCGTAGTCGAGAGGACCTTCCTCGCTGCCGTAGTCCTCCGAGCGTCCGCGGAGTTCCTCGGCAAACTCGCGGATCATGCTCCGCCACAGCGAGAAGTCGCCGCGCTCATTGGCGGCCGCTTCACCCGAAGGCTGGAACACGCCTACCGGGATCACCTGGTACAGCCCGCCCGCATGGCCGACCTTGGCCGGATCTCGCCAGTGCAGCGGGAACGAGGCCCGCCCCGTCGCCCGGTCCAGCCGGAGGGTCAGGGTGCTGATGCCCAGGTTCACCGGACGGCGGTGCAGGTCGCGCGGATCGCCGATGCTGTCGCGCAGTCCGGCCGGGCGTCCGTCCAGCCGCTTCGCCGCGTATTCGTGCGCGGCCGCCTCACCGGTGTCGATGCCGTCGAAGTAACGGCCGCGGGTGAAGACCAACCGGGGCGCCGGGCCGGTGAGCTCGGCTTCGATAAGCCGGTAGGTAGACCGGTTCTGGAATACCGCCGGGGCCGCCAGCTCCCTGACCACGTCCGAATAACGAAGATAACGCGTCCCGTCCGTCCGGGCAGGCAAGACCAGCGCCGCGCCGTCGCCGCGGAAGGCTGCGACCGGACGAGTGCTGAATTCCAGGCCGATGTCCTGGATCGGGACCGGGGCGGAGGGCTGCCAGCCGGGCACCGCGAGCAGGGGGGTGCCGGCGATCTTGCTCCCGGCCGGATACTCATCCGCGGCCTCGAGCGCCAGGTCGTACCGCCGCTGGAGGAGGTATGACCGGACCCGGAGCCAGTCGCGCTCACCGGGGGTCATGCGGTCGGCTGGGGTCAGCTGGTATGCCGCCTCACTGGGCCCGGACCTGTTCGCGGACCGGGGCCGAGCCGGCCCGTCCGCGGGCTGGCTCACCGCGCGCCCGGGGCAGGTTCGGTGAGACTCGCGATCCCGATCACGTCGTCGGCCCAGAAGCTGATCAGCTCCTCCTCGGTGAGCGACTGGGGCGGGACGCCCGCCCGCAGCGTGCGGCCGGTGGCCAGACTCCGGCTCGTGATCAGTATCCGCGCCAGTAGCGCGTCCTCGTCAGCATGAACCGCCCGGACAGAAATCCTACGGCATGCATTTGCGCCAGAATCGGTCGCGCCACCTTCGTTCAAGACAGTATTTTCTTGCATAACACGCCTCCTTTCCGGAGGTGGACAGAGAAGTCCGCTCGCGGTTTCATGGGCGGCGATCCGACACGGTTGCCATGGAACCGGAGTAGCCTTCCGGCTGATCAACGCGTAGCTGTTGCCGGACTGGCATCAGTTACCTATGAGGTAACGTTGCTGGCCCGGCGCGGTAAGCAACCGCCCGGGCGTCCGCCAAGGCGGCAACGGACATGACTTTACCGTCCGCGTATACAACTCGGGCTAAAAAGCCGAGTATGGGACGAGGTATTGTCATCACTTGCCGGTCGTAACGACGTTAACCCGTGCCACAGTCACCGTTCGGCAGGTTTGCTGGCTGATTGACCGTTAAGTGTGCGTTTGATAATGGATGGGCTCCGCCTGGCGTGCGCATGCGGGTTGTCGTTCGCCTGCTCGTTGAGGTCCCGCGTGCCCCAGGGGGCATTTCTGTCTCGGACGTCACACGTACCGCAGATCAGCTGAAGTTTTTCGCGGATGATTTCGCCTTCGTGGAGACTTGTGGGTACTGGGTCCTCACATCCGCATAATGCCTGCGGTCGAGCGCCGCACATGTAGGCCGGCGGCATCCTCAACCGCACCTGCTAGCTCGTGAATTCCGGACGACTGGCCTTCTGGGGAGTATTCGGGCTCACGGGAGTATTTGGGGGTCTATCGTGCACAAAGAACTCCCCCGAACCCAAATCCTCCCCGGTATGGCGCACCACGGCGCGCTCGTGCATCACGGCAAACACAGGCACCTACCACTGTCCAAGAATGAGCGCAGGACCGCCGTGGACTGCGCATCAGCGGACACAAGCCGCGATATCGCGACCAACGGGCCGAGACCAATTATCAGACCGAGCACTAAGCGGCGGCCAGGTATTGCCGTGCAAATGCACCCAACAGGTGCGCATGCACAGGCGACGGCGACGGCGACGGCGACGGCGACGGCGAGCATTTCGGTCTTTAGGGGATATCAGGCTGTTCTTCGGATTTACGCGCATACGGCTGGGCGCGATGCCGCCGCGCGACTGAAGGTGTTCTTCTCGTCCCGGCGAAGTTGCTCCCGCAGACCGCGGGCGCCTGCCCTGGGCGAGGCTACGGGTGACGGGGAGGGGCGAGGCTACGGGTGACGGGGAGGTCGATGCATCATCTTGCGCAGCGGCATCATCGCCTTGTGCAATCTGCCGCTCCCGGCCGACGGCGGCCGGTGCGTCTTCGTGACCTCCGAAGGCATCGGCGGAACAACGCCGTTAGATGAGGGGCCTGGCCGGGCAGCCGGCCTCGGATCCGGAAGAGGCGCAGTTGGTTCGGACATGGTGTCTTCCCTTCGGCAAGTGACCCCCAAGCTATACTTGAAGAAAGAAACTAGCAAGTTCTTTCCGGAAACTGGTAACCTATCAGGATGGCGAACTGGACCTTCCTAACGAACCATGCCCTGGTTCTCCTGTGCATTGCCGATGACCCCGAGGCACGCCTGCGCGACATCGCGGCCAGCCTGAAGATGACAGAACGAAGCGCCTTCGGCATCGTCACGGACCTCGTCGAGGCCGGCTACGTGGTCAAGGAAAAGGACGGCCGCCGCAACCGGTACCACATCCAGGCGCATCTCCCGCTGCCAGATCCGGCCGGCCGGGAACGCACCGTCGGGGAGATCCTGGCCCTCCTCGTCGGCACCGGCCCGGGCGGCAAAGACCCGAACGGCGCCGACCCGAACGGCGCGGCCCCGAACGGCGCGGCCCCGAACGGCGCGGCCCCGAACGGCGCGGGCCCGGGCAGCACAGGCCCGGGCGGCGCGGGCCCGGGCGGCGCGGGCCCCGCGGGCCCCGCGGGCGGCACAGGCCCGGCCGGCGGCACAGGCTAGGGGCTGCCGGGCGAGTCAGGCGATGAACAGTGCTATCGCGATGAACTGGCACGTCGCCGCGGCGCAGACATAGACGTGAAAGACCTCGTGGTAGCCGAAGACCGACGGATACGGGTTGGGGCGGCGGCGGCGGTACGAGATAGCTCCGGCGATGTACAGCAGGCCGCCCGCGAGCAGCAGCGCTCCTGCCGTGGCCCCGGCGTGCAGCCACACCGCGGGTAGCGCGATACCGCCGACCAAGCCGAGTCCCACAAACGTCGAGCCGACCAGGAGCTCGGGCGCATCCATCCAGACCATGTGGATCGCACCCGCGGTGAGCGTGAGCGCCCATATCGCAATCAGGCAGGCCATCCGGAAGGGGCCGTGGGTGGTCAGCAGGAAGGCCGCGGTCGCCGTGCCGGCGATGAGAAGGAAGATCATCGCGTGGTCCAGGCGCTGCAGGCGCTGCCGCCACGCAGCGCCCCAGTCACCGCGGTGGTACAGCGCGCTGACACCGAACATCGCGGTCACACTGACCTCGAAGATGGCCAGCGCGGTGATCCGCAAGCCGCCATGCATACGGGCGAGCGCGAGAGTTCCGAGTACGAGCGAAGCCTCGAACCAGGCCAGGTGCAGCCAGCCGCGCAGCAGAGGCTTCGCCCGGGGAGCGTCACGCTCATCCGCAGGCGCGGTCGGGCCTAGCTGCGGCGAAAGCGCCGACGCCCCGTTGTCCATAGCCGTCACGCGGCCTCCGTCTCCCGCCCGTCAGGCCCCTAGAACCATACGGGACATCCCTAGGCAGGTCGCCGCGCCGCTATCGTGGCCACGGCCCGGCGAGGTAGCAGCGTCAGAGCTTGGTCAGCTTGGCGAAGGGCCACATAATCCGCACTTGACGTGAACCGAAGTCGACGACCAAGGCAGAATCATCCTCGATGAGGATGACACGGCCGAGGCCGTACTTGTCGTGGCTCACCTGGTCCTGCACGTCGAACTGCTCCACAGGTGGATCAACGTGCCGGGAGTTGAAGGGACTATCGGGCAGGAAGCGTC
>Ga0302180_10002647_pt1 | contig 13867 bp, 13 predicted proteins | sample I_Palsa_E3_2_FD_200575 | JGI IMG/M metagenome (GOLD analysis project Ga0302180, IMG submission 200575) | Peat permafrost microbial communities from Stordalen Mire near Abisko, Sweden - I_Palsa_E3_2 | ecosystem: Environmental > Terrestrial > Soil > Palsa > Peat permafrost | place: Sweden... | reverse complement strand
GCGATCGTCTTCCTTGCCGCGATAGGGCTTGCCGGCACGCGGCCCCTCTTCGGTGACGAGCGCCGCGACCCGGTCGCCTTCGAGCCCGCTCGCAAGCACGGCGCATTCATCGAGCGCCTCACCCCGGAGACTCTTGACCGGATAGCGCCGGATCGCACGCAACGTACCAATCTGCATAGGCCATAGCTACTATAGGAACGCCAGTTTACCCTCAAGAACGGAGGCGCGCAATGGACGAGTTGCAGGCTAGGCCCGTGTTACGTGCACTTTCGATTGGAGAGATCTTCGATCGTGCGGTGACGATGTACGTGCGCAACTTCGTCGTCTTCACGCTGACCGTGCTCACGCTGCTCGTTCCGCTCGGCGTCCTCGAGTACTTTCTTACCGCTTCCTCGACCAGCTCGCTCGCGCAGCTCATGCAACAGATCGCGCACCCGACCTCGCCGATGTCGTCCTATTCATCCACGCAGATCGGCGCATTCTCGCTGCTCATCCTGGTCGCCGCGATTTTCTCGCCGTTCACCAACAATGCGGTCGCGGTGGGTGTGGCGGCAATCTATGCCGGGCGAACACCGACCTATCGCGACGGCTATGCACGCGTACTGCGCCGCTGGGGGCCGCTCGTGGGAGCGATGCTGCTGTGCGTGCTGATTTTTATCGGCGCCTATTTGGCGATCGTACTCGGCGTTACGATCCTCGTCTTGACCGGGACCGCGTTGCTGGCTGCCGCACCGGCTTTGGGGATTCCGCTCGCGCTGGTGGGCATCGTGCTGCTCCTGGCGGTGGTGCTGTTCTTCCTCTTGTTGGTGCTGTGCTGTGCCTTCACGCTTTATGCGACGACGATCGAGGAAGTCAGTCCGGCCGACGCGTTTGGCGAGTCGTTCCGCCGGATCTTCAATCGGCGCGAGCTTGGAAAAGCGACGCTGATCTCCCTCGCCTATCTGGCGATCGAGTTCGGCGCAGCATTCCTCGGTGGTGCCGTCGGGCTTCTCGTTCTTTCCGCCGTCCATAGCACGATCGCCCAACTTGCGGTCAATACGGTCATCAACGCGGCGGTCACGGCGTTCATCACGATTTTGGTGGCCGTCTACTACTACGACGTGCGAACGCGCAGCGAAGGCCTAGATCTCGAAGTCGAACTCGAACGCCTGACGGCGCCGACGTGATCGGCGCGCCGCCCATGGATATCACCCGGGCGGTTCGAGCGGAGCTTGCGGTCCCGGGTCGGTATCACTTGGAAAAGGGAGCACCCGCGCACCGCTCGCTGCTCGGCTTGATCTTTCAATGGCTCTACGACCGCTGGAACGATTTGTGGAACGCGTTTGGGAGCCACATCAAGATCGGACGCGCGGGCACCTCGATCATTGGTGACGTGCTTGTGGTGACCGTGGTTGTTGCGATCGCGCTGGTGGGAGCGCATTTGCTGATGCAATTGGAATACGAGCGAACGCGTCGCGACCTGGCGATCTCGCTCGTGGTGCCGCGCAGCGCGCACGCCCTTGCGGCGCTCGCCGCGCAAGCGGCAAGTACCGGCGACTATGCGCGCGCCGTGCGACTGCTCTTCATCGCGGCGGTGACGCTCTTGGATTTGCGCGGCGTCGTGCGCGACGAGCGCTCGGCGACCGTGAATGAGCTGCGCCGCAGGCTCCACGAGCGCGATGGCGCACTGGAGCCGGCGTTTGTCGAAATCGCGCGGCTCTATACGGCCGTCGCCTATGCGCAAACGCCCGCGGGTCCGGATGCGTGGCAGCGCGCACGCGCGGCCTACGAGAACCTTGCGGCGAGCGCGACATCGTGAGAACGCGCGCGATCGACATCGTCGTGCTGCTCGCGCTTTTCGGCGTCTTGCTCGTCGTCGCGTCGTCCTCGCTCGGCACGCCGCCGTCGAACCGTTCGACCTACGATACCGGACGTAGCGGGTACCGCGCCCTTTTCGGCGTGCTACAGCGGGAAGCGATTCCGGTCACCCGGCTCGAGACGGCGCTCGGCACGCGCGATCCGAACGTCCGCGTGCTAGCTCTGACCGCGCCGGGCTATGACGGCAGCGATGTGCGCCGGCTGCAAAACTTCATGCGTAACGGCGGAACCGTGCTGGAGTTCCTCAAGATCCCAGGTCTTGGCCCCTCACGACAACTGCATCGCTTCGACGGAGCGCGATTCGGCAACGCGGCGTTGCGCGACCATCCCGAACGGGCGCTCACGGTCTATAACGCCGTTGCGGGCAAAGGGCTCGTGGCCTTCGACGAGCGGCCGTACGGATACGATCGGACGCAGTCGCTCTGGTCGGTGCTTCCGACGCCGGTGCACGTCGCGTTTTTCTTAGCCATTCTCGCGGTGGTGTTGGCGCTGGTCGACGCAAACGTGCGTTTTGCCCCGGCGATTGTGCGCGAACCGCCCGCGGATCGTGACTCCTCCGATTATCTTCGCTCGATGGCCTCGCTCTTGCGTCGGGCGCGCGCGGGCCGCTCAGCGGTCGAACGCATTGCGCGCGCCTATCCAAAATCGTCTGAACTCGCGCAACTAGCCGCGGTGACGCGACCGAGCGATGCGCTCGTCCTGCGCGCTGCAACGATCTATGCCGCGTTACGAAAGGACCACGCGTGAACGACTCTCCCTCCAGCGTCCAGGATCTGGCGATGCGCGTGCGCACCGCGATCGGCACGGCGGTCGTCGGCAGCGAGCGGGTGACGTTTGGACTGCTGGTCGCGCTGCTTTCCCGCGGACACGTGTTGATCGAAGGCGTGCCGGGCACCGGCAAAACCCTCGCGGTGCGCGCGTTTGCCGCCGCGCTCGGATTGCCGTTCCGTCGCATTCAATTCACGCCCGATCTGATGCCCTCGGATGTCGTCGGCACGTCGGTCTTCAATCCGCAAAGTGCCACGTTTAGCGTGCGACTCGGGCCGATCAACGCGAACGTCGTGCTGGCCGACGAGATCAACCGCACGCCGCCCAAAACCCAAGCGGCGCTGCTCGAAGCAATGGAAGAGGGCCGCGTCACGATCGACGGGACGCCGATCGCGCTGCCGCAGCCGTTCATCGTCTGTGCGACGCAGAATCCGATCGAGTACGAAGGCACGTATCCGTTGCCCGAAGCGCAGCTCGATCGCTTTGCCGCGAAGATTTCCACCGGCTATCCCGCGCCGGCGCAAGAACTGGATTTACTCGAACGCGTTGCTGCGGGATTTGATTCGCGCGCGCTCGAGCTCGCCGGCATTTCCGCGGTCACCGATGCGAATGAAGTCATTGCGGCGCAGAGCGCGGTGCGCCGCGTGCACGTGGCGCCCGAAGTGCGCGCGTACGCCTATGCCGTCGCAAGCGCGACGCGCGTGCATCCCAAACTGGCCCTCGGCGCGTCGCCGCGCGCGGTGGTGACGCTGCTGGTGGCGGCGCAAGCGGCGGCGGCGATCGACGGGCGCGACTACGCGACGCCCGACGACGTGAAGGACGTTGCCGAAACGGTGGTCGCGCACCGTTTGATCGTGCAGCCCGAGGCCGAGATCGAGGGCGCGACCGCCACGTCGGTGCTGGCCGAGATTTTGGTCAGCGTGCCGGTCCCGCGTGACTAGGTTTCTAACGATCTGGCCGTCGGCGCGCGCGCTGTGGGCGCTTGCGGGGGTGGCCGTTGTGCTCGCGTGCTCGCCGGGCCTGCGAATCTTGCTTCCAATCGCGATCGTCCTGGGTGTGCTGCTAGCCATTGCCGTGCTTGCCGATCTCGTGCGTTTGCCCGGGCCGAGCGTCTTGCACGTGCGCCGTGTCTTGCCGGCACATTTTTCGCTGCGCCGCAGCGCCGAGCTGCGCTACGCGATCGAGAACCGCTCGCCGCGCATCCTCCGCGCCGGACTCGTGGAAGCGCCGCTGCGCACGCTCGATCTTGGTGAAGCGGAGCTGGTGACGTTGCTCCCCGCGCGCAGCGCAGTGACCGCATCGTTTACCGTGCTGCCCATCGCGCGGGGAAGCGATTCGTTCACGCGCATGTACGTATGGTACGAGAGTTCGCTTGGTTTCGTGCGCCGTCGCAGCGTGATCGACGCGCCCGAAGCGTTTCGCGTCTACCCGGATCTCTCGGCGGTCGAACGGTATGGGTCGCTGCACGTGCGCAATCGCTTGGTCGAAGCGGGACTGCGGCGCATGCGCTTGCGTGGCGCGGGCAGCGAGTTCGAGAGTGTCCGCGATTATACCAGCGGCGATGGGTTCCGTTCGATCGACTGGAAGGCAACGGCGCGGCGCGGCAAGATGATGGTGGTGCAGCGCGAGGTCGAGCGCAGTCAAGACGTCATGCTGTTACTCGATTGCGGACGGCTCATGACCGCGCGGATCGGCGAGCAGCGCAAACTCGACTACGCCGTCACCGCGGGCCTCTCGCTTGCGTCAATCGCCTCGCTGGCAAGCGATCGCGTGGGTGTGGTGGCATTCGCCCGCCGCATACTGGTCGCACGCGCGCCGCGTTCAACGGCGGCTTCGGTGCGGGCGCTGGCCGACGCGCTTTGCGACGTGGAGCCGCGTTTCGAAGAATCCGACTATGCGCGCGCGTTCGCGTACCTTCGTTCACACCTGCACCGGCGCAGCTTGATCGCGTTCTTTACGGACGTGATCGATCCGGTCGCGCAGAGTGCGGTGCTGGCTGAACTCGGCACGCTTGCCAAGCGCCATGTCGTATTGTGTGTTTTCATGAACGACGCGGTGGTGAGTTCCGCGCTAGCACAGACGCCGCACACGGTCAATGAATCGTTTGGCCTATCGGTTGCTCTCGGCCTGTCGGCCGAGCGCGCGGTCGCGGTCCGTTCGCTGCAGCGCAGCGGCGTGGTGGTGCTTGACGTACCAGCCGAGAAGTTGACGATTGCAGCAGTGGACGAATACCTGCGCGTCAAATCTCGTGGCTTGCTATGATACATCTTCTAGCATCAACACTCATCGCCGCAGCGGCCCCCGAGCGGGTGCTGGTCTATTCCTTTACCGTCGGCGTCAACAATCGCACCGCGGACACGGCGGCGGGCGAATACACCAACGTCCAGCGTAATGCGGCTTCGGATCTCGGTACGATTACGGTCAGCGTGGTCGGGCTCTCGGCCGACGGTGGGTTGGTCGTAAACGTTGCGGAGCAGGGGCGCTCGAATCGCTCGGTCGCCCCGGCGGAGTGCGTGATCTACCCCAACACGAACGTGATGTGCGGCGCGGCGGTCGTAACGCCCGAGGAGACCAGCCTTCTGCGTTCGCTCAATCCGAAGTTTGTGGACCCGGCCGCGCTCGACGCGAAAGGCCATTGGCACATCGCCCCGGGAAACGGCGTGACCATCGACTATACGGCCAATGTGCAGGGGAACGATCTTTCGATCAGCGGTACGCGCGACGAGAACTCACCGCAGGCGACGGACCACTCGGAGATGACCTACACCTACAGTCCCGCGAAAGTGGTGACGACGAAGTCGCACGAGTATCAAACCGTTCGTCAGCTGTCGGGGACGCAGACCGGCGTGACCACCATTGACGTTACGGCGACGCTGACCTCGGATTCGCTCGCGTCGAAGAGCTAGATCGGCCGGCAAAGCTGAAGTAGGCGACGAGCAGCACCGCGGTCACGACGCCGACCGCGATACGGTCCGACGCGGGCAGGCGCAGCGGCGAGAAAAAGCCTTCGATCGTTCCGGCAACGAGCAGCATCGACGCAACACCCGCGATGAGCACACCGGCCCGGCGCGCCGCCGCCGCGATCGCATCGCGCCGGCGCAAACGTCCCGGTGCAAGGATGCCGGCGCTGATCAGCAGTCCGGCCGCGCCGGCAATCTGAATCGCTGTCAGTTCGATCACGCCGTGCGGTGCCACGGTCGCCCAATAGTCCGGACCGAACCCAGCGCTGGTGAAGAGCGCGCCGACGCCGCCCAGCATCAAACCGTTGAAGATAATGATGTAGAGGGTCAAGAGCCCAAGCGTGACGCAGCCGGCAAACGCAAAGATCGCGACTTTGACGTTGTTGGTGATGATCGCTGTCGCCATCGCCGGCGAGCTCGACGGATCGAAAGCAAAGTTGGAATCGTGCAAACTCTTCTTGATTTGCGCGGGAATCAGTTGATCGGGCAAAATCGCATACGCGGCGCCCGGATGGACACGCACGAGCACGTACGCGACGACCGCCGAGACTACGGTAAGCGCGGTGCATATCGCGATGAATGCAAACGAGCGGCGAAACTCGCGCGGAAACGTTTGCGTGTAAAAGAGCGCGAAACGCTCCCAACCCGTCGTCGCTGCACCCCCGTAGACGTAGGCGTGCGCGCGCGCTACCAGCCGGTTGAGGTACAGGGTCAGGCGAGCGTTGTATCCGCGTCCCTCGGCGTAGGCAAGGTCACTCGTAACCGCTCGATAGAGGCGGCCGATTTGCTCGACGTCCTCGGGCTGGAGGCGACGCAGACCGCGCCGGCCGGCACGAATCAGCAGTGCGTCGAGTTCGCTCCACGCTGGGGTGCGCCGCTCGACGAAGGTGGCTTGCGTCACGCCGTCTTAGGTACTCCAGCGATGGATCGAACCCTAGAGGTCCGCACCCCGGAATCGATTGCATTCTCCTACGAGCTCGCCGGGGTCGGCAGCCGATTTCTCGCGCTCGCGGTCGATTTCACGATTCAGATTACGTTACTCTTGCTGCTCTTCTGGGGCTTGACCCTCGTGGCTGGACACGCAGGCCCACATCCTATTTCGCTTCGAGGCGCCGATCGCGTCGTCTACAATCTGACGGTCGCATTGATCATCGCGATCGTCTTCTTGATTTTCTTCGGCTACTTCATCGTGCTCGAGACGTTTTGGAATGGCCAGACACCCGGGAAACGCCTGCTCGGGATTCGCGTCGTTCGCGATGGCGGATACCCGCTCGACTTTATGGCGGCGCTGATCCGCAATTTGATTCGGGTGGGTGAAATGGCCGTCGGGTTCTACGCGCTCTCGGCGGTCGTCGCGGTCTTTTCGCCGCTGAACAAACGCATCGGCGACCTTGCAGCCGGAACGATCGTGATTCGCGAATCGCGGATGGAGTCGCCCGAAAAGATGCTGCGCGAGGTGGCCGAGCCCGTCTACGCCGCGACCGCGTATGTCAGCGGCGAAGAGCGCGCGCTTATCCGGCGGTTCCTCGAGCGGCGCACCGATCTCGTAACGCAGCGACGCGCGGCCATCGCACATCAACTCGCCGAGCGCGTGCGCCCGCGGCTGCCCACTGACATGCAACGCATGGAAGACGAAGACTTACTCGAACGATTGTAGTTCAAAAGCACTACTCGTGCATGAAATCTGAGCGGCTTCATACAATGGTGCCTTGGTGATTCACGTACTCTTTGCCGCGCTGCTCGCGCCGTCGGAAGTACTCACCAGGGCCAGGGCAGCCGTGGGTACACTAGAAGCGGGTACCTATCGGAGCGAAACGCGTGAAACCCTCAACGACGACACGATTTTGTACGTGCGTATCGAGCAGGGCGCCAATTTTGTCGAGACCGAGCACGACGGCGAGTTTACAACGGCAGAGGGACGCCTCGATGGCGTCAATTGGGCTCAAAATGCGAACGGCATCGTGGTTCGGCGGACCACTGCCAGTATGATCGAAGATCCCTACGTCACGGCGCTCAGCGCACCTGATGTCGGTTCTGGCGCACTTCATGTAGAGGACGACGCCGCCGGCGACATCGTACTCGTCGTCGCACCGCGCACGGGGTTGAGTAAGCGTTACACCTACGATGCGAAGACGTTCTTGCTCTTGCGCGTCGATTACGATGATCCAGCGGGCCGCCGCAGTTACGTCTTTGACGAGTATAAGCGATACTTCGGCGCCATGCTTCCGGCACGCGTTGCGTACACGAGCCCGTATGCGAACAACAGCGCGACCTACGATCTCGTCGCCTACGATCGCGTTCCGGCTGCAAGCGTGAGTCTTACGATCCCGGCGAGCAAGCCGGTCTTCGATCTCGGCTCGCGGACCTCGCTGCCGATTCCGGTGAATTTCTCGCGCGACGGCATTGTCGTGCGTGTAAACGTCGCCGGCCGCGGCCTCGATTTCATTCTCGATTCCGGCGCGTCCGAATCCGTCATCGATGCAGACGTGGCGCGCGACCTCGGGCTAAGCGTCCATGGTAAGCGTACCCTGGCGTTTCTCGGTACGATGACCGTGAGCCAAACGATGATCGATGACCTTTCCCTCGGTGAAATCCACGCGCCGCACTTTGCGATCGCCGTCCACGGCAGGTCGATGAGAAGAAGGTCGTCGGACTGCTTGGCGGCGATTTCTTTGCCAGCGCGCGCATCGCAATCGACTTCGGCGCAAAGACCGTGACGATGCTCGGGCCGACCGCGCAGCTGCCGACAGACGGCTGGACCAAGCTTCCGATTCAGGTGACGAGCTTCGTGCCGGCCACGACCGCGGCGTTTAGCGGCTTCAAGGGGACGTTTATCGTGGACACGGGCTCGTGGTCGACGGTGTTCTATCGGCACTACTTTGAAAAGTTCACGCCGGACAAAATAGGCGGTGTCCAGGGTAAAGTAACTGGAATCGCCGGTTCGGGCTTCGATTATCGATCGTACTACGCCCCACGCATTGACATTGGCGATTTGGCGTTTGCCGATGTTTTAGTGCAGGTCATCGACCCCAAGGCGGGCGACGACCTTTCGATAGATGGTTTGCTGGGAAGGACGTTTCTCCAGAACTTCTCGCTGATCTTCGATTACGCGGGCCAGACGCTCTACATCAAATCCGAGCTGCCGCAGTAACTTACTTCTTTTTGAAGCGTAGCACCAGGTCGCGGGCGAAGCGAAGCGCGTCCGCTTTGGTGCGATCGTAGATCTGCGAGGCTTGCGCTTTGCTCATGTGCGAGCCGTGTTCTAAGAAGAACGTGACGCTTTCGCCGACGACGATTGTACCGGCGTACGCGATCGCGCCCTTGATCGCGACACCCGCGACCGGCACGAAGCCCGCGAGTTCGCGCGCCAGCGTGCGCCAGCCAAAGCCGCCGCCGATTACGGGAAGAAGTTTCCACATGCGCTGCACGTCGGGGTCTCTGCCGTAGGCCGCCTCGATATTCAGCAGCAGCATCATCTGAAATCCGGTGATCGCAACCATGTCGCCGGCCGACGCGAATGCCCCGAGCACCACGCCCACCACGGGAATGTGGTCCACCAGCGCGCTTGCCAGCGCGACTTTGAGCGAGTTGTTCGCCGCGTCGCGCGTCAGTTTTGCAGCAACGGTTTCGCGCAGCGGCGGCAGCCGGCGCCCAACGGCAATCTCTACGCCTTTTGAGGCTTCGACGATGTGCGTGAAGACGCGGCCTTTGAGCGCATCCTTCGTGATCGCGTTCACGACGTAGTCGCCGACGGTCGCCGGCGCGGGAACGTTCACCGGTCCGCTCGGATCTTCGAGTGCATTGACGGTCAACGCGAGAATCGGTACGCGCAGCGCCTTGAGCGGTTCGAGATTCGCGCCCTCGCGATCGCCCGGATAGCCCAAGAAGAGCACCAAACGCACTTCGGTCGGCTCAGTGATGAGCGGCGCACTCGGCGAGATCGTCTCGATGCAAGCGGCCGCGTCGGCCGGAACCGAGTCGTCGGCATGGCCGGAAAGCAGCATGGCGCGCGTCTGAACGATCAGCGCGGGATCCCCGCACAAGAGGAAGCGGAATGGCTTGCGCACCCGCGCGTTCACGCTATTGACGTCGATGCCGTTACGAACCAGGCGGAAGAGGTCGCGTGCGCCGAGTGCCGATGCCATGATGCTACGTTACCATTTCCTTTGCGGGATCGTCGGTGTAGTCGAGGTATACGAGGCCGGTGAAGATCTCGAGCGGCCACGCATGCATGCCGTGTTCGTCGGCCAGCTCGACCGGCGATTTCTTTTCGCTGATCATCTGATCGATGATATCCTCGGGCGTCGACTTGATGTCGGCGGCGAGAATCGTCGCGACCACCACGTCGCCGGGGGTGATCCCGTCGTGAAGCATCTCTTGATAGGGTATACCGTTCATACCGAAGCGTTGTTGCAGGGCGTATTGCAGCGTGGCGTAGCGCTCGGGTGAGGTGCCGACGCCGAGCAGCGTGATGCGCGTCGAGAGCTGACGGGTCCGCGCCATGTTGTAGAGCTGCGCTGCCTGCGAGGCCTGCGTCGCCGCCAAATCGAGGCCCGTCATGGCCTTCTGCATCAAGGGCGCAAGCGCATCGTATGACGCTTGGCTGATGTCGCCTCGATAGCTTAGCGACGTTCGATTGAGCTCGCGGAAGAAGTTGTCCACATCGCCCAGTCCCTGGTCGAGCGTGGTCAGCGAGGCGCGGGCGGCATCGACGCTGCGAATCATGTCGCTGTCGGCAAACCGCAACTCGTTGAACATGGCCGGATACGACGGCAGAATCGCGATTTGATCGGTCGGGATCGGCGTCGAATTGAGCGTTTGCTGCATCTCATCGAGAATGCTGTTGCTCTCTTTGAGCAATCCCGATTCCTTATTGCGTTCGAGTGAGCCGACGCCGTAGATCGTCGTGCTCGCGTCTTGGAGCGCACTGTTGAGTGAGCGCCCCATCACCATCACGTTCTTATAGATCGACTCGAGCCTCGATCCGTGCTGGACGTTGACGTTGGCGAAGTTCGGAACTTCGTATTGCAGGGCGTCGGTACGCGACTTGAGCTGCTTGAGTTGATCCCGGCCCTGATCTTTGCGTGCTGCGATCGCCACATTCGCGGCGTTCTGTGCGGTCTGCACCGCGGCAAACGACGTGCGCAGGCCGGCGAGATTGGGTTGGGTCAGCGTCACGCGCTGCGCCTGGACCGAACGCAAGTCCGCCATCTTTTGTTCGGCGAGCGCCTTGGTCTGTGGTGAGCCGATCTGCGCGGCTTGCGCAAGCGTCTGCTGGCTCTTGCTCGGGAAGCCCAGCGCAATCTGGTCTTGTCCAAGACCGAGCAACGCTTCCGCGTTGGTCGGATCGGTCTTGAGGATCTGCTGGAATTTCAACGAGGAGAATTCATAGCGCGCGCGTTCGCTGTCGCTCGCTGCCTGGACTACGCGTTGATCCTCGCTCACCTTGGTTGGATCGAGCTCGGGATACCCGGCCAAATGCGCGACGCGTGCTTTGGGATCGGGATGGTCTTGGAGATACTTTGTCACCAAATCGCTGTGCTCGTCTTCAAGCACGCCCAGGTGCGTCATGATCGTCGTCATGTTGTCGGGGTCATAGCCCGCGCGAGACATCAGTTGCAACCCGGTCCGATCGGCCTGCAATTCGTCGGCGCGTTCGATCTTGGCGAAGGCGCCCGCTTCCATGATGTTTCCGAACTCGTAGATCAGCGGCGAGAAGAGCGAAGCGATGCCGAAGAGCAGGTTGAGGCCTGCGAGTTTGGATTGCGAGGTGAGCAGGTGGCGGCGTTCGATGTGACCGGTTTCATGGCCAATCACGCCCGCGAATTCGTCGTCCGACTGGACGAAGTCGATCAAGCCTTCATCGATGTACACATAGCCGCCGAGCGTCGCAAACGAGTTGACCTCGGTATCTTTGATGACCTTGACGTTGTAGGGGACGTCTTTGCGTTCGACTTGCTTCCAAAGGTTGCCCGCGATTTTTTGCACGTAGGCGTTCATCAGCGGATCGGTCTCGATCACGCTCGTATCCACGATCTGCTCGTCCTCTGCGCGGCCCATCTCAACTTCGGTCTGCGTCGAGGTTGCGCGCACAGGTGCCGGGCATATGGCACCAGCGAGGACCAGCATGGTCAAAAAGGCAGCGATACGGCGGAACATAGGTTTGAAGTCCTTTACCGATGGGGTTCCATCAATGTTACGGCGAGCTCGACCCCGATACAACGGCCGGCGGGAACCGGGCGTTACCAAGTGTGCACGATGTGTGTATAACCGGAAGAACTTGCGAGTCCCTGTGGATTCGGAAAGGGCCGCCCCCCGCACGCGTCTGATACGGAGGCCAATGTCGTTGATTCGCGGGCGAGGCCTCGGCCTCGAAATCCATCTCGCCGGTTGGGAATTCGACGCGGCGGTGAACGAATTGACTGCTCGCCTTGGTGAGCGGTCCGACTTCTATCGGGGAGCAGGTCGAGGCCTTGCGCGCAGTCCTAAGCTCGGCCGGGATCGAGCTGCGCGCGGTCGAGCCGGCGCCCGACGGCGCGGAGCTGGCCCGCCGCCGCGCCATGCGTCCCAAGCGCGAGCTCAAACTTTCGGACGCAGCACGTTCGCTTGTGGCCGACTTCGACGGCGCGCGCGCCGACATCGCCGAGCGGCGAAAGCGCGGCGAGGCGAGCGTGCGTCGCACCAATGCCAACGCCGCGGCGGCCGCAGCCAGTGCTGCATTGCAAGTCGCTCCGCCGCCGCCGCCCGGGACGCTCTATCACGTCGGTACGCTGCGCGGCGGCCAAGCCTTGCATCACGCTGGGAACATCGTCGTCGTGGGCGACGTCAATCCGGGAACCGAACTCGTCGCAACCGGGGACATCGTCGTCTTCGGACGCTTGCTCGGCGTTGCGCATGCCGGCGCGCAAGGGGATAACGACGCAAAAGTGTACGCTTTGCAATTGCACGCGACGCAATTACGTATTGCAAGTGTGATCGCGGTTGACGAGGAGCATGCACGCAGCGCGTCGGAACCGGAAGTAGCGTTCGTGCGCGACGGGCGGATCGCGATCGCACCATTTTCCAAGGCAGCGGAGGTAGCCGGTTAACATGGCAGGACGTCGCATCGTCATCACGTCGGGTAAGGGTGGCGTCGGAAAAACGACGACCACGGCGAATCTCGGCGCCGCGCTCGCGAAACGCGGATCGCGCGTGGTGCTGGTCGACGCGGACATTGGACTGCGCAATCTCGACCTCGTGCTGGGTCTGGAGAAGCGCATCGTCTTCGACTTGGTCGAGGTCGTGGAAGGCCGCTGTCAATTGCGCCAGGCACTGATCAAAGACAAGCGCTTCGAATCGCTTGCGATTCTTCCAGCCGCGCAAACGCGAGACAAAGACGCCATCACCGAGTCGCAGTTCGAATCGGTCATCGCGGAAGCCGCGCAAAACGCCGACTACGTCTTGATCGACTGCCCGGCCGGCATCGAAGGTGGTTTTCGCAACGCGGTCGCGGGCGCCAAGGAAGCGATCGTCGTCACGACACCCGAAGTCAGCGCCATCCGCGACGCCGATCGCGTGGTCGGGAAGTTGAACGACCGCGCGCTGCCGATCCGCTTGATCGTCAACCGCCTGCGCCCCGAGATGGTGCGCACCGGCGATATGCTCTCGGTTGAGGACGTGTGCGAAATTCTCGCCGTCGAGCTCGTCGGCGTCATCCCCGAGGATCCCGAGGTCATCGATACGACCAACCGAGGCGAGCCGATCGTCCTCGATCCCGCGGCGCGGCTTGGGATCATCTATGAGAAGATCGCACGCCGTCTCGAAGGTGAGATGGTGCCGTTCACCAGCTTCGACTCGCAGGGCTTCTTCGGCAAACTCTTCGGCGCTCTCAAGGCGGGCTAATCATGCACCAACACATCCTTCGACAGGCTCAGGATGACAGCGGGGTGGAGATTGCTCCCGCGCCCAAGCTCGGGCGCGCGATCGTCGTGACCTCGGGGAAAGGCGGCGTAGGCAAGACGACGACCACCGCCAACCTCGGCACGGCGCTCGCGCAGCGCGGCGCGCGCGTCGCCTTAATCGATGCCGACGTGGGCCTGCGCAACCTCGATATCGTGCTCGGTCTCGAGAGCCGCGTGAAGTACCATCTGCTCGACGTCCTCGAGGACAAGGTCACGCTCGATGAGGCGCTGGTTCGCGACAAGCACAGTGAGACGCTGGTGCTGCTAGCCGCCGCGCAGTCGCGCGAGAAAGACGAAGTCGATACCGAAAAGATGCGAGCGCTGGTTCAAGGCCTGCGCGAG
>Ga0302180_10002646_pt1 | contig 13872 bp, 12 predicted proteins | sample I_Palsa_E3_2_FD_200575 | JGI IMG/M metagenome (GOLD analysis project Ga0302180, IMG submission 200575) | Peat permafrost microbial communities from Stordalen Mire near Abisko, Sweden - I_Palsa_E3_2 | ecosystem: Environmental > Terrestrial > Soil > Palsa > Peat permafrost | place: Sweden... | reverse complement strand
AACGACCACACAGGGGCTGAACCTTAGCGATAGAAAGCGGCTGCTGTCTGTGGGGTATCCAACACCGGCAGGGAAAGCGCTATCTTAGCCCGAGATCGTCCTCAAACTGTCGAATCACTTCGTAACACTCACAAGCGGATTTTTCGAGTTTCCTGCGGTTCACAATCTTCACGGCGCCTGGCACGTATTCTATGATTTCTTTTTTTTTCAGCACGGACGCCGCTAGGCTCACCGTGGACCGGTCGGTTCCCATCATGGTCGCAATAAAATCGTGCGTAATCGGAAGCATTCCAGCATCCACCCGGTCCATTGTCATCAGCAGCCAGCGGGAGAGACGCTGCTGTATGTCGTGCAGCCGGTTGCACGCCGCGGTCTGCGCCACTTGCATTCCTTGAAGCCCCGCATGCCTGTTCAATATCATCTGTAACTGTGGAGCTGACCGCAGAACGCGATCCAGTGCACTTCCGATGATCCGGAAGCCATCACCGGCGATTTGGATTATTTCCCGCACGGGACTTCTGCTCAGTCCCGCTGCCAATCCTGCCCCGACGAAGCCCTCTTTGCCCACCACTCCCACTTCCACGGTTCGGCCATCTTTGGTCACCACAACTTGAGAAACCATTCCCCGGTTCGGGAAATAGGCGAAGTCGATACTTTGCGTTGGCTCGTGCAGGCTGAGGTGGCCCGGCAGGTCGATATAGGTCAGGTCCAGTCGCATCAGCTCGTATTCATTATCGGGCGTCGCCAGCAGCAGTCTGTTCGTGACCGATTTTCCGTCGGCGCTGGTCCGACCGCTTGCCTTTACGACTCGAAAATTCTTTCCACTCATATCAATCCCAGACGGCGCGAGACTCCCCTTCCATTCCGATGAACCTTCATGGTCGGAGTGCCACGTGAATTCAAACAGAAGAGAGGCCAACAATCTGTACGAAACGGGACACCTTTCGACTTCTCCGCGCGCGCCCTCGCGTTGACCTTGCCTAGGCTCGCTTCAGAGATAGAACCAATCGCTGCGGTAGGCCACCCACCAGCTGATGATGCCCACTGGAATCGTGGCAGCGAGCGCCCACCACAGCGGCAAAAGGAAATCCGCCGTCAGACCCAGTATCGTGAACGTGATCCAGAAGATCTTCCGCTGCATTCCTCTATTTTAGACGACCGCGCTCGCCGAACGCCGCAAATGTTCCCCCAGGTTCCGTGGAAGCATGTCGCCCAGCGGAACATTTGCGAATCGGCGGCGATGCACTTGAGATTCCGCCGCGCGTCATTCGATCGACGTCAATAGCCCCGCCAGCCGGTCGTAACTCATCGCCATGCCAGCCTCCATGCCGGTTTTCAGCGCGCCATCGCGTGCCGCCTGCGACGAGTACATCACCGTCTGCGTCATCGTAGTCTGGCCCGCGTCCTCGGTGAACACAATCGTCACCAGCGTCTCGCCCCCGGTCCAATCGTCGTCCCACATTTCCGTGAACGCCAGCCGCTCGGGCACGATCGCCTCGCGGCAAACTCCGCTCAAACCCATGCTCTTCCCTTCGCGATTGCGCCATTCAAAACGAATTTTGCCGCCCACCCTCACTTCGAATTCGCAGACTGCCAGCTTCCATTCCTCCGGTCCATAAAGCCAGCGCTTCATCAGTTCCGGCGTGGTCCAGGCTTTGAACACCAGGCGTCGCGGCGCATCAAACACGCGCGTCATGGCCACCTCCCGGTCCGACGGCGTGGTCACTTTCAACGTTCCGCTGCTTTTCCTAATTGGCGCTCTTTCGCTTTTTGCTTCCACGTTTTTTCTCCTTGGTTTTTAATTCCTCCAGCACCGCGTCTAGCCGCTGAAAGTTGCTTTCCCAAATCCGCCGGTACCTCTCGAGCCACTCCTCCATTTCCTTCAGCGCCGCCGGACGCAAAGCATAAATCCGCCGCTGCGCGTCCACGCGAACGTCCACCACCCCGGCCTCGCTCAGCACGCGCAGATGTTTCGAAACCTGCGGCTGCTGCAAGCCCAGCCGCTCGACCATCTCTCCCACCGGCCGCGGCCCCTCGCGCAGCAGTTCCACGATGTGAAATCGGTTGGGTTCACCGAGCGCTCGCAGGGTCTCAATCATCACGGTCCTAATATGCTTCAACACGTATATGCCTGTCAAGGAATATTATCGCGCGGCCCCCGCGTCTTGACTTTGCTGAAACCGCCCCCCTAGACTCGATGGTTCGGCCCACAACCATGGCGAAAACCAGAGGAACCTACATCACCGTCGGCGTCACCGGCGCGAGCGGCGCCATCTACGCACAAAGCCTGCTGCGCCTGCTCGACTCCGACCCGCGCGTCGAACGCGTCTTCCTGGTCACCACCGACGCCGGCCTGCGCCTGCTTTCCACCGAGCTCGGCATCGTCGCCGCCGACGGCAAAAAACTCGCCGCGCTCCTCACCGGCACGCCCGCAAAAAAAATCGAATACCTGCCCAACAAGGACATTGGCGCCAGCATCGCCTCCGGCAGCGCCCTGGTGGACGCCATGGTCGTCATCCCCTGCTCCGCCGGCGCACTCGGCTCCATCGCCACCGGCATTGCCAACGATCTGCTCTCCCGCGCCGCCGACGTTTGCCTCAAGGAGCGTCGCCCCCTGGTCCTCTGCCTGCGCGAGACCCCGCTCAATCGCATTCACCTTGAAAACATGCTGCGCGTTCATGACGCCGGCGCCACCCTCATGCCCGCCATGCCCGCCTTCTACTACGCGCCCAAATCCCTCGACGACATCGTCGAGCAATTCGCCTACCGCGTCTTAGCCCAGCTAGGCCTGCCGCAGGAAAATCAATATCGCTGGAAAGGCGCCAAGCCTTCCTAGGTTTTGTCCCAGGGTTAGGTTTTGATTTTGCCTTCGTAGCAGCCGCCTTCAGGCGGGCGTTGGTTTTGCAGTAGGTTCAAATGTAGCGCCGCGGCCTTTAGCGCGGCAGGTCTAGACCTTGCCTTGTCCAAGGTCTAATGTTTCGGCAGGTCTTCCTAGCGCCGCAGCTTTTTCCGTGGCTCGCGTCAGGGCACGACTTCAGTCGTGCCGCGCTTACGTGGCACCGGTGCGGCTTCAGCCGCTGGGGCACTCGCACCGCCGGGCTCGCCGGTCCACCACTGGTTGCCACATGCGTAACCCCCGCCCCAAAGGCCAGTAGATTTTTCACGCTCAAACTAACTAGAGTGGGCTTGGGCTCAAATCCTTCTTTCAGGCACGCCGGTAAAAAACCGTGGCTCGCGTCAGGGCACGACTTCAGTCGTGCCGCGCTTACTTGGCACCGGTGCGGCTTCAGCCGCTGGGGCACTCGCACCGCCGGGCTCGCGGCTCACCACTGGTTGCCACATGCGTAACCCCCGCCCCAAAGGCCAGTAGATTTTTCACGCCCAAACTAACTAGAGTGAGCTTGGGCTCAAATCCTTCTTTCAGGCACGCCGGGTAAAAACGAATGGCCGAAAAAATAAAAACCACACTCGAACCCGATCCCGTCGCTGATTTCAAAGAAGGCGTCGCCATGCTCAAGAACGGCTACGCCCAGGGCGCTCTCGAACACTTGCGCCGCGCCTTCGAATGCGAGAGGCGCAACCCCTACTATCTTTCTTTCCTTGGCTTATCCATGGCCCGCGCCGAACGCAAGTGGGAGCAAGCCGCCGAATTTTGCGAAATCGCCATATACATCAAGCGCCAGGAGCCCCAGTTCCATTTGAATTTGGCCGAAGTCTATATAGCAGCCGGCCTGCGCGCGAAAGCCATCGACACCCTGGATAAGGCCCTCGAACTCTTCCGCACTGACCCGCGCCTGAAACGCGCCCGAAGCCGCATCGAAAAGCGCCGCTCTCCCGTGCTGTCTTTCCTCGACCGCGACCATGTCCTGAATCAAAAACTAGGCAAGCTGCGCCATCGCGCCCTGAAAAACTCCGGCAAAGAAAAAGACTAGCGGGTCCGGGTGTTGGTCTTCGCAGTAGGTTTAAATGTAGCGCCGCGGTCTTTAGCGCGGCAGCCTTCCCGCGGCAATGCGGGCGGGTGAGGTTGTTTGCGGCTGCCGCGATCTTCCCGTCACACCTTAGTTCACACTCCACGGACGGGAAGTTGAGGGTGCCGCATCCTTTGCGTTTTTCTTTTCTGCAAAGGGTGCGGGTTTTGACTTTGGCGGGTGGACGACCCTTTCAACCGAACACCGGGGTTAATTCAGGACGCGGATGAAAATTTGAAGGTGCCGCACTCTTTGCGTTTTTCTTTTCTGCAAAGGGTGCGGGTTTTGACTTTGATCTCCGAATTTTTCGCCTCGACCTCTAGCTTCGCGCACCTCTAGCTTCGATTCCGCTCTTTTGAATTTCCCCCAACCGTGTAAACTCCCCGCATGTTCATCGGCCACTTCGCCGTCGGCTTTGCCGCCAAAAAATTCGCGCCGCGCACCAACCTGGCCATCCTAATCGCCGCGCCCATATTCCTGGACATGCTCTGGCCCTTCTTCCTGCTCCTCGGCTGGGAGCAGGTGCGCATCGCTCCCGGCAACACGCGCTTCACGCCTTTCGATTTCGTCAGCTACCCCTGGTCCCACAGTTTGCTGATGTCCATCCTCTGGGCCACCGCTTTCGCGCTGGTCTATCAACTCCTCGCGCGCTATTGGCCCGGCACCGTCGCCATTTGGATCGGCGTCGTCAGCCACTGGATTCTCGACTGGATCACGCACCGGCCGGACATGCCGCTCTATCCCGGCGGCCCGCGTTACGGCCTGGGATTGTGGAATTCGATCGCCGGAACCATGATTGTGGAGTTCGTGATGTTCGCCCTCGGCATCTGGCTCTACGTGCGCACCACCCGCGCACGCGACCGCATCGGCCAATACGCCTTCCTCGCCTACGTAGCCCTGTTGCTCGCCGCCTACATCGGAGACCGCTTCGGCGCCCCGCCCTCCACCGTCGCACAAATCGCCTGGCCCGGCATCATCGCCATAATCATCATGACCCCCTGGGCCTGGTGGTTCGACCGCCACCGTGTCTTGCGTTCGGCAACCTCCGCCTCGCCTTCGTAGTTGGTGTTCGCAGTAGGTTTCAATGTAGCGCCGCGGCCTTCAGCGCGGCAGTATTTCGACCTTGGTGGGCAACCGAATGTGCCGCAGGTCCGCGCCGATCGGGGCTGTGTAGGTTTAATAGTTAGCTATCGGCGTGGTACTATCCGCCATCAGCAACGTCACCCGGCAGAATCGTCAAGGCGAAAGGATCGACCACACGCCCATGTTGAGCCAAACCTGGAAGTTCTTACCAACTGCTCTTCTTTTGACCATTCTTTGCTTCGTTCTTCCGTTTATGAGTGTCTCGTGTAATCAGCAAAAAATTGTGACGTTCACGGGAATCCAGATGGTCTTTGGCACCACTCTGCAGCAACCGCAGGCGTTCGGGCCGCCGAAATCGCAAAAGGTGAACGGTGAACCGCTCGCTATGCTCGCTTTTCTCTCTTGCATAGTCGCTCTGGGCTTATGTTTTGTAAGGAATCGAATGGCGGAGATTGGTATCGCAGCGCTCGCCGGAGTTAGCGCTATCGCGTTTATGATACTTAAAGCCAGACTGGAAAATCAGGTGATCCAGCAATCGCAAGGGATTTTACAACTAGCTGCCGAGTTTGGCTTTTGGCTAGCTCTGCTTCTGAACCTCGCGACAGTATTGCTCGCAGCGCTGGCGCCGTGGCGACCAAAACATTGAATCCGTCGCCTAGATTTTTGCGCCCCAGGCTCGTGGCAAACCCGCTCCCGGGCCTCCGTCCACAGCCTCCACCGACTGGACATTTCCGCGCGCATAGTGCTAGCGTGAATCGTGTTTATTATTGCCAAATTCGGCGCGCAGTTGGAGCAGCGGGCAGGCGGGCGAGAGCTTCACTCGCCACTCGCTTGCACCGAGCGGCTTACGCGTAGTGCCACTCGTCACCTGCCCGTCCGGCAGGCGGGCTCGCCACTCGTCTCTGGGTTTCCGCTTCTTCCTGTCAACTGTCAACTGTCGACTGGCAACTGCCGTTCTAATCGCCAAACTCGACGAATAGAACTCCTCCTAACTCATAGAAAACAAACGACGGCGACTCGTTCTAATCGCCAAATTTCAGCACTCTTCAAAATCCGCGTTTCGAGCGTTCTCTCCCCCAATTTCGAAGCCTCAAGAGAGGCCGTGCGATGAAAAAGAACCCCATCCGCACCGTCCTCGAGATGATCAAATTCGAGCACTCCGTTTTCGCGCTGCCTTTCGCGCTCGTGGGAGCGCTTCTCGCCGCGCGCGCCGCCGGCAGCCTCCCCACTTGGCGGCAAATTCTGTGGATCGTGGTCGCCATGGTCGGCGCGCGTTCCGCCGCGATGACCATGAACCGCATCGCCGACCTGAAATATGACGCGCGCAATCCCCGCACCGCGAATCGCGCGCTACCAAAGGGCGAACTTTCCGTCGGCTTCGCCTGGATGTTCACCATCATTGCCTCGGCCGTGCTCGTCGTCGCCGCGTGGCAACTCAATCCGCTCGCGCTGAAGCTTTCTCCCGTCGCGCTCGCCATTTTATTTTTCTATTCCTACACCAAGCGCTTCACTTCCTGGTCGCATTTCGTGCTCGGTTTCTGCCTCGGCATTTCGCCCGCGGCCGCCTGGATCGCCATTCGCGGCTCGCTCGATTCGCGCATGTTGATTCTTTGCGCCGCGGTTACGCTGTGGGTCGGCGGGTTCGACGTGCTCTACGCTTGTCAAGACGTGGAATTTGATAAGACCGCCGGCCTGCATTCGATCCCGAAAAAATTCGGCGTCGCGCAGGCGCTCGTCTTTGCCCGCGTGATGCACGTGATCATGGTCGGATTGCTTGCCTGGCTCGCATTCAGTTTTCATCTGCCCTGGCCCGCGTGGGCTGGCATCGCCGTGGTCGCCGCGCTCTTGGCCTACGAGCATTCGCTCGTGAAGCCCAACGACCTGAGCAAAATGAATGCTGCGTTTTTCACCGTGAATGGCTATATTAGTTTGTTGTTCCTGCTTTTCTGGGGCGCAGCAACCTTCGTGGGGCGGCCCTAGCGCACCAGGCGAACTCATGGCGACGAAAGCACAACTCGACGCACCAGCGGCCCCGGCGTTCCAGGACGCGCGGCTCGAGCCGGTGGCGAAAAAAGTTCTCGCCGGCGAGCGCCTCTCGGCGGAAGACGGTCTCGCGCTCTACGAATCGCACGACCTGCTCGCCGTCGGCTGGCTCGCGAATTACGTGCGCGAGAAAAAGCACGGCAACGTCACCTATTTCAACGTCAATCGCCATATCAATCCCACGAACGTCTGCGTCGCGCACTGCAAACTCTGCGCGTTCGGGCGCTCGCCCGATTCTCCCGGCGCCTACACCTTCGCGCTCGACGAAATCTGGCAACGCGCCGCGCAGGGCGTCAGCGAAGGCGCCACGGAATTTCACATCGTCGGCGGCCTGCATCCCGATTTGCCCTTCGAATATTATCTGGAACTAATTCGCGGCCTGAAGCAGCGCTTCCCGCAGGTGCACTTGAAAGCCTTCACCATGGTCGAGGTGGGCTACTACGCGCGCATCTCCAGGCTTTCCATTCGCGACACGCTGCTCAAGATGAAGGAGGCGGGCGTCGATTCGCTTCCCGGCGGCGGCGCTGAGATTTTTCATCCGCGCGTGCGAAAAATCATCTGCGACCACAAAGTCAGCGGCCAGATGTGGCTGCAAATCGCGCGCACCGCGCATGAAATCGGACTGCGCTCGAATGCCACCATGCTTTACGGCCACATCGAAACTGACGAAGAGCGCGTCGATCATTTGCTCCAGTTGCGCGCCACGCAGGACATCACCCACGGCTTCGTCGCCTTCATCCCGCTCGCGTTTCATCCGGCGAACACCGGGCTCTCGCACATTCCGAACCCCACGGGATTCGACGACCTGAAAGCCATCGCCGTCTCGCGCTTGCTGCTCGATAATTTCGATCACATCAAAGCTTACTGGATCATGCTCACGCCGCGCATCGCGCAAGTGGCGCTGCGCTTTGGCGCAAACGATCTTGACGGCACCGTGGTCGAAGAAAAAATCTATCACGATGCCGGAGCCACCACGCCCGAGAACATGTCGCGCGCGGAACTCGAGCGCCTGATCCGCGCCGCCGGACGCGTTCCGGTCGAGCGCGACACGCTTTACAATCCGGTGGACCGCTCGAAAATGCCTCTCCCCGCCCCGGTCCCGCAAACCCGCACGGACAATTTCATCCCCGCCACGTCACTCACGCTCAACATCTAGCAGCAAAAAATTACCCGAAAACAAATCGGCCGGCGAGAAAAATGGCGGCGGAAAAATCAGGCGTGCGGATGGGCTTTGTCGTACACGGCCATGAGCTGCTCGATGCTGGCCTGCGTGTAGCGCTGCGTGGTGGAAAGCGAAACGTGGCCGAGCAGTTCCTGAATGGCACGAAGGTCCGCGCCGTCGGCGAGAAGATGCGTGGCGAAGGCGTGGCGCAGGGAATGCGGATGCAGGTTCCAATTCACGTTCGCCAGCCGCGAATATTTTTTCACGATCAAGCGCACGGATTTTTGCGTGAGCCTTCCGCCGCGATGATTCAAGAACACGGATTCAGGCGCGGCCTTTGCGTGCGGGCGCTTCAGCAGCTCGGCGCGCACGTCCCAATACGCTTCGAGCGCTTCCTGCGCTTTCGTGCCGTAGGGGATCACGCGCTCCTTGCGGCCCTTGCCCAGGACGCGCAGCATCTGCCCGCGGCGATCGAGGTTGCCAAGCGTGAGGCCGACGAGTTCGCTGACGCGAAGTCCCGAAGCGTAGAGCAATTCGAGTATGGCGCGGTCGCGCCGCGGAATCAGCATGGCGTCTTGATCGGTCTGGTGCTTGGCGCGCTGGGCGTATTTCACGCCGCCGGGGCCGCCGGCGAGAGAGTCGAGAAAAGAGTTCAGCTCTTCGGCGGTCAGGACGCGCGGCACGCGCTTGGGAAGTTTGGGAGTGCTGACCAGGCGCGCCGGATTCTGTTTGGTGACGCCCTCGCGCACGCAGAATTTGAAAAAAGTGCGCAGAGCGGCAAGCTTTCTGGCCACCGTCGCTTTCTGCAGTTTGCGGTCGTAGAGCCAGCTCACGAATTCGCGGATGATGCGGTGGTCCACGTCGGCAAGAGACGGCGGCTTTTCCCCTGGAGGCGAAAGAAATTTGCGGAAGAGTTCGATATCGCCGCCATAGTTTTTGATGGTTTCCGGAGAGGCGTTGCGCTCGTAGCGCAGATAGTAAATGAATCTTTCGAGCGCCTTTTTCATGCGAGCAAGTCCGCTCCCGGCAAAATTATAGGACGAAGCCGGCGCCGGCGCAGAAAACAAATGGCCGAGGGTTGCGTGAACGCGGCCGCCAAAAGACGGATCACCTGCCGCGCCGTACTATTCGGCGACGCCGGCGGGCACGGACGTGGTGATTGCCGGACGAAGCGTGAGCCAGTCGGTGCGCACGCTGTCCCACTCCTGAATCAGAAATCCGTGCGACTCCAAAAACTCGCGGACCTGCGGGCGCTGCCAGCCGGCGATTTTCTGCAGGATAGGCACCAGCACGACGATGGCGTTGTTGCCGAGCACGGTGCGCTTGGCGATGTGCGCTACATGCTCGGTTTCGGAAACCGCGATGGTAAAGCCGTCGCGCGCGTTGACGTGCAGCATGACGTGGATGTCCGAGCTTCCGTCGCCCGCATAGATGATGTGGTCCGGGCCGATTTTCAGATTGGCCTGGAGCTGATCGAGTATGGCCACCTTGCCGAAACCGGCGCGAGCGCGAACGATGGTGTCGATTTCGCCGGAGCTCTTGTACTTGAACTCCGTGCCGTAGATGCGTTCGGGCGGAATGATTCCTTCGAGCGCGGAAGTGATGACCTCGACGGGCGCGGCGGAGACGATGGAGAAATCGAAATGAAATCCCTCGATGCCGTGATCGAGAATTTCATCAAGCAGGCCGATGTTGTCCTTCAGGCGGATGCGTTTTCCTACTTCGTACAAATGCTCTTTGCGAACGCGCGAGCGGAATTCCGGATCGTGCAGCAGCAGATAAGCGAGCTCCGCGCCCTGCTGCACCAGATTGATCTTGGCCATCCCGGCGGCTTTGCGCTCGAACTCCTCGGTGGGGATGCCCACGATTTCGCTCAAGACGTAGCCGGAGTCGTTGAAGGTCAAAGTCTGGTCAAAATCACTGGCGAACAAATAATGCTTCAAAGTCTTATCGTTCATAAAATAAAGAGACTCCTCGCTCCTTTACTCCCAGAAAAGCCTGAATTGATGGACTTGTCCGAATTACGGCTATGTAGATAGGATGCGGCCAAACCGCGCGCCGACCCATTTCGATTTCAAATCGCTGTTATCAGACCACGCAATGCGTGAAGGGATTGTGACGCATTTACAAAATTCATGAGAGCTCCTAGCGAGCGAGCTGCGGCTCGGGAGAAGCGGGCGGAGCTGCCGGCGCGGACGCAGGAGGCGCGGGTAGCGACTCGGGCGTTTCAATCTCCCAATCGCATCCTTCCTTTATGCAGGAGCGAAAATTGCCGGCCTTGGTGCGCTTTTCGACGATGAAGGGAGCGCCGCACTTGGGGCACGGTTCGTTGATAGGCTCGTGCGGCGTGGTGAAATCGCAATCGGGATAGCGGCTGCAGCCGTAGAAGACGCGGCCGCGCCCTCGGCCTTTGGCCGTTCCGCGGCGGACGAATTCTCCTTCGCCGCACTTGGGGCATTTGATACCGAGCGTGATGGGGCGCGTGTATTTGCACTTGGGATAGTTTTCACAGCCGATGAAATCGCCGAAGCGTCCCTGGCGGCGAAGCAGCTGGCCTTCGTCGAGCGGGCATTTTTCATCGAGGCGCACGTCGGGCTGGCGCGCGGTGCGCGTGCCGGTGACCAGTCGCCGGGTGGTCTTACATTCCGGGTAGCCTTTACAGGCCAGGAACGCGCCGAAGCGGCCGCGCTTCATCACCATTTCCTGGCCGCAGTTGTCGCAATATTCTGTTTTGACTTCGCCTTCGGTTTCGGCCGGGAGTTCGGGCGAAAGGTCCTTGATGAAGTCGCACTCGGGATAGCGATTGCAGCCGAGGAAAAAACCGTGGCGGCTGATGCGTTCGAGCAATTCGCCCTGGCCGCATTTTTCGCATTTCTGTCCGGTGGGAATGCCGGCCTTGTAGGAAAGCATCTGGTCATCGGCGCGATCGAGGTCGAGGACGAAGGGATCCCAGAATTCCTTCACCGCCTGGCGCCAGGGCAGCTTGCCCTCTTCAATTTCGTCGAGTTCCTCTTCGAGGCGCGCGGTGAAGCCGACGTCGAAGATGTCCTCGAAACTTTTGACCAGCAAATCGCTGACGCGTTCACCGAGCATGGTGGGCGTGAAGCGGCCCTGGTCCTTGGTGACGTACTCGCGCTCGACGATGGTGGAAATAATGGTGGCGTAAGTGGACGGTCGGCCGATGCCTTTTTCTTCGAGCTCTTTCACCAGCGTGGCTTCGGTGTAGCGCGGAGGCGGCTCGGTGAAATGCTGTTCGGGACGAATGGTCTCCAGGCGAAGTTCCTCGCCTTCGCGCACGGGCGGCAAGCGATTGCCGGCGGCGTCGGCTTCGTCGTCTTTTTCTTCTTCTTCCTTCACCGCCTGGTAGGCGGCGAGATAGCCGTCAAATTTCTGGACCGAACCGGTGGCGCGGAAAGTGTAGTCGTTGGCGTCCACGTCGATAGTGGTCTGATCGAAGACGGCCGGAACCATTTGCGAAGCGACGAAGCGCTGCCAGATCATTTGATACAAGCGGAACATGGATTCGTCGAGATAGGGCTTCACGCTTTCCGGAGTGCGCGAGACGTCCGTGGGGCGAATGGCTTCGTGCGCTTCCTGCGCGTCTTTCTTCGATTTGAAGAAATTCGGTTTTTCCGGGAGATATTTTTCGCCGTAGGACGAGCCGATGTGATCGCGCACCTGCGCCAGAGCGTCGCCCGAGACTTTCACGGAATCCGTGCGCATGTAGGTGATGAGCGCGACGGAACCTTCCTGGCCCAGTTCGACGCCTTCGTACAATTTTTGCGCGAGCGTCATGGTGCGCTTGGCGGTGAAGCGCAGGCGATTGTAGCCGGCCTGCTGAAGCTTCGAAGTGGTGAAGGGCGGAGGAGCGAAGCGGCGCTTTTCCTTTTGCGTGACGCTCGAAGCGCGCCAAATAGCGTTGCGCACGTCGGACAGGATGCGCTGCGCTTCGGCTTCGTCCGGGACTTCGATGTCCTGGCCCTTGTACTTGAAGAGCTTGGCTTCAAACGAGGGCGGCTCGCTCGCACCCAAGAGCGCGTGGATAGTCCAATATTCCTTGGGGACGAATGCACGGATTTCTTGCTCGCGCTCGACGATCAGGCGCAGGGCCACGGTCTGCACGCGGCCGGCGGACAAGCCGCGGCGAACCTTGTTCCAGAGCAGCGGCGAAACTTTGTAACCCACGATGCGATCCAGCACGCGGCGAGCCTGCTGCGCGTCCACCAAATGCGCGTCCACTTTTTGGGGATGCTCGAAGGCGGCCTTGATGGCCTTCTGCGTGATTTCGTTGAACATCACGCGGTGGATGGGCGGCACGGCGAGTTGGGCCTTGGTGATTTTTACTTCTTTCTTTGGCGCGTCCCCGTTTTTCGCTGTGTCGGCGTCCTCTTCGGCCTTGAGATTGGAGTACGCGCGCGGGTTGCTGAGGATTTCTTCGAGATGCGCGCAGATGGCTTCGCCTTCGCGATCCGGGTCGCCCGCGAGATAGATGGCGTCGGCGCCCTGGGCCGCTTTGCGCAGCTCGTTGATAACTTTGATTTTTCCGGGAATGACCTCGTACTTGGGCTCGAAGATGTTTGTCGAAGTAACCACAATCGGTTTGGGGGCCTTCTTCTCCGGAGCGGCTTCCGCGCCCTTGCCCTTGGCCTTGGTCTTGCGCTTCTTCTTTTTGCCTTTGCCGTTTTGTTCGCCGGGCAGAAGGATGCCTATCGTTTTCCTCGGCAAGTCCATGACGTGGCCGTAGGAGGCCTTCACGGTGTAGTTGCGGCCGAGATACTTATTGATAGTTTTCGCCTTGGCAGGCGATTCGACAATTACCAGCGAGCGTCCCATGCTGTTCTCGTGTCCCTTGTGAAACAGTCGATAATGAACTTCGGCAGCCGGCGGGCTACTCCGGCGCACTCTCATCCTAGCCTGCTATCCCCTGGAAGGTTACAACAGGACTTTCAAGAATTGCTTACCCGGCAACTGGCGTACCACGCCTTTGAGTTCCAAGTCAAATAGCGTGGCCAGGACTTCGGAGGAAGTCAGCCCTGATAGCTCGACCAAATCATCTATATGGCGCGATTCGTCCTGGGCCAGAAGGTCGTAGAGCGAGCGCTCGGCCGGCATCAGGCTTTGTTGCACGAGCTGCGCTCGTTCTTCCGCGTTGGCCGACTCGACCGGCAAAAGCTCAGCGCGGACGGGAGTGGGCAGCTCTTCGATCACGTCCTCCCAGCCGGTCACGAGCTTCGCGCCCTGTTTGATGAGCTGATTCGGGCCGAAGCTGGTTGGTTGCGTGGCGTTGCCTGGCACCCCAAAAACTTCGCGTCCAAATTCCATGGCCAGGCGAGCGGTAATTAATGATCCAGAATACTGCGCACCTTCGACGACCACGACTCCGAGCGCCATGCCCGCGATGATTCGGTTCCGAATCGGGAAATTCTGGGGCGCGGGAAACGTGCCCATGGGGAATTCGCTGATGATCGCGCCGCGCTTGGTCATTTCCTGGTAAATCTTCTTATTCTCCTTGGGGTAAACGACGTCAACGCCGCACCCCAGAACGCCGATGGTCGAGCCCGCAGTCGAACTGAGGGCGCCTTTGTGCGCGCTGGAATCAATACCACGCGCCAGGCC
>Ga0302180_10002642_pt1 | contig 13896 bp, 10 predicted proteins | sample I_Palsa_E3_2_FD_200575 | JGI IMG/M metagenome (GOLD analysis project Ga0302180, IMG submission 200575) | Peat permafrost microbial communities from Stordalen Mire near Abisko, Sweden - I_Palsa_E3_2 | ecosystem: Environmental > Terrestrial > Soil > Palsa > Peat permafrost | place: Sweden... | reverse complement strand
CCGACTCTCGAGCCGGGCAGCCCGCCTTCTGTACCGTCGGCCGGCAAAATCGCAGGTCGGCCTACCGGACGGGGAGCCCGGTGACGGCCCGGCCGATGATCATCCGCTGGATTTCGCTGGTGCCCTCGAAGATGGTGAAGATCGTGGACTGCGGGGCAGTTTCCGCAGCTAGATGGCCCATTGAGGGGTCAGATATCAGCACGGATTCAGCACGCTATTTCCGGTGGCGGCTGGTGCCGACCTGCCTTGCGAGCATTGTCGAGGACGGTGCGGGCACGGTCCCATGAGGTAGGGACGAGGTGGCCGTAGATCTGGTGGGTGATCTCGATGCTGCGGTGGCCGAGCCAGCGGGAGACCTCGGTGAAGCGATGCACGCTCGCCGCCACCCGCGCTGTCAAGCGCCCCCGGCCCTCTCCCCTGCCATTCACGACAGCCCCCGGACACCAAGGGCATCGACCCGGCAGTCCGATGACGGCACGCGCAACCCACCACTGCGTGAATCCCGGCACTCAGCAGCGGGAGGAACACCGGCACGGGATGTGGAACCCGCGCAGGCCACCGCGAAGGCGTTTGCCCTGCACCCCGCGTACCCGGCAAAGGACAGCGCCCGTCCTCGGCGGGGCTGTTTCCCCGCGCCCGCTGCTACGGCCCGGCGGCGCACTGACACAGGCTCCTGGGACAGGACATTCGTGCCGCGTGATGGCAACCAGACAGTCCGGCACCACGCGGACCCCGAGGGAAATCGTCCATGACAGCGGGGTCCCGCAGCCGCCGTAAACGCTGACACTACATAAATCAGGATTTCCGGCCGGTTTTTTTACCCGCAATTGCGAACTTTCATCAGCGCCGTTGCAGCCCTATAGGAAGGCATCGCAGTGTCCTTAGGGCCGTCTACCTGTCCATCACGTGTCCGGCGTTGACGATGCCGGACGCGGGTGCCGGTGCGCTACGGATGACGGTAACCCAGCAGAGGGTCTCTGCCGGGTTTCTTCCGGGGAAGGCTGTTTCCTGGAACGATATCTGCGTAACGCCGTAACCCGAGGAATGCCGGGGCAGCGCGCGTGTCTGCCGCGCCGCAGGGACCGGCAAGCGGCACCGCTGGCCAAGGGGGAATCTTGGAGATCGAGGTGCGCGCCGGGCCGAGATATCGGTGTCTGATCCGGGGCAACTGCGACCATTGGCGGAGTGGCTGTCTGCGGTCGGCCAGGTCCGCGTTGAACGGAAGCCCGGCCAGCCCGGCCCCGGGCAGCAGGGCGTCGTTGACGTACTGACGGTTCTGGCGAGCAGCGGCGGCCTGATCGCCGCTCTGAAGGTCTTGCCGCAGTTCATACGTTCCCGCCGCTCCGGTTTTCACATCGAGGCGACTGTCAACGGCGAGAAGTTCATCCTGGATGCCACTAACGCCGACAAGGACTTCCAGCCGCTCGTGGAAAGGCTGCTGGGTTACTGACTGGTCCCTGCCCGACCGTTCCCGGTCACGTGCGGTGCTGGTCGGCTCCTCGCACTACACCGAACTCACACCGATCCCCGCTGCCGCCAACAGGCTGACCCGCATGCAACAGCTGCTCACCGGGCCGCTGTGCGCATGGCCAGCCGCCCAGGTCACCGTCGTGGACAACGGGCCGGCGCCCGGCGATCTACCCGACCGGCTGATCGACTGGTACGCCCAAGCCACCGACGTCGCCCTGTTCTACTACGTCGGCCACGGCCAGACCGATGATGAGGATCAGCTGTGCCTGGGCCTGACCGGCTCCCGCTTGCAGGCCGAGCGCCGGGCGACCACTAGCCTTACCTTCCACTCTGTACGCCGTGCAGTGCGAACGAGCCCGGCCGCGGTGAAGATCGTCATCCTGGATTGCTGCTTCGCCGGGCAGGCCGTGCACGGCCCACACACCCTTGCTGGTAAGGACATCGACGTCACCGCCCTTACCAGCGCCACCGGCGCCTGCACCCTGGCCGCCACAGGCCCCTACAGCACCGCCCTGGTTTGAGGATGAGAACGACATCCCGGCCTGACCGAGGTACTCAAATACGCCCGCGCCCGCGACACGATCGTGGTGCACAATCTTGGCCGGCTCGGTCGCAACGTGCGCGAGGCCAGCAGCCGAGCCGCCGTCTCGCTGAGAGGCATGGATTGCCGACCGCGAGACGGCGTGCTTGGCTGATTTATGGGCTGTAAGTTGTTCGTGGCCTGGGATGACCGGCTGGCGCGCTATGACTTCGGGGTCGGCCATCCGATGGCGCCCGTGCGGGTGCAGCTGACGATCGAGCTGGCGCGCGCGTTCGGCGTGTTCTCGGCGCCCGGGGTGTCGGTCGAGCGCTCGGCGCCGGCCACGGACGTGGATCTGGAGACGGTGCACTCGCGGCGCTACATCGCCGCGGTGCGGCACGCGGGTGGCCCGGAGGCGGACGATTCGATGGCGGATTTCGGCTTGGGTACCGAGGACAATCCGGTGTTCGCGGGCATGCATGACGCGTCGGCGATGGTTGCCGGGGCCACCCTGGCGGCGGCCCGGGCCATGTGGACGGGCGCGGCGCAGCACGGCGCGAGCATTGCCGGCGGCCTGCACCACGCGATGCGCGACCAGGCGAGCGGGTTCTGCGTGTACAACGACCTGGCGATCGCGATCAGCTGGCTGCTCCAGGCGGGCGCCCGGCGGGTCGCCTACGTCGACATCGACGTGCACCACGGCGACGGGGTGCAGGCCGCCTTCTACGACGATCCGCGGGTGCTGACGATCAGCCTGCACGAGCACCCCGCCACGCTGTGGCCGGGCACAGGGTGGTCGTCGGAAACGGGCGGGCCGGGAGCGAAGGGATCCGTGGTGAACGTGGCGCTTCCGGCCGGGACCGGGGGCGCCGGGTGGCTGCGGGCCTTCGACGCCGTGGTGCCGCCGCTGCTGCGGGCGTTCCGCCCGGACGTGCTGGTTAGCCAGCACGGCTGTGACACGCACTGGCTTGATCCGCTGGCCGACCTGCGGCTGTCGATCGACGCGCAGCGCGTGGCCCACGCCGCGATCCACCGGCTGGCCCACGAGGTGGCCGACGGCCGCTGGCTGCTGACCGGCGGAGGCGGTTACGAGCTGCTTCAGGTCGTGCCCCGGACCTGGACGCACCTGCTGGCCGAGGCGGCCGGATGCCCGATCGATCCCCGCGTGCACATCCCGGCCGGCTGGCGCGAGTACGCCTCCCGCCGCACCGGCCAGGAGGCACCCGAGACCATGACCGACGGCAGCGAGCCGGTGTTCGCACGGTTCGAGTCCGGACGCAACCCGTCCGATCCCGTCGACCGGGCCATCTTCGCCACCCGGTCGGCGGTCTTCCCCGAGCACGGCCTGATGCCCGAGCCGTAGCAGCGGGCCCGCCGGGCCCGGCGGGCTCACGAGGGCGGCTGGCCCGCCGGGCAAGCCGCCCCTCGTCTGTTTACAGCCGCTTGTCTACCAGCCGCTTGTCGGCCAGTCGCTTGCTTACAGGCGGCGTATGGGTTGTCGAGCGGGGCGTGGGCGGCGGCGCGGTCGGCCAGCGCGGTGACCTGCTCTTCCGCGCGCGCCGCCGCGAGATACTTCGGCCTGGTTGCGCTCCTGCGCCAAAGCGCAACTCAGCGGGCGTCACTGAGCCGGTGGTACACGAGGCCCAGGCCGACCTGTCCATGGAGCCGTCGTGGGAGCCGGCCGGAACGGGTGATAACCCGCTGTATCACCCGGCCGATGCCGGTGCCCGCCCCTACCATCCGCGGCATGGCAGGTGACCAGGAAACGGCGAGCGCAGCGGCGGCCGTGACAGCGGGCGGCGAACTGGTGCCCCGTGCCGGTGCCCGGCCGACGGGGCCAGTGGTGATCGCCGCCGAGTTGCTGGCGCCTACGCGCGGCGTGCTGCCGGTGCTGGCCGGGCTGGGTGAGCGTGAGGAGCTGCTGGCGGCGGCGTGGCTGACAAGCCTGCGCTCGCCGCGAATCAGGCAGGCCTATGCCCGGGACCTGCGAGGGCGAGCCGTGGTGGCTAGGGCAGCGCGGCGTGGATGTGCTGGACGTGGGCCGGGTGCACGTGGACATGTGGGTGGCTGGGCAGCAGGACCAGGGCGGAAGCGGCCGGCGGGCGGCGGCTGTCGGCGCTGTCCAGCTTTTACCGCTACTGCGCCGCTCACGACCTGGCCGACATGTCCGAACCTGCGACCTCTGGTTATGAGCAAGCCGCGCCCAGTCCCAGCCCCATCTCGGCCTGTCGCTCGTACCGCCCCTGGCCTCATCCGACGCTACCGCCCCTTGAGCAGTCGGCGCATCTCCTTGCCGATGCCGAGCCGTGACCACAGGGCGTCCCAGCGCCCAGGTGCCGCCCAGCGGCCTCGACTCTTGCAGTCTGCTGGTCGCAGCATCGCCGGGTACTTGGTAGCGGCGTGGCCGGTCATGGCGGCGCTGTTGCCACACACCCAGGCAGCACTGACCCCCCTAGCCTGAGTTTCCAATGATCATGCTCCTCGCCAGGGTGTTCTGCCTGGTCGGGATGGGTTTACGAGGCCGCTGGCGCCTATGACCTAACTGCGGGGGCGTAGCGGTCCAGGTGGAAGATCTGGGTGAGTTTGTCCTGGGTACTGCTGGTCTCGGTGAGCATCCGGCGGGCTTTGGGCCTGCCCCGGGCGGCGGGATAGATCAAGATGGTCTCGCCGAGGCCGGCGAGCTGGGTCAGCAGCTCGCGGACTGACATGCGCAGTCCGGCGCGCTGGGCCTGCAGCCTCATCAGGTGCGCGATCTGCAGGGCCAGGACGCAGGTGAGGACGTGCACGTGGATGTTGTGCTCGGTCCAGTGGAACATCGGGGAGAACGACACCGCGTGCGGGTCTTTCATCTGCCGGAAGGAGAACTCGGCTTCGGACTGGGACCGGTAGCCGGCGATCACCTCGGCGGCGGGCCAGTCGTCGTGGTCGGTGATCAGCACGTGCTTGCCGAAGATCTGCTGTTCCAGCGCGGCGCGCCCGGCGGCGTCGATGGACCAGTCCAGCCGCAGATCACGGGGGGTATCCCCGGTCAGCTGCCAGGTGATGACGCGGCGGACCCAGGCGTCATGGGTGATCTTGGTGATCTCTGCCTCTACCTTGGGCCGGGGCCGGCGGGTCTTGCCGCGGGCCAAGGTGGCGGCCAGCTCGTCCAGCTGCCGGGTGGCCTTGGCCAGCGTGGTGCCGTCGAAGCCGCGGGCCTGATGCTGGTGCAGCTCGGGAGAATGGGTCAAGATCGCCCGGCGCTCGGTGCCGTAGACGACGCGGCGGGTGTCATAGGCGGTCAGCTGGCCGAACCGGTCCGCATCGACGACGGTCCGGGCGGACGCGGGCACGGCGAGCAGGTCACGGCAGTCACTGGCGGGCACCGACCCCACGTAGTGCAGCTTCGTGCCCGCCAGCAGCGCGAAGTTGGCCTCGGAGTTCTGCCCGGCGTCGAACACGACCGTCATCTCGGTGCCGTCCTGCCCGGCTGCGGCGGCCAGGGCGGCGTGCCGGGCGGCCAGGGCCGTGATCATCTCCGGGAACTGGGTGACATCGGGCTTGTTCCCGGGGTAGGCATGAGACAGCAGCGGGACGCCGCCGTCCCGGGTCACCACCAGGCCCAGCCCGACCAGCCGCAGGTCCGCGCGTTTCTGCTTGGCCTTGCCCCGCTGCGCGACCGGCGCCCGGGCGTTGCCGGTATCGATGAACGTCGCGAAGTTCGTCATGTCCAGCGCCACCGAGCTGGTATCCAGCCCGAACCGGGCACACGCCGCCAGCGCCAGCTTCTGCTCGATCCGCGGCAGCGCCTCCAGCGGCACGGCGTGCATGGCGTCCCAGAACCGGCGGTGATCCAGCGCCGAGGCGCTGATCTTGGTGAACCGGTCCGCCGCCGTGGTGCGCCACCAGTCCGCGAAGGCGCGCTTGGAGCAGGGATCCACCACCCGGTTCAGTGCGGCCAGCGCCAGGTAGGTGCCCGGTGACAGCGGCAGCCCCGGCGGCCTGGCCCCGGCCTCCTCATCGATGATCGCGGCCACGCCCAGGTCAGCCAGCAGCCCCCACGCCGCGGCCACCGCCCCGAAGTCCAGGTGCCGGGTCCGCTCCGGCAGCATCTGTTCCTCCCGGGCGTCCAGCAGCGCCTCGATATCGGCCGCGGTGCCCACATACCGCTCCGAGACCATCTTCGGCTTGCCGTCCACCCAGCCCATCTCGCGCAGGTACCAGTACGGCTTCCCGCTGATCACCTTCTTGTACAGGCTCGCCACAAATTTAGGTCATAGGCCACATCCGAGGCGCAGTCAAGCACCCCAACCGCGCGTCACAAGGGAAAACAAGCCTCCCAGGGCCAGCCGGGACCTCACCCAAGAGTCAGAAGACCATGATCATTGGAAACTCCGGCTAGTTACGGTACGGTCAAAATCGTTACTTACCTGCGCGCAATCGGCAACAACACCGCGGCGCTGATCCTTCAACGGCAGATCCTGGATGCCTGCGAGGCGGACCTGGGCGTCGAGGATCCCAGGACGCTCACCGCCCACGCCAGCCTGGCTACTTTGACGGGGGAGGCCGGGGACCCGGCTGCGGCTCTCGGCCGGTTCGCCGAGCTGGTGCCGGTGATGAAACGGGTCCTGGGCGAGGAGCACCTGGCTGCGCTAAGCGCCCGCAGCAACCTGGCCCGCCTGACTGGGGATATGGGGGATCCGGCCGCGGCTCTCGGCCAGTACGCCGCCGAGCTGCTGGTCCGGGTACGGGTCCTGGGCGCGGAGCACCCCGCCGCGCTCACCGCCCGCAGCAACCCGGCGCACTGGACCGGGGAGGCCGGAAACCCGGCTGCGGCCCGAGACCAGTACGCCGCGCTGCTGCCGGTCTGGGAACGAGTATCCGGCGCCTAGCACCCCCGCAGGCTCGCCGACCGGGCCAGCCTGGCTTACTGGAGCGGCGTGGCCGGGGACCCGGCTGCGGCCCGAGACCAGTACGCTGCGCTGCTGCCGGTTTTGGAGCAAGTCCTGGCTCCGAGCACCCCGACATGCTTACCGCCCGCCGCAACCTCGCTTACTGGACGCGGCAGGCGGAGATCTCCTGAAAGACCAGGCGGGGAAGTGAAGGAACCGGACGTCATGTCGCTGAGACTGACGATCCCCTAATTCGGACCCTCTAGTCCGTAGCCCGTGACAGAAGGTAAGGGGGCGAGGGCCTTTCGTCGGCAGCGACCGTAACGGTGGGGCGCGATCGGGGGCGAGCGCCACCGGCTGCCGCACGCCATGACCCACTTGTTGAAGGACTCGACATCCACCAGCCTCGGCGCACAGATCTGTCAGTTCGGCTCCGCAGCTGCGGACGAGCGCGGCAAAGTGGAACCCGCACCTATCGGCGGTTTGTCGGTTATCTCTAGCCCATCTACGAGAACCCTGATAGGGAAGGCCTTCTGCGTCGTTGACATGTCGCTACTGAGCAGTACGCGCGAGACACAAACCCAAAAAGCAGCGGCAACAAGAGGATAGACGCAGGTCACGTGGGTGGAATCACTTCCGGTACGTCGTGGACACCGCTTCAGATAACGTGTCTACGACGCAGCCTGAAGGCCTCGTCAGCTACGTCGTAGACACCCGGAAACGGGCTAGAGATTACTACGGCGGATACTTGCGCTGCGCAATGTCGGTCTCGCCTCCACCGCCCGTAACGGCAGCCGGAGCGCCGCCAGTACCGTCGTCCGAGATGGGCTCTTCGTTCACGCGGCTTGACTAAGTGCAGAGAACCTCGGGGGTGTTGCCGTCGAAGACCCAGCTGGCGGCTGCCTTGCCGGCCTCGCGGCCGAGTTCTTCGGCTTTGGCGACGAGCGTCGCCCTGCTGCTCGTCGCGCCGTCCAAGACGGACCGTGAGCGGGTCATACCGTCGCCGTGTCCCGCGCGTTCGCGTGGCTTGCGCTGCTCGCCCGTAGCGATGCCTGTGGCGCTCGCTTGCCTGCCGTCGCAAATTTCACGGAACCCAGCCGATCCCAGCGCGCTCCGGAGAGAACCGTGAGCTGCTAATAGCCGTGCTCATCGGCCAGCAGTCGCATCGCGCGGGCCGTGGTGGGAGACGGTTCCTGGGAACGATGCTTTGAGGGGTATAGCCTCCGTTTATGGCGGAATTGATCTCAGCCGGGGCCAAGGCTGCGGTGGGCCCCGTGTTGCCGAAGGCCCCGACGGGGATCCGGGGACTCGACGAGATCACCCGGGGTGGACTACCCCGTGGCAGGTCGACGCTGGTGACGGGTGGCACGGGATCCGGCAAGACGCTGCTGGGGTTGCATTTCCTCGTCGCGGGCGCCCGGGAGCATGGCGAGCCAGGCGTGCTGGTCACCTTTGAGGAGTCGGCAGAAAAGGTAAGCGCCAACGTCGCCTCGCTGGGCTTCGACCTCGACGCGCTCCAGCGGGACCAGCTGCTGGTCGTGCATGCCTTCCGAGTGGACCCCGCCGAGCTGGTCGAGACGGGGGAGTTCGACCTTGAGCCGCTGTTCCTCCTTCTCGGCGACACCATCGAGCGCATCGGCGCGAAGCGTGTCGTGCTCGACACCATCGAGTTGCTGTTCAGCGCGTTCCAGGATCAGGCGATCGTGCGAGCGGAACTCGGGCGGCTGTTCCGCTGGCTCGAGGACCGGGCCGTCGCCGCGATCGTGACCGGCGAGCGGGGCGACAGCGGCCTCACACGCCACGGGATCGAGGAGTACGTATCTGACTGCGTGATCGTTCTCGACCATCGCATACACGAGGAGATTTCCACCCGCCGTCTCAGGGTGCTTAAGTACCGCGGGTCGGCGCACGAAACCAACGAGTACCCCTTCTTGATCTCAGCCCGGGGCTTCGTCGTGCTGCCGATTACGTCCGTTGCGCTCGACTACGGTGCGCCCGACGAGCGAATCTCCACAGGCCTGGCCCGCCTTGACCACATGCTGGGCGGCGGCCTGTTCCGGGGATCGACCGTCCTGGTCAGCGGGACCGCGGGCACGGGCAAGAGCACGCTCGGAGCGAGCCTCATCGACTCCGCGTGCGCACGGGGTGAGCAGACGCTGCTGGTCCTGTTCGAGGAGTCACCCGATCAGGTCGTCCGCAACATGCTATCGGTGGGGCTCGACCTGCGGCGCTGGGTCGAGGCGGGCCTGCTGCGCATGTGGGCGGCCCGGCCGACAGCGTTCGGGTTCGAGGCCCACCTGGCAAGTCTAACCCGGCTGATCGAGGAGGTCACGCCGTCCGTCGCCGTCCTCGACGGGCTCGCCAGCCTTGCCCACGGACCCACCGGCCCCGAGGTGACCTCGATGGTGGCCCGCCAGATCGACCTGTTTAAGGCTTCGGGGATCACCGCAATGGCGACGACGCTGGCTCACGACGAGACGAGCGCGGCAGGCATGTCCTCCTTGGTGGACACCTGGTTGCTGCTGCGCAACGTCGAGTCGAACGGTGAGCGTAACCGGCTGCTGCTCGTGCTGAAGTCGCGCGGCAGCGCCCATTCGAACCAGGTGCGGGAGTTCGTGCTCACCGACGGCGGCATCGAGCTCGTCGACGTGTATGTGGGCCCGGACGGCGCCATGACCGGCTCCGCTCGCCTGGTGCAGGAAGCCAAAGAGCGCGGCGCGGAGCGGCAGCTAGATGAGGACCTTAGCCGTCGCCGGCGCGAGTTGCGGCGGCGCATCGAGGAGGGCGAGGCAAAGTTCGCCGTGCTGCAGGACGAGGTCGCCGCGGACAGGACCGAGCTCGAGCGGATCGCCGGGCGCGAACAGCGGCAGGCGGCCGACGCCGAGGCGGACCGTTCGGCCCTGGCCTCGCAGCGCTGGGCCGATTCGGCGCCGCGCGACGAAGCGCCGCCCGACGAAGACGAAGCGCCGCCCGACGAAGAAGAGCAACGATGACCCGGCCCCGCAACGCCGATTCAGAAGCCGAGGCACCGGCATCCAGCCGTGAGACCTGGGAGCTGCGACTCTATGTGACTGGCCGCTCGCCCAGCAGCCTCCGCGCGATCGAGAACCTGCGGCTTGCTTGCGAGCAGCACCTGGCGGGGCGGCATCACATCGAGGTCGTGGACCTGCTGGAGAACCCGCGCCTAGCGGCCGACGAACAGATCCTGGCGGCTCCCACGCTGGTCCGGAAGCACCCGCCGCCCATCCGGAAGATCGTCGGCGACCTCTCCGACACCGACCGGCTCCTCGCTGGGTTGCAGCTTCAACCGCAAAAGGGCGAGGCGATGTGATCGATATCGCCTCGGACCCTGGCTAGTCGCTCACGCTGCACGTCAGCGGCGCGTCACGCTGCGGCGCGCTCATCGCAGCCGGCGCAGGAAGGGATCCCTGGGCTCTGCCGGGCTGATCTGCACCCGCACGTCGACACAGTAGACGCCGTCCTCCCTGGCGACGACGGGGTTGAGATCAATCTCGCTGACCTCAGGAAGATCATCAGCAAGCCTGGACACCCGCAGCAGGGCATCAGCGAGCGCTGCGGTGTTCACCGGCGGGCCGCCCCGGTCGCCGAACAGCCGCGGCGCGGCGCGTGCCGCGTGGATCATCTCGTCGGCGTCGGTGCCGGTCAGCGGGGTCAGGCGGGTCACATGCTCGCCGAGCACATCAGTCGCCGCCCCACCGGACCCGAACACGACCAGCGGCCCGAACACAGGCTCCTGCACGACGCCGATCAGCACCTCGAAGCCTCCGGTCAGCATCGGCTGGACAAGCACCCTGTGCAGCCCGGATCCGAAGTCGGCTGCCAGCGCGCGGTAGCCTTCGGCGACTTCCCCGGGCGTGCGCAGATCGAGCCGGACTCCCCCGGTATCGGCCTTGTGCACGAGCCCCCTGGCCTCGGCTTTGAGCACGACCCGGCCGCCGAGCTGCACGGCGGCGTCGACGGCTTCCTGCACGCTGCCCGCAGCGATGGTGGCAGCCACCGGCACGCCGTAGCAGGACAGCAACTCAGCTGCCTTCGCCTCCGGTAGCCAGCCGCCTGCTGGTGAGCCGGCCAGAAATTCGGTGACGAGGGTACGCGCGTCCGCTGTACGCAGCCCGCTCAGCTCGGGGATAGTGCCTCGCTGCCGTCCTCGCCAGGCCTGGTACCGGACTGCGTGGCCGAGCGCGTGGGCCGCGCTTTCCGGATCGGCGTAGGCGGGCACTCCGGTGACGGCAGCCGCCGCATCATCGATGATGGCCGCCCCCTCGACGGCTGCCGCCGCCGGGCCGACGGCCGCCGGACGGCCCGCTGGGCTGGTGTCCGCGCGCTGGCCGTCCGACGGCTGCCCTACCGGCAGGCGCTTGAGTCGTTGCGTGGACTCTGCCCGGTCGAGCATGGCGACAGCGAGCGGCTTGCTGAGAACCGCTTCGGCCGCCGAAGCGCTCAGGTCGGAGATGGCCGTGGGCACCACCACGGCCAGCACCGCGTCTACGCCGTCGTCGGCGGCCACGTCCTCCAGGCACGCGCGGAAGGTATCGGTCGTCACCGACATGCCGGTGTCCACCGGGCCGGTGACCACAGCACGCGACGGCAGCAGCCAGCGCAGCTTGCGCCGCGTGGCCGCGCTGAGCCGCACGACTTGCAAGCCGTGGTCACCGCACGCGTCGGCGGCCAGCGCTCCCGCACCGCCGGTGTTGGCGACGATCGCTACCCGGTTGCCGGCGGGCAGCGGCTGGCAGGCGAGCAGCGTCACGGTATCGATGAGCTCGCCGAGGCTCCTGGTGGTAATGATGCCCGCCTGGTGGAACAGCGCCTCCTGGGTGCTCAGCGGCGTCATGGCGCCCGCGGTATGCGATGCCGCGCGCCGGCCCGCTGGGGACCGGCCGCCGACGACTGTCAGCACAGGCATCCGCTGCGCGACCCGGCGGGCCATCCCGCCGAACTTGCGCGGGCTGCCGAAGGATTCCGCGTAGAGGACCGCTAGCTGGGTCACCTCGTCTTGCGCCCACCAAGTCAGCATGTCACTGGGGGACACGTCGTACCTGTCGCCGACCGAGGCGAAGGAGGAAACCCCGATGCCAAGTCTGGACAGCTGCCCGAGCAGGGCGATTCCCACGCCGCCGGACTGTACGACGAGGCCGGCGACGCCGGGCAGCGGGTGATCGGCGGCAAATGTCGCGTCCAGGCCGATCCAGGGCGCGATCACCCCGAAGCAGTTCGGCCCGACTAGCCGCATGCCGTACTGGCGGCAGATGGCCAGCAGGTCAGCGCCTCCGGCGCCCAGAGCGGAATTGATCACTATGAGGGCCCGGACCCCGTTGCGGCCGCACTGCGCCGCCACCTCGGGAAGGGCGGGCGGCGGCACTGCGATCACCGCCAGGTCCACCTGCTCGGGCAGGTCGCCGACAGATGGCACGCAGGGCACGCCCTCGATCGCGGTGGCATGCGGATTTACCGCATAGACAGCCCCGGCGAAACCGGACGTCACGATGTTGTGCAGGATGGCCCGCCCGATGGTATGGCCGCGCCGGCCCGGGCCCACCACGACGACCGATTGCGGCGCCAGCAGGGGCCGGAGGCTCGCGACGTTCGCCTGGCTTTCCTTGCTGGCCACCGTCTCCAGGTAGTTGTCCAGCCGGTAGTTATCCTCCCTGTCGGGAAGGGGGAAAGTCAGCTCGACCACGCCGTCGGAAATCCGCCGCTTCGCGGGCAGGCCGACATCCGCGAATACCCGGAGCATGGGCGAGTTCGTCGAGAGCGTTTCCGCGCAGAATGCCCGCAGGTCGCGCTGCCGCGCCTGCCAGACCAGGTGCTCGAGCAGCAGGGTGGCGATGCCGCGGCCATGCATGTCGTCAGGGACGGCGAACGCGACCTCGGCGACGCCGCCCTCCCCGCCGGCCTCGTAGCTGCCGACCCCAACCAGCCGGTCATCCTTCCAGGCAAGCAGCGCCGCATGGTCGGCATCCGGCTTGCGGCAGATCCGCTTGGCTTCCTGCTCGGCGGCGTTCGGGCTCAGGCTGAAGAACCGCAAGTAAAAGTTGTCCTGTGACAGGGCAGCGTGCATCGCCCGCACCGCCTCGGCGTCCGGTGCCAGGGCCCGCCTGATCCCGACCGTGCTGCCGTCGGTGAGCAGCGCGTACATGGCCTCGGCCGGCGCGTTCACCGGCCCGTCCCCTCAGCTGGCGGCACAAAAAATACCGGGCACTCCGGGCGCTCACAGCAACAACTCTGCACGGGCCCGCGCACCACGTACCTCACCTCGACGGCCCGGCGCTGGCTCGGAGCTTGCCGGTGCCGTTGCGCAACCCTGCGGCATCCGCCCGCCGCCGAGCCGGCCTGCTGGCCGCTTCGCAGTGCCGCTCGCCCGTTCCGGGACGGCTCATCAGCATCTTCCTTGGTAACCCGGGCTACGTCACCAAAGGCTGAAGCGATGTCCCCGGGACCGCCCTGGCTGCAACCGTGCCGACGCGCTCAGAACTACTGCCAACACCACACCTAAACCATACGCTCAGCTAACGAACCGGGGCAACGGCAGCGCCGTCGCCCGCCAAGCACGCTTCTCGCCAGCCTTCCGCCTGTCGGTCAGCTAGCTCCGCTCCGATCCGGCTGACCTCTTACTGGTGGTCGCGTGCCGCGCTTGCCTGGCGGGCTCTCGCGGTATCAGTTGCCGGCCTGTCGTTATGCAGCCTGTGGCAGGCTGGCTGGTTTCTCGTGGGCGTTGATCTGGTCGAGGAGCCGGGCCAGGTCAGCAGCGGTGTATTTCCAGTTGAATGGCCTGGCGGTCTGGTTGTAGCGGTCGATGAAGGCCAGCAGGGTGGCGGCGAGCTGAGCCGTGCTGGCGAAGTCGTTGGGTGAGATGACCTTTTTCTGGATGATGGAGAAGATGATCTCTGATCTGCCCCGAGCTTTCCGGACAGCTGATTTACGGTTAATTCACGCTGCGATCTGCTGTTCCAGATACTCGTTGTGGACTTGTTGCGGGGTCCGGTACTGAAGTCCGGAGTGCCGACGCTTTGA
>Ga0302180_10002633_pt1 | contig 13923 bp, 20 predicted proteins | sample I_Palsa_E3_2_FD_200575 | JGI IMG/M metagenome (GOLD analysis project Ga0302180, IMG submission 200575) | Peat permafrost microbial communities from Stordalen Mire near Abisko, Sweden - I_Palsa_E3_2 | ecosystem: Environmental > Terrestrial > Soil > Palsa > Peat permafrost | place: Sweden... | reverse complement strand
ACTCCGGCTGGCCGAGCCATGCACGTCCTCTTTCAACGCGACAACTCCAACATCACCATCATGCGCGACTGCTCTTCAGATTACAAGGATGCGATTTACCTGTCGACCTACATTGCCGCTGCACTAGAACCCAAACTTGATCTGGGCCAAGATACGTCACCAGGAGTTCGCCAACGGAAGGGACACCGGGGTAATCGAGCAGGAAGCTTCGGACCCTGTCCCTATCATGCGCTCGGATCGGCTGTCCGAGGAGGAAATCGTGGTTGCGCCTGACGAGGCGCAGGCTGATGCGGATGAGCACGAGTGCGATCAGCACAGCCGCAATCGCCTGAGGAATAGATGATCCTGTGACTTGGCTAAGGCCTAAACCAATCAGAGCGAAAACATCTCCGGCAACCGACACGGCATCTTCGTCGAATACGCCCCTGAGGCTCGGGTCGGACGTTGTCTCCGCCTGGTCGAGAACGCTCTGATTGGCGTTGGGCGATGACAAAGAACAGGTCGTTGGCGGTATCTGCAAGCGAATGCGACGCCTCGGCGGCCAATGCAGGAGAACTGGTCACGACAGCCGCTCCGACTTTGGCGAGCGCGACTCCGAGACCGGCCAACAGGGCGACCAACACCGTCCGCGTGCTCTCGTTCGGCGCCACAAGCCGTATTGTCCCATGAGAGCTGCCGGGAGGAGAATAGGTTGTGATGACCGAAGGTTCACGCATAGCCACGGCGTGCACTTCTCGCCCTGACTGGGGGGTCGCTCAGCGCGCGCTCACCTGGATCGTCGTGATTCCCGGCTTGCTGCCAGCCCGCTTGATTTGCGCCACGGTCTGGCCCGTCCCGAGGTAGCGGTCAAAGAACGCGGCGATCGTGTTGTTGACAATTGGGCTCCACGGCTCCATGGCGAAGCCCTCGTGGGGCGCTCCGATGAGCGAGAGGAAGTACTTGGGGCCCGGGGCCTCGGCGTAAATAGCCTGGCTGATGACGTACGGGCCGATCGTGTCTTTGGTGCCGTTGACCACAAGCAACGGAGGGTTGTGGCCCTTGAAGTAGGTACCTGCGAATTGGCCAGTTGGTCCTATCGGGACGTTCAGCTCGCCGTCCATTTCGACAGCAGCATCGATGCGGGAGTCGCGGCAGCAGCTGTTATAGGAGACAGCGAGCGTGGTGACCGCTCCGAGGGAATGTCCGGCGACTCCGATCCGGTGGACTTCGATCTGGTGATACACGGGCGAGCCGTGCGACCGGTCCAGCTTGAGCATCTGCGTAATGACGAAGCTGACGTCACCGGGCTGATTCGTATAGTCGAGGAGGTCCAGGCCGCCAGGCAAACCGGTCGTGCTGAGCGGAAAGTCAACGGCCGCCACGACGTAGCCGTGCGACGCGAGCGATTCGAGTGTCGGCATAGCGCTCGCTGCAGTGGCGCCGAAACCGTGGGAATAGACGATCAGGGGGAACTCTCGGTGCTCTCCGGATGGTTGCTTGGGATAGACCACCAGGGTCGAAAGCGTACGGTAGGACAAGGCAGGGTAGCCGTTGCTCGCGGGGGTGGTCCGGCTGTGGTCGGTGAAGGTGACGGTCGTCGAAGCGACCGGAAAGCTCTTCGTGTCCCTGACACTCGCCGTTGCGCCCCACGCGGACGTGCTGCACGCTGACGACACGAGAGCGACGGCGCCGACCGCGGCCAGGGCGAACCAGTAGATGCGCTTTATTGCGGGCCCCCCACGCTCAATTTTTTCTGACGCTAACACAATCACTCCGGTGCGCCCCGAGCTCCCCTCCGCATCAGTGGCGCTCTGTCACCCTGCCCCCACCCTCGAGCCGGTTAGGTGAGCTACCGGTGAAACCAGTCCGACGTGACACAGACCTCATCGGACATACCGAGCAGATCGGCGCCCACCTCCGGGAAGAACTGGACCGTAATCGGCTCCTCGTCACGGGCGTCTTGTCGACGGTCCACCACCACTGCGTGCTGCTCAATGACCTCGCGGAGCTCCACAGCTTCGGCCACGGTTGCGTCTTGCATCTCCGCGTACGCGACGAGCATGGCCTCGAGGTGACGACCCATTGAGGGGTCGGGACACGGGTTGTCTGTGATCCACCGCGCACACTCAAGAGCGTCGGATGACGCATCGTCCACCCATAGGGCTCTGTGGTGTGATTCAAGAACTTTGAAGGAGTGGCAGGCCGCCGAGGCCCTCTGGTACCACTGCGAGGTCGACTCGGGGGTCGCCTTCTGGCGCGACCGCAGGCGGGCCATGTGCAAACCCTCCCCCGCTCGCCTTCTAGGACATCCTGGCGTGGCCACGACTGCGAGACAAGCCAAAGACCCAGCCGGCAAAGAGGACCAGAGCAACGATCCACAAGATGGGATATGCAAACCCGAGACCTCCGAACACCAGTGCGAACAGCAAGATAACCAGAATCAGTCCCATACGTTTCCTTCCTGATGTCCTCGGGCACCTCTGACAACTGCACGCATTGTCGGGCCTCCGACCACAAGGACCTCCCGTACATCCGTCATGGGTCACGGCGACCTTCTTTTCTCAGGGTGCGCCAAGAGAAGTAACAAATGCAGCAACAGCGAGGACGCTGGGGGCGCCTGCGCCCTACGGCGGCCGAAAACTGCGCCGTAGTGCCAGAATGTGCTCATGACGACGGAAGCATTGCTGGTGATGGACATGCAAAACGGGCTCGTCGAGCGTTTTGGGGAGCAGGCGTCCCCACTGCTGGTGACTCTGGCCGACACGATGGCCGCGGCCCGTGCGGCAAAGAGGCATGTCATCTTTGTCCGAGTCGCCTTTCGTAGAGGTTCGCCGGAGGTGAGCCCCAAGAACCTCGGCTTCTCGGTCCATGCTGGCACGGACGCCATGGGAGAAATGGATCACACGACGCAGATCCATGATGCCGTAGCCCCTCAGCCCGGCGAAGTCGTCCTCATCAAGAAACGCGTGAGCGCATTCTCCGGTAGCGATCTCGACGTCGTACTGAGATCACTCGGAATCGAGTCCTTGGTGCTCACCGGCATCGCCACCAGCGGAGTCGTACTTTCCACACTGCGGGAAGCAGCCGACCTTGACTTCATCCTCACCGTGTTGAGTGACGGCTGTCTCGACCGCGACGCAGAAGTCCATCGGGTTCTCATGGAGAAAATTTTTCCACGTCAGGCAGCGGTCGTGTCCGCTGCTGAATGGAAGGCACACATCACTGCCAGCACCAAGGGTTAGTTGAACTACGACCACTGATCACGAATCATCGTGAACTACCGCTCGACCGGTACGACGCCCACATTGCTGGCCGTCGGATTGGCGGCCGGCGCGGTGGCGGCGCTCAGCCTGACTCTCGCATCGTCGATGCGACGGCGCCGGAGGGACCTCGCGCTGCTCAAGACTCTCGGCATCACCCGGCGACAGCTGCTGGCCACCGTGGCGTGGGCAGGCGTCAGTAGCCGCGACGGTGGGGATCGTGGTGGGCGTGCCGCTCGGAATCGTGTTCGGCCGCTGGTTGTGGACCCTCTTCGCCCGAGAGATCTTCGCGGTGCCATTCCCGTCGGTCCCCCTGGGCCAGATCATCATCGTCGTCGTCGGGGCGCTGGTGCTCGCGATCCTCGTCGCGATTCCGCCAGGGGTATCCGCCGCCCGCACCCGGACGTCGCTCCTCCTTCGAGCTGAATAGAAGAAGGGCAGTCGTCCCGCTCAGCGGAAATCGAACACCAGACGGCCGTCGACGGCACCCTTCTCGATCTGCTCGAACGACTCATTGACCTCGTCCAGTCGGCGGGTTTCGCGCACGACGCGGGTGCGACCTTCGGCGTGCAGTTGAAACGTCTCGGCCAGGTCGACCCGTGTACCTACGATCGATCCTGTCACCGTGATGCCTTGAAGCACCGTTTCAAAGATTGGCAAACGCACATAGTTGTCAGCCGGCAGTCCGACAAAGACCAGCGTCCCGCCTCGCTTAAGGCTTCGAAACGCCTGCTCACACGCCGTCGGTGACACGGCGAGAGCGACTGCCTGATCTGCTCCCCCGAGGGCTTGGATGGCCTCTGCGGGATCCTCAATCGCTGCATTGATCGTGTGCTCAGCTCCAAGTTCTTTGGCGAGGTCGAGCTTGGAGTCGACCAGATCGACGGCGGCCACGGACGCTCCGGCAATTCGGGCGTACTGCACGGCCAGATGTCCGAGACCACCCACTCCGAAGATGGCCACCAGGTCCGACGACCGAGCCCCGGACACCTTGATCGCCTTGTAGGTGGTGACGCCGGCACAGGTCAGTGGTGCCGCATCGAGGGGGTCGAGACCTTGAGGAACGTGTCCTACGAAGGACGCCTCGGCCAGGGCGTACTCTGCGTACGCTCCATTCACCGTGTAGCCGCTCATCTGCTGATTCGGACAGAGGGTCTCTCGTCCCGAGGCGCAGTACTCACACGCTCCGCAGGCGTAGCCGAGCCACGGGATGGCCACCCGATCGCTTTCGGCGACGCCGCGTACGCCGGCGCCAACGGACTCAACGATTCCCACGCCCTCATGGCCGGGGATGAACGGCGGATGGGGCTTGACCGGCCAGTCTCCGTGGGCGGCGTGGATGTCGGTGTGACACAGTCCACAGGTCTCCATCTTGACGACCACCTGACCCGGTCCCGGCTCTGGCTTCACCACTTCCTCGACGCGCAGTGGCTGATCGAATGCATGAACAACGGCAGCTCTCATGACCATCTCCTCTCACTCTGTGTATTTGCGATCCCGTGTCGATCTATTGGTAGGCGTGTCGCCGCACCACCGCTAGGGCCGAACGTCCCACCACAGGGTGGAATCGGCGACGAAGGTGAACCAGGGCCGAAGGTCCTTTCGACTAGGGACGTTCGCCTCTCCTGGTCCCCACGCTGGCGGAGCACGCTACAGGAATCAGATTTCAACCAAACAATCAGATTTCAACCAAACAAAAGGAGCAGTTATGCAACGCAAGGTCTTCGATGTGCTGGCGAGTGCCGGTGGACTGGTAATGGTCGTTGTCCTCGTGGTGGCCGGCGCGCTCTTACTCTGGGGTTACAGCTTCGCCAACTCCAGCGTGCACAACCAGCTGGCCCAGCAGGACATTACGTTCCCGGCCGCGTCGGCCTTCGCCCACCCGGTGGCGGGCACCGAGATCACTCCGTCGATGGTCGGTACGGTCTCCACCTACGCCGGACAACCACTGGTGACCGGTCAGGAGGCCGCCGTCTACGCCAACGACTTCATCGCCGTTCACCTCAAGGAGATCGGCGGAGGTCTGACCTACTCGCAGCTCTCCGCCAAGGCAATGGCCCTGTCCAAGGGTTCGGCGGCCTACACGGCGACCGAGGCAAAGGTGCAGACCGTCTTCCAAGGCACCACCCTCCGAGGGCTCTTGCTTGAGGCCTACGGGTTCTCCGAGTTCGCTGCCATCGCCCTGTGGGCAGCTATCTCGGCCTTCGTGCTCGCCGGAATCATGGCAGTTATCGTGGCCTTCGGTTTCTGGCACGCCCGCCGCACTCCAGAGAACGTCGAACTCGAAGTGCCCGACCACGCCTACGTGCCGCGGGAGCTGGTCACCGCCTGAACTATCTCGCACACAGAGCAAGTGCTCCACCCGGCCCGGCAGTCCAGCGGGCCGGGTGGAGTCGCGTCCGGACTCCCTCGGCGGTCGAACTTCCTCCTGGGCTGAACTCGGTACTTCCCCCAGTACGACCAGTCCTTCAGTCCAGCGATCTACCTGCACGTCTGTACCGGCACGTACGAACCTCCCAACCCCTGACCCGGAGCGGAGCTGGGCGAAAAGCTGGCCACCCTGCGGGAGAAATCGGCACGTGCTCAACCGAAGCACGCAGGCTACTGTTGCGACCAGCGTTGCAAGGAGGTTCTCTCATGCCCCAGTACGTGATTCTCATGAACCACTCCGCCGACACATGCCCGAGTGCCAGTGAGCGAGTGCGGAAATGGACCGAGGAGGCGCTCGGGGACCGACTCCCCAAGGCATGCCAGGAACACGGCGTCAACGTAACGCTTGGGCCGCTGCATCTGGATCCAAGCCACCGCACCCTCACGATCGCCGAGGCGCCGAGCATCGAGGCCGTCAATCGAGCCCTCCAAGAGGGTGGGCTGATCCACTTCAACGACATCGAGACGTTTTCCGCTACGCCCGTCCCCGAACTCATGGGCCGGATGGCGAACGTTCCCCGCATCTTCGACTGAGCGGCCGCTCTAGAGTCTGATCAGAGCGACGAGGGCGTCCTCCCAGCGGCGGCCGAGGAGCCCGGGGCGAAACAGTTCTGGGATGATGTCGATGTTGTCGATGGTGTCGATGACGATTCGACGCGGATCGATGCTCTATTTTGATAGTTGTGTCGCTGGCGTACCGCAAGAGGTGCAGTTAGTCGCACCCGCGAGCAAAGTGCCGCAACTCATACAGTAGACCGTGGGCCTCTCCATGGAGCCGCAGTAGTGGATCGCCGGGGCGTTGACAGCTCTCTCCTTACCGCACCAACTGCAGTAGATGACACTGCTCTCGGCCGCGGGTTGCTTTGCGGGGACCCTAGCCATGTCGTGTGGGGAAGAATCAGGTGGTGCCGCAAAGGTGGGCGAAGTGGCCGCCGAATTCGGGCCGCCCGGCATCGTTGCCGCAACACCGACGGGCACCGGCAGGGCCCATTGGTTCATGGCCAACTTCGCGTCGGGCAAACCTACAAGTCGCTCGTACTCCTTCTTGCGGAACCAGAGGTGCAGATCCGGCAGGTGGACGTAGCCTCCTGATCTGAGAGCGGTGGGGGTGGCCAGCACGCCCTGAGGGAGCACGGTCAAAACCTTTCTCGGCTGACCATTGAACTCACTTCGAGCAAGGACGGCCACTCCTCCATTTGTGACGGCTACAGAAGCAGGTCGTTCGATCGCCCCATACACAGCGTACAAGAGCAATATTCCCATTAAACCGGGGTAGATGACCATCCCGAAGAACAGAAGTACAACGGCAACGACGGCGACGAGCACGCCCACGATAATCCATGTTGTCAGCCGTGGATCCGGCCCGATTACTCCGATGCCATACTCCTTGGCTACCGCGCCAGCACCCAGTAGCTGTTCACTCTTCTGAAGCCCCTTTGCTCGAGTTTTGTTCCTCATGACCATCGGTCGACACCCACCTTCGGACGCACCTCGTTCCAGCTGTTCCCGTTTGTGGCCCAACCAGCCCCCCCAGGCCCCGCGGGCAATGGAGCGGAAGGAAGACCACTCAAGGCGGTTGGGTACCGTCGCTTTCGCCCGATCACAAATACCGCAATGGTGAGGGGAATGCCGAGGACGAGCGAAGAAACTCTCCACCAATCTGTCGTCCGGTACACGCAAGGGCAGTTGGCCGCCGGAGTGCCCGGGGCATTTGCCGCCTGTCGGGTCGCCAGCGCGACAGCTTCCGTGCCGGTGAGGTCACCCGACGAGCTGAGGACTGCCACAGCGAACGCCGTACCACCTCTGGCGAATGTCACCAGGTACTCGGCGGTTGGGCCAGCAGCTGCTGTTGTCTGAACCTTGTACCCCGAGGATCCGGCGATCCCCGGAACGGCGAATGTCACTGCACCCGGCTGGTTCGCCACCGAGGCGTTCATGGAAGCCAGGAACGCCGCAGTTGCTCCCTCGTCGTTGAAGTCAAAGGCCGTGATCTCGACGGCGTCTCCATTCAGAGGCTGCCGCACCCACACCCGCTCGTAGGCGCTTACGGCGCCATTCGACAGTTGCTGGGAAAACAGAGCAGCCGCAGAACCCGTCATCCCGGTCGCTTGGCCGAGGTCGGAAGGAGTGATGGGGCCATTCTCAGGGCCGGGTGCAGTGAGTACCAGACCTGGAAAAGTCTCGCTGAGAACTACTGAGGACAGACCGGCGGCCGCGAAGGCTTGAGATTGGCCCAAGAGCAGCCCCGCGACGAGCACCGACACAGCGAGCGTCACACCGCCAGCTCGGCGCCGCCATTTCGTTGCCTCATGCGTCAGCACCCGACCAGGAGCGCCCATTGCCTTCTGACCTCCCTCGTCGGCTCGTTGCTCAGCAGACTCCGTCGAAGTCTGATTCAGACGTCACAACTTCAGAGAAACGATTTCCCAACGTTTGCCCAACGGAGAGGGAGGTGTTGTCTAGTTCTGAGTAAAGCGTTCAGTCGATGGCGGCAGCAGGTCGCAGGGCGCCCGTCCGGCTTCATCTCGATGCTTGAGCCGTAACCACCCTGCACGGTCGAGCCGATTTCTGGTTAAGGCCGACCAATGGTTCCAGATCCGTGGTCGCCTTGGCCTCATTCCGGGTCCCCAGCCAAAGATCAACCTGTTCGTAGGCGTTGCCCCCTAATACATCGACCCCATCCGGTTGGCCACCACACGAGGGAGCAGAACTGACCCGCCCGCGTCCGAGATCGACGTCCCTAAATCCATTTTGACTTGGCGCCACCCATGGGCCATGAGGGCTTGTGGCCACAGCAAAGCCCGTACCGGTGCCATTGCAAAAGCCACAGTTTGGATCGGAATACGTGAGCACCCAGCCCATTGTTGGGTCATGGAATACACCCGGTGATTCCACATTGGTTAGTCCGGCGAGGTTGACCTCTGCGGTATCAGGCATGCCATCGAGGAATCGGTCGAGCTGTACGGAGGCGAGGGTCTGACCGATGGTGGCGCAGTACAGATAGATGTCTCCGTTGTAGGTCAGCACCTGATACCCCGTAGCCTCTCGGGCACATGGGCCTAAGTCGGCTGGTGCGTGAGCCAGAGAGGTGTTGCACGGGCCAGCTGGGCCCGTGCAGGGCATGACGAGCAGCGCTGGGGTACCCGAGTCGACCAAATTGTCCACCACGTTCATCCACAGCGTCCAGGTACCATCGATCTCGTACATGCGGGGCTCGAAGCAGCCCTCACCGTCAGAGCGCATACAGGCGTTCTCGTAGTCATCTTCGGGACCATTGAACGTGGTGTCGGAGACCAAGGCCGTGGGCGCACTCCAGGGGCCGTCGAGTGATGTCGAAGTGGATACGCCATAGCCGCACCACTGTGATGCCGGATCCCGCCACACAAAGGGAACCGTGCAGTTCGTTTTCGCCTCGTTCGGCGCATACATGGTGCCGTAGAAGTAGTACGTCCCGCCGACCTGGATTACCTGGCCGTCATGGAGGTCAACGCCTCTGATGTCTGCTCCGTGGCCGGAAACTAGCGTGGTCAGCGAGAGGATGACTGCTATGGCCGACTGCATGACTCCTCTTCGGCCTCTAAATACGACGTGGGAGCGACGGGCGCATGCTCCACGTCAGAGCCCTCTGGTGAACCGGGTTGTGCCGCCATAGTTCATGATCGCCTTACATATATACAGACGATCGACTCATGAGGCAGCGATGCTCTGACCGAAGGAAGAACCTGGCTCGGTCCAGTAGGGTGACTAACCCACGCTGTCCCTCTGGCGGTGCGCCGGTTCGGTCAGCACCGCGACCGGCACCGGCGAGGGGGCCCCTTTGGTGGATGCTTCAGCGAAAGTGGATGCTTTAGCGAACCAGGATCAGGGAGGCCATCTCGCTCTCTCTCGACATTCGCCAGGACAGGTTCAATGTCCATATCGATTTCCACGCCAAACGCCTAGTACCGCGGCAGCTTGAGAGCCGAGGCAAGGGTGCCCGGTCGCCCTTCCCTGCCCAAGGACGCACGGACGACGGTTCGCGATGAGCAACGGCCATTACGACCAGCCCGTTGTTGCTTCGCGATCGGGTCTCTTTCATCCGTCAGTCGTCCTCGAATTCGCATTCTTCGACCAGGTCAGTGTCGTAAATCTCGCTCCACGTCCCGACCTCTTCGAACATCCCTGACTCTGTCAGGTTGATTCTTGCGCTGAGCAGGTCCACCGATCCCACCCTCAATTCTCCACCAATCTGGGGATCCGTAATCTACCGGGATTGGCCCCGCATTCGACCGCGGCAGTCACAGCCGCCCAGCGGTCGCCAGCTCCCCCGGCGAGACGCTGCCGACGTCAGTAGGTCGCGGGGTGGCGCGCTCCGGAACTTCTCGTGCCACCCCAGGGTGCCAGGGATCGCCGTCAGGAGACCGACCCCCGGCAGCGAAAGTCACCTGGTCCGTGCCCGGTACGATTGCTCGGAAGAGGGACGCGAAGTGCCCCCGGCCGTCGGTGGAACGAACCGGGGGCACCTCGCACACCAGCCCTTACGTCCCTGGAATCTTGCGCGGACGCGGTGCCGAGGAAAATGTATACGTCATGGATTCGTAATAATTGTCATGTTATGAAGAATTTAGAGACACAGAAATCAAGGCGATAGCTCACCCGCCAGCAGGTCGTCTGCTCCTACTGGCGCTCATCGATACCAGGGCTCATCGACGACTTGGCGGCCCTTCACTCTGGGGCTCGCTGCATGGCCACATCTACTTCACGTTTGAGGACACTACGTCCAGGTTTCACGGGCTGGCTCCCACGTTCGAACTGGTCCGTGTCGTGGGCCGGATCATCCCCTGGCGTGTCAGCGGTAGGGACTCCACCGACCGTAATGGTCTCCATGAGTTGCCAGGCACGACTGAGCGCCACAGCGAAACATCCAATCACAACGAAGGCGAGATCAGTCACAAGGTCAGTGTCATGCGGATGCACAACGAACGCGATGGCGATGCAAAGTTCGGCCCCATAGGCCAGCAGGCTGATAACGAAGAAAAAGATGTGCCGTGCACCTGGAAGGCTCAAATGCAACCGCAAGGTGTGGAACAGACTGAAGGCTGCCACGATAGCCGCGCCGAGTCCGATGTTGTGACCCGGAATAAGGGCGAGCAGCGAGACGAAGCACGCGTTGACGAGGCCCGTGAAACTGCTGGCTGCGAGTCTTCTGGACGTCGGTTCGGCGCGAACTCCCACGATCTTCCCGGGTTTCAATGCGATCACGACGAAGAGCAATCCGATTAGCGCACCGGCAGCTTGTGACGCTGCATCAAAGAAGCCCGTATAGCTGCTCGGAACCACGATTACCTCAGTCGACGTCTGACTCCGTTCGCTGTGCCTCACCGAACGGGCGCTTGGGGGGCTCACGGGTCGAACTGGGCCAAGTTACTCATGCCTATCACGTCTCGGCCGAGCGCCGATAGGTGTGGGGTCGAAGTCAATCCTCGGAATCGTCGAGTTCAAGAGCATCACGCCAGGCCCGGTGTGGTCCCGGAGGGGGGGGCTAGCGATCTGGTACCGCTCGAGGTCCGAGAAAGGCCCGATCTGGTCTCGACCACCTTCACCGGGTACTGGGTCTACGTGGCCGGCCCCATCGCCGGAGCGGTGCTGGCCGTCCTCATCGCCTTCATTCTGCGAGGCCCGGGCGGCGCCAAGTCCGGCGCGTCAGGTGGGAACATCATGCGTGGACGATGCGAGTATTGAGGATGAGTGATCACCCAGATCAACAGAAGGGGAAGCGATGAGCGACACTGTGCTTGCCAGCTGGAAGGATCGTCCCGCTAAGAAGGCCATCGTCAGTTTCGTGACCTCGGCGACGACACCCGGACCGGCGTTCATCGACGTGGCAGACCGCATCGCCACCTTCGACAATGACGGCACGTTGTGGGTGGAGCAGCCACTCCCGCCCCAGTTCGACTTCGTGTTCGGCCACTGGGCCGAAGAGATCAAGGCGGACCGGTCACTGGCGGGCCAGCAACCCTACAAAGCGATCATCGAGAAGGACCCGGCGTTCTTTGCCGGCGTGGCCACCCAAGATCCCGACGTGGTCGCGACCACTCCTCAAGGCGTTTGGCCGATCCTGGGCGGGCACCACACCCGAGGAGTTCGATGCGCAGGTGCGCCATTGGCTCCAGACCGCCACGCAGCCGAAGCTGGGAGTTCGCTACGCCGAACTGGTCTACAAGCCGATGCTCGAGCTGTTCGACTACCTCAGGGCCAACGAGTTCCGGGTGTTCGTCTGCTCGGGTGGTGGCCGCGACTTCATGCGGGTGTTCGCCGAGGAGACCTGCGTTCTGTGGTAGGGCAGCGAATCAGGTCAAGCGCCTGATAAGCGGTCCAGGCGTGAGCATCTGCGAGGAGTGCGTCTCGCTCTGCGCTTCGATTCTTGCGGATGAGGGTGTCGAACTGCCGCCGCCGTATCCCGAACTCACCTAACGAGAGGGTCCAGAACCGGCAGACCGGGTCAGTGTGGCGTCAACTCGTCGAGGGGCGGCTTGATTGTTATTAGCACACTAGCTAATATAAACATATGGATGACGACGCAGGTGTGTTCCGGGCGCTCGCTGACCCGACGAGACGTCAAATACTCCAGGATCTCCAGAAAGGCGAGCTAACCGCCGGTGAGATCGCTTCACGGTTCACCATCAGTGCCCCTTCGATCTCCCGGCATCTGGGGGTTCTCAAGAATGCCGGTCTAATCGTGGAGCGCAGGGACGCCAATCGGATCTACTACTCGCTGGTCGAAGAACGACTCGCACTATGTGTTGGTCAGTTCCTCTCGGTGGTGTGCCCCGAACAGATCGTGCTCCGCCAGCGGCGCAAGCGAAAGCCGAGTGCCGCTTCCACCCAGCCGAAAGGGGCCTGAGATGCTTACCAACGCCGTCGATTGCACCATCGAGCGGCGGCTGCTCGTCAACTATCGAATCGATCCCGCAGCGGTCATGCGACAACTGCCCTCGCACTTCCGTCCCCAACTGGTGTCGGGATGGGCGGTTGGCGGGGTGTGCTTTATTCGTCTGGGAGGTCTCCGACCAGCACATTTTCCCTCGGTGGTAGGCATGAAGACCGAAAATGTTGCTCACCGCTTCGCCGTCGAGTGGGACGACGACCAGGGGACCCAGGTAGGTGTCTTCATACCGAGGCGAGACACCAACTCCCGCATCACGGCTCTTGCCGGAGACAGGCTGTTCCCCGGACTCCACCACCTGGCCCGGTTCACGGTCCAGGAACACGGAGCGGATATTCGGATTGGAGTGGCGAGCCGGGACGGGACCCTCGGGCTGTCCGTGGCCGCTCATGAGACCACCTCATTAGGAGGCGAACTATTCGACTCCCTCGAAGATGCCGTCGCCTTCTTCCGTCGAGGGTCACTTGGCTATTCAGCGAGTGACGTGACCGACCGTTTCATGGGAGTACGTCTCGAAAGCCAGAGGTGGGACGCTCGTCCAGTGACCGTCGAGCACATGGCCTCGACCATGTTCGACAACACAAGTGTGTTTCCGAAAGGTTCGTGCACGTTCGATTTTGGAATCGTAATGCGCAACCTCACTGCCCGATGGCAAAATCAAGGAACACTGCATACTCATTCGGAGAGGAGTGCCGTGACACCGATTTACCGCTGAGCCGCTCCCCAGACCGGTCCATCTCGGGATGCGCTTCTTCACTCAAGATGAACGTGACCATGGCGAGCTACTCACGACCCCCACCAGCCTGCCCCGGCGATCACGAGCCTCCACCTTCCAGGGTTCGTCAATCTCGCTACCGATGAGCCAGGCCCCGTAGTGGCCGGTTGCCCGTTGTCCCGTGTACTCGTCATCTTGTACGAGGGAGATCGTCGCAACCTCGGCTGAATGCCAGCCCCCGACAACCAAGGCTGGTTCACCAGATTCCGACCCCTTGTGACCTGCCGTGAACGCCTTAGAGATCGCCTTGCCATCAAGGCCATCCGTCGAACCTAGAGGCCCTTTTGGGCCATACCACGCAAAGCTCCCGTACCACGGCAGGCGCTGCACCCACACTCCCGACCCACGGTTGTACGTCGCATGCAAAGTCATCGGGGTGAAGCCGCCCTCTGATTCGGACTGGTACGCCAGGAAAATCACCGAACCGAACGTGTGGGCCTACCAAACTGCCTCTTCCGGAATGACTGGGGATTCGCCATCTCGCTGAACTGACCGAGTATCCACCACTGGGGCCAGGGGCCCCGACATCGTGACTGCTATCTGACGGCAAGCAC
>Ga0302180_10002632_pt1 | contig 13930 bp, 14 predicted proteins | sample I_Palsa_E3_2_FD_200575 | JGI IMG/M metagenome (GOLD analysis project Ga0302180, IMG submission 200575) | Peat permafrost microbial communities from Stordalen Mire near Abisko, Sweden - I_Palsa_E3_2 | ecosystem: Environmental > Terrestrial > Soil > Palsa > Peat permafrost | place: Sweden... | reverse complement strand
GGCAGCCGTGTATACCCCGGAGGCGGCGCGCACTCCACAGCAGAGGGAGTCGCTTTCGCTCTCGGATTCTCTGATCGCCGAACTGGAGCGGGCTGATGAGTACGTCGTCGGCGTGCCGATGCATAACTTCGGCGTGCCCTCGGTGTTGAAGCTCTGGATCGACCAAATCTCGCGTGCCGGCAAGACCTTCTCCTATGCGGACGGAATACCGAAGGGCCTGATCATTGGAAAGAAGGCGACGTTCGTCATTGCTACCGGCGGGATCTACAATGCCCAGACGCAGTTTTCTCCGGTGGAGAAAACCGGAACTCGCAGCAAAGATATCCTCTTCACGCCCGACGGTTCCCGCCCACGGTCGGTCCCGGTTCGGTCATAGGCGACAAAACCTTGCATACGTGGTCCGCAGAATCAACTCCAACGTTTTCGTGGCCGGCACTTCGTTAATTGCCGTGCGAAAGGGAAGATCGTCAGGCAATCTTGTCTGCCGGTTATTCTATTTCGGTGCTCTCCGATTTCAAGGACCTCGTGGCTTTGTTGGCAATTGGACGAAACCCTTTCAGCTGCGCCTGTTTTTGGACCTCGGTAAGAAGCCTTAGCCCCGCTGTAACGTTGCCCGATGTTTTCTCGACGTTGCCGAGAGCCAGTTGCGCTTCCAGCAGAAATCCAACATAACCAAACTTCTTCGCGCTCGCAATTGTCTCCTCGAGAATATGAACCGAGTCCTCAGATCTCCGTGCGGCGGCGTCCACCTTCGCCTCCACAATCGTTGCCCTTAGCCGAACCGAGAAATCCTGACACTTAGCGAGCAGATCGTGAACCCCGGAAATGGTCCGCTCCGCATCCGCCACCTTTCGTTGCGAAAGGAAGACCCGTGCCAGCAAAATGTCGGCGAGAATTTCATCATCCCGCAGCCCCTCCTTGCGGAATTCTTCTCGAACCTGAACGAGCGAGCTCTCGGCCTCGCGAGCACGCTCTTCCTCAATCAATAGAAGAGCCAATGCCATCTCGGTTTCGGCGATATTTCCTTTTTCTCCGATCTGGGTGCGCAACTTGATCGATTCGTTGTACTTCTCACGAGCCACCGTCGAGTCGCCTTCCGCCGAAAAGACGTCCCCCAAGCTGAACAGCGCATAAGCAACGCCACTCTGGTCACCTATCTGTTTCGACAGATCTTCGGCCTGCTCGTACATCTTGCGAGCTCCCTTCAAGTCACCTTGCCAGCGCAGGACCTCGCCGAGATTGTAGAGTGCCGTGCTGGTCCTCTCCTGGTCGCCGATGTCCCGCGACGCCGCTAGTCCCTCTTCGAGCATCTTCTTACCCTGTTTGAGATCGCCCTGTTGAAGGGTGCGTGCGGCGATACTTCCGAGGACGGCAGCCGCGCTGTGCTTGTCGCCTACCTGCCGGAACATGAGCAGCGCTTCATTCGACATCTTGATGGAACCGGATAGGTCTCCCTGTTCACCAAGGGCATTGGCAAGATCATTGAGGGTCGTCGCGGCGCCGCGCACATCTCCGCTTTGGCGTTGTGTGGCTAAGGCGCGGTTGTAGGCTTTTACCGCTTCCGGAAAGTTTCCCTGGTCAAAATAAATGATCCCGGCAATCGTGAGCGCTTTCGCCACTTCGGCCCGGTCGCCCGCTGATTCTGAAATGCGTGCCGCTTCTTGTACACCGCGGAGTGCGTCATCAAGTTTGCCTTGTTTTTCGAAGGAACGTGCTTCCTGGGTCAGAGCACGTGCCAGGAGCAGAGTCGTGCCGAGATCTCGCGCCCGGCTGGCGGCAGCTTCGGCGGCAGCCTGTTGTTCCTTGTAGGTTCCTTTGATATCGAAGACGTCCGCCTGCTGCAGGGCGATGCGTGGGTCGTCCCGGCCGGGAGCCGCAAGCTTTTGCAATGCCGCCAGCGTGGCAAGAGCCTCATCGACGGTTCGCGCCTGTCTCTGAGCGGCTGCCAGGTGGAGGCCGTATTCGATGTTATCGGGAAAGAATTCGAAGAGCGTGCGGTAAATCTCGACTGCCTTGTCCCACTTGCGGTTGAGTTCCCAATCCCTGCCTTCGATCCAGAGGCGTTCTTCGTGCGAAAGGCCCGAAGAAAGATCGCGAGCCTTCTTCGATTCCTGTTGCGCTTTTTGGTCATAACCCATCGCGGCCCACGCATCGGCCAGGGCGGAGTGCCCGAGCGAGTAGTTGGGATCGGAAGCCACCGCCCGCTCCAACAGGTTACGCGCTGAAAGTATATCCATCACCCGAAGCTTCGCCAGTCCTTCCGAATACAGCCGCACCGCTTCGGGATTTGATGGCAAAGAGGCTCGTACCAGGGCCGCTTCATTGGGAGTGACTTCGCCTGCCCCGAGCTTCTGCCGCAGGTCGGCGCCGGCGCGGGTGGCAAGATTATCAAGGTCGGCCTCGCTCCCTTTTTCGGAAACAGTTGCGGCGATCTCGCCAGTCTTCGTGTCTTCTAACCAAAGATCAATTCGAACTAGCGCTCCGGATGCCCCGCCTTGGTCGAGATAGGAGCCGAGCACTACGTAGTCGCTTCCCAAATACTTCCTGAGATGTCCGAGGGTGTCCGGCGCCAAAGTTTGCATGCCGGTTAATTTGAGGTCGGAGCTGGCGCGGGCGATATTCTCCCCCGGAAAGGTGCGCAGTTTACCTCCTGCCGCCAATTCCGCAGTCAACATTTCAGGCAGGGCCGTCGAGACCCACGCCGTGTCCGACCGCCCCGAAAGATTCCGGAAAGGCAGCACCGCAATCGATGGCCGAACTGCGATTCTCGTTGCGGCCGTGTCTGGGGCGGGAGGAGCGCGGTGACGAATTCGAGGAATGAGTACTGAGGCCACAACGATCACTACGGCCAGCGCGAGCAAGCCCAGAACCTTACCGGGCTGAAAGCGCCGGGCTTTTCGGTGCTCGGTCCCCCCGTGCAGTGCTTCAGCGACCTCGTCTCCGCTTTGAAAGCGATCTTTGGGCTCGCGCGCAAGACACTTCAGGATTACTGACTCCCAATGCCGGTCCAAATCTGGAACGAAGGTGCGTGGAGGAGCGGCATCTTCTTTAATACGGCGAACTGCCATCGACAGCGCTGTACTACCCTCGAAGGCCCGGATTCCAGTGACCATCTCGTACAGGACCAAGCCAAGCGAATACACGTCGGAGGCGGGCGTAAGATCCTGGCCTTCGACCTGCTCGGGCGACATATAAGCGGGAGTGCCCAGAACTTCCCCGGTGCCCGTAACGGCAGTGGTGTCGCTGATCGCGTTATTCGAATGCAGCGCCAGGCCGAAATCGGTGATGACCGCGCGGACTCCTTTAGTACCTTCGACCAGGACCACGTTCGCCGGTTTAAAATCCCGGTGCAGAACACCGGCGGCGTGTGCGGCTCCTAGCCCTGCCGCCATTTGCACGGCGATTGGCCCGGCATCGGCTATTTGCAGACGCGGCTGGTCGCGCAGAAAATCGGCCAAGGTTTTGCCTTCCAGCAGTTCCATCGCGACGAACACGACCGAACCACGGTCAATCACGCCTGCCCCGGTCGCGGGCTGCCGAAACAGATCGAAGATTCGGCAAACATTGGGATGGGTAACCTTGCGGGCGAGGTGAACCTCGCGCTTGAATCGATCGAGCGCCCTACCATCGTTGAGCAGTTCGCTTCGAATCGACTTGAGAGCCACTCGCTCGTGCAACTCGATATCTTCGGCTTCGTAGACCTCGCCCATCCCGCCGCGCGCCAGGAAGCGGATGATCCGAAAGCGCTCGGCGACCAGATCGCCGGCAAGGAAAGATTGGCTCTGGGCAGGCGGACTGAACGGAGCGATTCCAGGAACCGCGGCACGCGAAAGAAAACCACCCGACTCGACATGGTAAGCGAGCAAGCGCTCAACCTCGCGTCGCACCGCGAAATCCTGCACCGCGGCGGCGAGAAACGAGACGCGTTCGGTGGGAGTCTTTTCGAGCGCGGTCTCAAATAGTGCTTTGACGTTCTCCCATTGCTGCGGCGTCAATTCCATGGCGCTCTTTCAAGTCGGCATAGAGCCAGGCTTTCGCAACACTCCAGTCTCGCTTGACTGTCTTGGGGGAGACTCCAAGCACTTCAGCCGCTTCTTCGACGCTCAGGCCGCCAAAGAATCGTAACTCCACGACACGGGCCTGACGGGGATCAATCTTCTCCAGGCGATTCAGCGAATCATCCACCGCTAGCAGTTCGTCCGCCTGCTGCTCAGAAAAGACAAAGGCTTCGTCGAGAGATACTTTTTTTTGTTCGCCACCGCGCTTCTCCCGTGTGTGGCTCCGAGCGTGATCGATCAGGATACGACGCATCAACTGCGCCGCCACCCCAAAAAAATGAGCCCGGCTTTGCCAGTTGACGGACCGCTGTTCGATTAGTTTCAAATACGCTTCATGCACCAGAGCTGTCGCCTGTAGCGTGTGGTCGACTCGCTCCCGCCGCATGTAACTGCCCGCCAGCCTCCGCAATTCGTCGTACACCACTGGGATGAGATTTGAGGCCGCACCTTCATCTCCGCGGGTTAGCCCCGACAACAATAGCGTCACTTCCTGATTTTCGCTCATAGCGGCACGGTCGAGGGACGACGGAGGAGGTATTTTACCCCTCACCGGTTCGGTAGGGCAGGAAACTTACCGTGATTCCCTGGGTCTAGTCCAACCGGAACTGGTTCAGCTCGCCTAAATCGCCCCAGTTGAGCGCCGAAATTCCGTGGCAATTTGCGTCCCGCCATATTCCGCGCAACACACGGATGACACTGGACTTAGGACGCTTTCAAGGGAAATAAAGGCGTGCTTCGCTGGCCCGTTCGTCGGGACCGAATGACCCCATTTTCCACGCCTTGTCGCGTTACTGGGTGAAGGCTGATTAGGACATCGACATCAAGGAGAGGAAAATGAAATACTCTAATCTCACAATCTGTAGTCTCAGAAGCTCTAACCTCAGAACCTCTAATCTCAGAACAACGTGGGCTTTGTTCTTCTTCTGTGTCGCGACGGCGCTGTTCGCGACTGCGCAAACCAAATTCACCAGCTTGTTAAGTTTCGATGGGAACAATGGTGCGGACCCCCATCATGTCTATCTGGTTCAGGGCATCGACGGGAACCTGTACGGGACCACTTACTCGAGCACCGGCACCGATGGGACGGTCTTCAAAGTTACTACCGAGGGCACGCTCACGACTCTCCACACTTTTTGCGAAGGAGGTTCGTGCCTGGACGGTGCTCTGCCGGAAGCCGGGCTGGTGCTGGCCAGCAATGGAAATTTTTACGGGACGACCACGAATGGTGGGGCCAATAACGATGGTACCGTGTTCGAAATCACTTCCGCGGGTACCCTCACCACGCTGCACAGCTTCGACTTGACCGATGGTGCTTTTCCAGAGTATGCGCTGATTCAAGCAAGCAATGGAAATTTCTACGGCACTACCTCGAGTGGCGGGACAGGTGATATCGGTACGATCTTCGAAATCACTTCAGCAGGCACACTGACTTCGCTGCACAGTTTCGACGGCACAGACGGCGTCTATCCCGACTCCAGCCTGGTGCAGGGCACCAGCGGAAGCTTGTACGGGACGACTTACGAAGGTGGGGGCGCCAGCGGCACGGTCTTTGAAATGACGCCCGCAGGCGCGCTCACCACGTTGCAAACCTTCAACTCCGCAGACGGCGGCGGGAACACCGGCACGCTGATTCAGGCCAGCAACGGGAACTTCTATGGGACCACCATCGGCGGTAGCACCGGAGGCGGTACGATCTATGAAGTCACTCCTGCCGGCAAGCTCACGCTGCTCTACACCTTCTGCTCGAAAACGGATTGCAAGGATGGTGCAACCCCGTACGCGGGACTGATTCAGGGCTCTGACGGCAACCTCTACGGAACAACGTTCGCGGGAGGAGCCAACACCACGTCCTGTAACGGTGGGTGCGGCACGATCTTCAAAATCACCACCGCAGGCGAGCTCACCACCCTCTACAACTTCTGTTCTCAGTCGAACTGCGCTGACGGTAGTGCGCCCCAGGGAGGCCTGGTTCAACACACCAACGGCGCCTTCTACGGGACGACCTTCTATGGCGGGGCCGACGGCATCGGCACGATATTCAGCCTGTCCCTGGGACTGAGTCCGTTCGTGAAGACGCTGCCGACTTCGGCGGAAGTAGGAGCGGCTGTCCTCATCCTGGGAACGAATCTGACGGGCGCGACCAAAGTCAGCTTCAACGGCGTAGCGGCAAAGTTTACGGTTGTCTCTAGCACAGAAATCAAGGCCACCATACCAGCCGGTGCGACTACCGGCACTGTGACCGTGGTTACACCCAGCGGCACGCTGAAAACCGTCGTGATCTTCGACGTGATACCGCAGATCACGAGCTTCGCGCCGGCGAGCGGCCCGGTGGGAACCGCCGTGACCATCACCGGGGTCAGCCTGACGCAAACCACCGCCGTCACCTTTGATGGCGTCGCGGCTACTGACTTCACCGTGGACTCCGACACAAAAGTGACAGCAACGGTACCGACGGATGCAAAGACAGGAAAGATCGCAATCAAAACTGCTGGAGGAACCGCGACGAGCACCGCCAGTTTCACCGTGACGGAATGAGGGTGGCGCGTTCGGAGTAACAAAGGTGAGCCGCCTTTCACGAGGCGGCTTTTTCACTGCGGGTACCCGATGTGCTGGGATCGATGTCAGTTTTCATCTCTCCACGATCACTTCTCCATTCCAGTTATCCATGCTGAACCGTTTAAGGCTCCTTGACCCTCGCTCTCCAGTGCTCCGAAAGTCGGCGTAACCCGGAGGTTCGGCATAGCGACTTTAGTCGTGGGGCGCCAGATTCTTGATGTCTGCTCGTTTCGCTGCTGCCTTCTCAACGCGGTTCAATTCGGTGGCGCTGACTTTGGTTTGTCCTTTTCGTTTGGCGGTTGCTTCTTGGCTGGAGGCGGCGAAGTCTTCGGTTTGGCCGCGGGCGCCGGATGCGGTGCTGGCCGCTGAGCTTGCTCCCTGGCGGGCTTGGGTTCGGGCTTCGGGGCTGGCTTGGGTGCGGCCGGAGTCGCAGGTTTTGCGGTTTGCGGTTTCGGCGCCGGTTTCGATGCTGGAGGCGGCGAATTTTTCGGTTTGGCTTCTGCTGCTGGTCGGGCCTGCGGTTGCTTCGCAGCCGGTCGTGTCTCCGGTTGCTGAGGAGCAGGTCGTGTCTGTTGTTGCGGAACAGCCTTGGTCGGCTGCTGAGGAGTTGGTCTTGCTTGTGGCTGCTGCGGAGCGGGCCTCGTCTGTTGCGTTTGTTTAGGCTGTTCGAGAGGTTTCGTCTGCGGCTGGACGCGATTCGGTTGCGCCGGTCGCGCGGCCGCAACCGGGCGAGCAGGAATCACCGGGGCAATTGGTTTGCCTTGGGGAATAGGCTGGGTCGCGGCAAGAACGGCGGGCCGGCCCTTATTGACCGAAGCAAACTGCTGGCGGTTTTGTGCCGCCACCTGACGCGCCTGCAATTGCGTGTTCATCGGAGGAATACGCTGCTCGCGCGTTGCGGCAACTTCCGTCGGCAGAGGCGCGCGCGTGATACCTCCGGGTCCGTTATAGCTGGAGCGGTTATTGGTAATGTTGACGGTGGTATTGTTGACGATGACAGTATTCGTTATCGTGCGGTTATAAACCTGAACGTTCGTGATGGTCACATTGTTGACGGAGCGGTTGTAGTTGAAACGATCTCCATTCCAGTATCCGCCCTGGTAACCGACTCCGACATAACCGAATCCATAATTGATGCCGCCGTAGTAGCCGATATGCCGGCCCCAGAAGCCGTAGTTGTAGCGGTATCTGCCGCCGATGAAGCCCCAGTATCCTGGCGTCCACAGGAAGCCTGTTTGAGGTGGTCGCGCCCAGGCACCGGGCACCCAGTAGTAGCCCTGAGGAGCGTAGCTCCAATATCCTGGCGTCCACAGATAGCCATCGCCCGGGCAATCGGGTTGCGAATATTCCGGTAGCGGTGGCGGCGGTTGTGTGGCCTCGATCACCGGCTGCCCGTAGCTCGTGTCCTCTTCGCCGGCGTCGTAATCGTTATTGGAATAGTCCCGATTCGGAGCCGCCTGTTGATCGTTTTGGGCCGGACCAGGCTGCTGGTAATTCTGCTGCGGCGCCAGGTTAGCAGCGGCTGCTGGATCCGGTGCCTGATCTGTTTGCGGCTGATCTGTTTGCGCCGGTGGTTGACTCTGGTTGCTCGTGTCCTGGGTGCCGGTTTTCTGGCAACCTACAAGCCCAAACATCGCTGCCATGCATATCAGCACTGAAAAGGAAGATAGTCTCTCGATTTTGTTCATAAGGATTGCTCTCCGCGAGATAAGAATACAGGAGTAACGACTACATAGACGAAAACATTAGTTGGGGTGTGACCGGAACACGGTGGATTGTCCAGATCAGATGCAAATTGCATCATTTGGTGTTCTGGCGCGAAGATCGAATGCCCAAATTCAATCTGAGGGTTCTGGCGATATCATTTCCGCGGCGATCGCTCTGCTCGTCTCGCATAAATATTTTCACTCCGATGCTTCTCGTTAGTCTCGAAGAGTAACGGTTCGCAAACAATTAATGGACGCCTGGAAGTTGAACCGCGATCCCGTACAAAGGCATCAGAAAGCCAGGAGCATCAATTTCATGCAGACCACATTTCACTCGATACTAACTCCTGCACTTCAGATCGCTTATGAGCAGAGCGGACTCGACACGGGCGAACCGATTCTGCTTCTTCATGGATTCCCTTATGACGTGCGCGAATACGATGAGGTTCGGGATCTTGTCGCCCGTGAAGATTCTCGCATCATTGTCCCCTACCTTCGTGGTTTCGGCCCGACTCGTCATCGCTCCGAGCGGTCATTTCGATCGGGCCAACAAGCTGCTTTGGGAAAGGATGTTGTTGATTTACTCGATGCTCTCAAAATCGAGCGTGCCACTCTTGTAGGTTATGACTGGGGTGGACGTGCGGCCTGCGTGGCGGCTGTGCTGTGGCCTCTTAGGGTTCGGGCCCTCGTATCGGTCGGAGGATACACGGTGCAGGACATTGCCAAGGCAGCGCTCACACCGGAGTCGGCCGAACAGGAATGGCAATTCTGGTATCAGTGGTATTTTCAGACCGAGCGGGGACGGCAAGGTCTCGATACCAATCGAGACGAACTTTGCAGACTACTGTGGAAGCTATGGTCTCCTGGTTGGAAGTTTAGCGAGGACCTCTTCTCCACGACAGCAAAGTCGTTCCATAATCCTGACTTTGTTGCCACAGCAATTCAGTCCTATCGACACCGGTACAGGAATGCACCCGGGGACCCCGCTCTCGAAGAACTCGAGGCAGAGTTGGCAAGAAGGCCCTCCATCCGATGTCCCACAATCGTGTTGCATGGGGAGGATGACCGCGTGAATCCACCCGTGACCTCCGAAGCCCAGGAAGATTATTTTACAAGTGACTACGAACGCCGGGTTTTGCGTGGTGTCGGGCATTGTCCACCTGCCGAATCGCCGAATGAGGTGGCTCAAGCGATCAAAGATGTCATGGGACCACAGACGCAGCGGAGGACAGCTTTAAAATTGACATCCCCGGGAGCAGAGTATGCGGAAAATTACGACTCCTCTTCGGAGTTTCGATGACGACCCGCAACATCTGCGTATGGTTCGAATCCACGGGTGCAAGCCGTGATGGATCAGCCAGCCCGTTTCTTGAACCATTCTTCTTACTCATCGCGCCTCCTGGCAGCCATGGTGTTGATGCTCGCAAAACTTGGAAGTTTGCCCGGGGAGCATATGCACCAAGCCGAATCGCAGCAGACGGCGAAAGGAGCAGGATCGCAGCCAGTCAAGAGAGGCCCAGATGTTGAGCGAGCCTCGGGTTGTCATCATTGATGCACGGCGGTGATTCAGGTGCAATCGACTCGCTTAGGTTCCTCCGCGCAGATCTTCTTATACAGATCATCCATCAATCGCTCGTCTTCGGCGACAAGTTGTGGGCTTCTTTTTCTCTCCCCGCTTTGGATTTCGAACAGTCTTTGGATCAAATGCTTAAGGTCTTCCATATCCCCCTCCAATGGCTGGTGGCAAACAAAATAGGCGAACGCCGAGGGCAAAACTGCTCAAAATTGCTCACTTCTTCGCTGAAATGTTCTCTGAGTCGATTGAGGCTTCAGACTCCCCGTGTTTCTTCTGTTTCCTTCGCTGGCTAGTTGTGATTCTCCCGGGAGACTCTCTCTTACTGCCTGAGGCATTTACACGGGGTGTTGCAGATCCGGTCGAAATCTGGGAGGGGAACGACTTGTGCGCGTCCCCCTTCGTTTTATACAAGCGCCGCTCGTTGTCTGGGAGGGTTGGAAAGCCATGCACGGGGAGATTCGCGATTGTTGCGTTTCGTTCCCAACGCCCCGCCCCGCTGCTGCTGGCGGTGATGTGGATAAAATGGAACGCTAGCCGGCAAATAGAAATCGAATTTCTGCTGCCTCAAAAGTGAGACTGGGGCCTCCACAATCTGCTATGCAAAAGGAGAGATTATGACTCGCGAAGCGAGAATGATGTCAGGGATCATCCTCATCGCGGTTCCCACGATCCAGTACGGCGGATACTTTTTGCTGATTTCTCTCATGAACAAGAGCAGTCGTTATATGGAGAATCCTCTCCGCCAGAACTTCTTTCGCGCCGGACATGCCCATGCCGGGGTCATCGTGATTCTTTCGCTCGTTTGCCAAATACTCGCAGATGCGGCAGTTCTTCCCATTCCTTTGCTTTGGTTCTTTCAAATCGGAGTGCCGCTTTCGGCGATCCTCATTTCGGGGTTCTTCTTCTCGGTGCTGCCGCCGACCTCCACTCAAGCGGGCGAAGCGGTCTCTCTGATCTACGCGGGGGTGCTGATCCTCGCGGTTGGGGTCACCACGCTGGGTGTCGGGCTGCTGCGGTCTCGACCGAGCTAGGGTCACATATCAACCTCCAACTAAGAGTTGGTGTGGTGACCAAAAATGCAGCGCTCAAGTGAATGAAAACGGAGAAACAGAGGGCGCGGTTCCACCGAGGAAAGCCTCGCAATGGTCCTCCCCTGCCGTCCTAGCGAAGCCGAAGGCCGCGAGCAAACCCGCCTGATGGTCATCCATGAACTGGCGGATAGTTCCACCGAACGCCGCACAAATAGAGTAAGCTCGAAGCAGGCTCGCTTCGCGGGCTTGGGGGTGACGCGAATGGCAGAAGTTCGACTGCAAGAAGGCGAATCGTTGGAAAACGCGCTCCGACGTTTCAAGCGAAAGGTCATGACAGAAGACATTATTAAGGATGTGAAGCGCCACTCCTTCTACCTGAAGCCGGGCGAGAGACGCCGAGTCAAACAGGCGTTGGCGCAAAAGCGTGCCCGAAAGAAGATTCGTAAAGAGTCGGATCAAGTTGCGCCAAGGAGGTCCGCTGCTGCCAAGTAGCGGCCTTCCGTTTCGTGGGGCGATAATCTACCTGTGTGCGGACGATACCGCCTGTCACGGCGGAAGCAGATCATCGAGGAGCACTTCGACACTGCCGACTGGCAAGACGACTGGAGTCCTCGGTACAACGTCGCTCCCACGCAAGCTGTCCCCGTGGTCCGCCAGCATCCGCAGGAACCCGTCCGCCAACTTTCGATCATGCGCTGGGGACTCATTCCCTCATGGGCAAAGGATGCCTCCCGGTCGGCAAGCATGATCAACGCGAGATCGGAAACAGCAAGTGCCAAGCCTGCGTTCCGGGATTCGCTGAAATCTCGCAGGTGCCTGGTCCCCGCCGATGGATTTTACGAATGGCAGCGCACGACAACAAATAAACAGCCGTATTGCTTTCTGGTCAACGACGGCGGGTTGTTCGCATTCGCAGGATTATGGGATCGCTGGCAAGACCGCAGCGGCGACTGGGTAACGAGCTGCTCGATTCTGACCACGACTCCTAATGCGGCGACGGCATCGGTGCACGACCGCATGCCGGTCATCCTTGATCCGGATAGCTATGACATCTGGCTCGATCCAGGGATGAAGGATCTGACTGTGGCGTGCGAACTCCTGAAGCCCTGCGATGCTCGGCTGATGCGGTGCTATCCAGTGAGCACTAGAATCAATTCCGTGGCGAATGATGATGAGGAATGCTCGAAGCCAGTTCAAGTTGCGGAGATTCAGAGTCGCCTCTTTTCCTAGCCAGGATCGCGCAGTTTCCCGCGGCCGCTGTGCACTTGCTCGCTCGGCAAGGGAAGTCACTTTCCTGCCGACCTTCTTGAGCCAGCGATTGGTGCAGTCTCGTTCGACCGCAATACCGCCTCTGTGCTGGCGGTGCTGGTTGCGGCGAAAATAGCGCCGCTCGCCGGATTCGACCCGGGAAGTGCCCGATTTGCTCATTGCTTTTCTGGCAGCATTATTTGCGGGATCGGAGGCCGGGCGCTAGTCGTGAAGAACGATGGTAAGAAGTGAACTGTGGACCTGTAGTCCATCACCAGCGTGATAATCAATGAACCCCAATTTCCTGAACCGATTCATAAAAAAGCTGACCCGCGAGCGAGTTGTGCCTATCATCTCTGCCAGGGTCTCTTGACTCACCTTGGGAATTAGAGTCTCGGGCTTTCCATCCTTGCCGAAATGAGCTAGCAACAGCAATATCCGCGCCAGTCTTTTTTCGCTGGAATTGAAAAGCTGGTCAACCAGGTCCTCTTCGTGCCGGATGTTCCTTGTCAGCAAATAGGCCACGAACATATCAGAAAAAGCGTGTTCGCGGTGAAGCACTTCCATCATGTATTTCTTGTCGATTTGCATCACAGAGCAATCAGTCATGGCGGTTGCGGAGAACAAGCGGACAGTCTGCCCCGCGAGGCAACCTTCCCCGAAAAAATCGCCCTGGTTCATGATGCCCGTCGTGGCTTCCTTCCCGCTCTTTGACACAACGGTGAGTCTCACTTTTCCTTTCTGTATATAAAAAACAGCATCAGACGAGTCGCCCTGAACAAAGATCGCCTGCTTGTTGGAAAAAGCTGTTATCTTTCTGCCGCCGTCGATGGTCGAAAGGAATCTCTTCGTGTCGAATTTGCTGAGTTTCTTGGCCGCTACCACGGGCGTCATGAATTAGCCTCCCCCTTCTCAAGGGTTTTGAATGCACGGAAGGAAACTTCCTAGAATGAAGATGAATGCGGCAGAAGGCGAGAGCAATATCAAACGTGCGGGCTACGCTGCTCCGCACTGGACTCAACAATGATTTCACCCTCGGCGTCGAAAGTCAACGCCACCGCCTTGCTGACAGCCGCTTTCCGCCGCGTCACTTCCTCATCACCAAACGCCACGGACGTGCCTCCGACGCCTTCGCTTTCTATAACGATGGTGGCGAATCCAAAAAATCGCATCGGAAGAATCAAAAAACGGGTTTCGCGGCGACCGCTTGAGATGTCACCGTTTTCCGGTCAGCGCCTTCCGCCCGTTTCTGCACGCGGCTGGCCCCAGGCGAACTTCTTTCGCCTCCAGTTGCCCTTACCTTGACCTTTGGCCCAGATCGAAAACTCGCGTGCGAATCTCTTCAAAATCGGTGCTCGGGCACGCCATACTGCCCTCTGCCTCTGCTTGTCACCGACTGGCCCTTCCGGACTTATTCCGCGGCAGCGCTTGATCCCCATGCCGGCTTCAAAACCCTGGCTTTCACTGATTGCGCTGCCGACTTTGTCCGAAATCTGTCCCTCCATCCCGTCCGATCCTATTGCTGATCCCCATCCACTTCTTCTCACTTCTTATCCTCATCACCCCATCGTCGACTTGATCACCTGACCTCAATCCCGCCAGACATTACGAAAGACTTCAAAGCGGTCAATTATGACCATGATTGACTTACATCAATGACTCATCCTCATAGTTTGTACCCGAGGTGTGGCATTGGCATCAGAGGTTGCAGATCGTCATCGGCCGCATCTTGATCGGCGAATCATCGGACTCGTC
>Ga0302180_10002628_pt1 | contig 13936 bp, 13 predicted proteins | sample I_Palsa_E3_2_FD_200575 | JGI IMG/M metagenome (GOLD analysis project Ga0302180, IMG submission 200575) | Peat permafrost microbial communities from Stordalen Mire near Abisko, Sweden - I_Palsa_E3_2 | ecosystem: Environmental > Terrestrial > Soil > Palsa > Peat permafrost | place: Sweden... | reverse complement strand
CACCATGCGCCTCATCTTCCTCTACGGCCTCCCCGCCACCGGCAAGCACACCATCGCGCAACACCTCGCCACGCTCACCGGCTACAAGCTCTTCCACAACCACCTCGCCGTCGACCTACTGCTCCCCGTATTCGACTTCGGCACGCAACCCTTCGTCGAACTCCGCGAGCAGATCTGGCTCTCCGTCTTCGACCATGCCGCCGCCGCCAACCTCCCCGGCCTCATCTTCACCTTCGCCCCCGAGCGCACCGTCCGCCCAACCTTCATCCCCGCAACCCTCGACATCCTGGCCCGCAACAACGCCACGGTCGATTTCATTGAACTCACATGCCCTCTCCCCGAACTCCACCAGCGCCTAGCCAACCTCTCCCGCCAGCGTTTCCAGAAGTTAACCTCCACCACCCTCTTCGATCAGCTCCGCGCCGACGGAGTCTTCGACGCGACCCACATGCCCACCCCCCGCCTCACCCTAGATACCAGCGTCCACACCCCCGAAGCCGCCGCCGAAGCCATCGCCCAGGCCCTCGGCCTGTAGCAGCTGTCCTATGGCATCTTTACCCGGCCGTAGATAAAGTCGCCCGATCCACAGCGAATCAAAATCTCATGCGCGCTGGTGTTCGGTATCACATGTACCGACGTCTCGTCGCAGTCGCCTTCGTCTCCAATATGCATGCTGAAAAGCCTCTTCTCCACAAGAGGGAAGTATCGGGGCCGTTGGACGATCGTCACCCCTTCCCAATCGATTCCAGCCCAACCGCCAGAGGCCCGAAACAGGATGAGATGGTCGCCAAGCCTAGTCTCCGAATCAGGCAGATCGGTTACCAAATATGCTTTGACTAGGCCATAGCAGAGCAGCAAAACGACCAATAGGCCCAAACTCCGCAGAGCCGCGATCACTGGCGATATCTTTTGTTTGATGAGAGCGACGCCTAATAAACAAATCGATGAGGTGTAAGCGAGCGCCAGATTCAAAGCTTGTGGCCAGAATCCGCTAAGCGACCAACAAGTAAAAAGAGTAAAAAGCCCCAGACTCAAACTGATTGTGAAGAACATCAACAGCGCACGGCGCCGATCAGCGTGAAGCCTTCCCCAACGTCTCTGAAGCAACCACCCCAGTAACGGACCGAGTGGGAGCGCGATCACCCATAAAATCCATATCTTGGACCCTGAGACATACATGCGTGGCCAAAGTCTATACCCGCGCTCCACATCCCCACACCAGTTCTCCACCGATCCACCACCGCCCCTCCCCGTAAACTTATATCCATGGCCGCTCTAGCAATGCCCAACCCGAACGACGGCCTACCGTCCTCCATCCAGACCGAGGTCACCGTCCTCGGCGCCATGCTGCTCGACGCGGTCGCCATCACCGACGCTACCGCCAAGCTCCGCCCCGAAGACTTCGCCCTCGACTCCCACCAGCGCATCTACCGCATCATGGTCGACCTCATGGCGCTCGGCCACGCCGTCGACCTCATCACCGTCATGGACGCGCTCACCAAGCGTCGCGAGCTAGACGCGATCGGCGGAGCCGCCTACCTAGCGTTCCTAACCGAAGGCATCCCGCGCAATCCCAACATCGAATCCTACGTCCGCATCGTCAAGGACAAATCCCTCCTCCGCCAACTCCTCAGCATCTTCAACGAGGGCATGGCCGCCGCCGCCGACCAGACCGAAGACGCCACCAAGGTCCTCAACGACGTAGAAGTCCGCCTCGCCGAAGTCGCCGACAGCGCCATCCAGCGCGGCTTCTCCAATATCCCCGAAATCGTAGCCAGCTCCTTCGGCAGCATCGACGCGCTCTACGAGCAGGGCAGGGAAGTCACCGGCCTAGCCACCCACTACATCGAGTTCGACAAGATGACGAGCGGCCTGCAAAACTCCGAACTCATCATCATTGCCGCGCGCCCCTCCATGGGAAAGACCGCCTGGGCCATCAACATCGCGCAAAACTGCGCCGTCAAAGATCAGAAAGTCGTCGCCGTCTTCTCGCTGGAAATGTCCAAGGAATCCCTCCTCCGCCGCATGCTAGCTTCGGAAGCGATGGTCGGCAGCCGCAAGCTCCAGACCGGCTTCATCCCCCGCGAAGACAAAGGCAAGCTCATCGCCGCGCTCGACCGCCTCATGAACTCCAAGATGTTCATCGACGACACCCCCGGCATCACCCTAGCCGAAATGCGCGCCAAAGCCCGCCGCCTCCGCCAGCAGGAAGGCGCCCTCGACCTCATCGTCATCGACTACCTCCAGCTCATGACCGGCTCCTCCGGCACCTCGAAAAAGCAATTCGAGAACCGCACCCAGGAAGTCAGCAGCATCTCCCGTGGCCTCAAAGCCCTCGCCAAAGAACTAGGCGTCCCCGTCGTCGCCCTTTCGCAGCTCTCCCGCGGATCCGAACAGCGCACCGGCGACAAGAAACCTCTCCTCTCCGACCTCCGCGAATCCGGTTCTATCGAGCAGGACGCCGACGTCGTAGCCTTCATTCATCGCGAAGAGTATTACGATCGCGAGAACGAAGACATCAAGGGCCAGGCCGAAATCATCATCGCCAAGCAACGCAACGGCCCCACCGGCACCGTAAAGCTAGCCTACCTAGCCGACTTCACCCGCTTCGAAAACCTCGACACCTCGCATCTCGGCGACTCCGGCGGCGACGCCTACTAAAAATAATCCCCACTCCTGCCATCCTCCTGACACAATGCTGTCAGGAGCCCTCTCCTATCCTGCGACTGTACTTATTTCAGCCGCACAGGAGACACACCATGAGCAAGTTCGAAAACAACGCAGTCACCTGGTTCGAAATCCCCACCACCGACTTCGCCCGCGCCACCAACTTCTACGAGACCGTACTCGACGCCAAGCTGATCCCCTATCCCGGGGGCGCCCCCTGCAGCATCTTCCCCCATGCCGACGGCGGCGTCAGCGGCTGCATCGTCCAAAGCCCCAACCACAAGCCCTCCAGCGAAGGCGCGGTAGTCTACCTCAACGCCGACGGCAAACTCGATGCCAGCCTCAAGCGCGCCGAAAAACTCGGCGTCCCCATCCTCGTCCCACGCACGGAAATCCCCGGCGGCTTCGGCTTCTACGCCTGCCTCCAGGACTCGGAGGGCAACCACGTTGGCCTGCACAGCAAAATGTTTTAGCCGCGAGTCCCGCGCCTTAAGCGGTTCCCTCGCATGAGGCGCGCCGACCGCCTCTTCCGCATCGTGCAGCTGCTGCGTTCCGGCCGCCTGAAGACCGCTCGCGCCCTAGCCGAGCGTCTTCAGGTCTCCGAGCGCACCATCTACCGCGACGTCCGTGATCTCCAGCTCGCCGGCCAACCCATCGAAGGCGAAGCCGGCGTAGGCTACACCCTGCGCCGCGAGTTCGACCTCCCGCCGTTAATGTTCGCGCCTGAAGAGCTTACCGCCCTCGTCCTCGGCGCGCGTCTCGTCAAAGCCTGGGGAGGTGCAGAAAACGCCGTCGCCGCCGGAGCAGCCCTCGCGCGCATTGAAGCCGTTCTTCCTCCCGAGCTAGCTGCCAGCCTCGACGCAATCCTGATGTATGCCCCCGGCTTCCAAATGCCGGACAGCCTGCGCCGTCTGCTCGATCGAGTCCACGCCGCTTGCGCCGCCCGCCGAGTCCTCAGCTTCGCCTACACCCGCCTCAACGGCGAACTCTCCGAGCGCACCGTCCGCCCTCTCGCCCTCTATTGTTGGAGTGGAACCTGGACCCTCGTCTCCTGGTGCGAGCTCCGCAAAGACTTCCGCACCTTCCGCCTCGACCGCATCGCCAACTGTGAACAGCTAGACCGCACATTCGAGCAGCGCCGCGGCCAGCGCCTCAACGACTACCTCAAGCGCATGCACGCCGAATACGCCGCCGCCAACGTCCGCCTCGCCGCCGGCGAATCCGCTACTCTGTTTCCCCCGGCACCAGCTTCGGATTGATCTTCACTTCGTCGCGCTCATACGGCCGCCCCTTCGCCAGCACGGCCTCCAGGTCCTTGTCATACCCATAGAGATCGTTGAAGAAGTGCGTCGTGCCATCTTCATCCGGCATCGCCGTAAAGTATCCAATCACCACCGGCAAAGGCGTCTTCAAGTTCACCGTGCGATTATTCATCTCGCCGTTCATCGCCACGTCAACCTTGTCCGCGTCCCACCCGTTCTCCGCATCTGGATCACTCTGATCGCCATGCAGCACCCACAGCGCCATCTGGTCCGCATGCTGCAGCCTCACGCAGCCATGCGACCTGTCTCTGCGATACAGCCCAAACAAATAAAGCTCCGGCGTCGAGTGCATGTACACGTCATACGAGTTCGGAAACAAAAACTTCACCAGCCCGAGCGAGTTCTTCGGCCCCGGCAGCTGCCGCACGTTATAGCGCAGGTGCTCGATATCATGCACCGTGAAATCGGTCACCACCGTGCCGTCGTTCTTGTACACCTGGTAGTCATTGGCTGCGAGATACCCCAGCCCGCTCTTCTGCAGATGCGGCACAATCTCTTTCTTGATAATCGATGCCGGTAGATTCCAGTACGGCCGGAACACTACGTACCGCATCAGTCGCACAAACATCGGAGTATCGTGGTTGCCCTTCGCCTCACCGTCGATCACCTTCATCTTGAACGCCAGCGTGTGATCCGGCTCATACGCTCGCAGCATGAACTCCGGAAGATTTGCCAGCACCCGCGGCTGCATATAGTTATCGGGAAGCCAGCGCCAACGCTCCAGCGAATTCTCCAGCTGCTGCACGCGCACGTTCATCGTCACATTCAGGCTGTCGATCGTCGCCTGCCCAAGCTTGCCATCATCCTGTAACCCATGCCGTCCCTGGTAGTGCTTCACCGCCGCCGCAACATCCGCGTTATAGCTCTGCGGACCTTTCGTTCCGTCATCCCCCGCCGGCTCAGCCAGTACATCGCCCTCAAGCCTCAGCCGCGTCCACAGTTGCGGCACGGCCGCATACGATCCGCCCATACCTACAGGCTTCGCTCCACTTGGCAGCGCCGGCAACGCGGGCCACGCCGCTGTACTCTGCTCCATCGCCAGCGCCCGGTACGCCGCCAGCGCCTGCTCCGTCGCTTTGTACATCGGATTCTCCGGCTCCACGCTCTCCGCCACGTGCGCCACATCGTCCGCATCGACAACGTGATCATTCAGCAGCGTCGCCACGTCTAACGCAGCGCGCTTCTGCGGCGTATCAATATCAAAGTTCAGTGCCTGCGGATTCACCCGCCCCACATGCAGGTCCTGAAAGTACCGCATCGCCGCGATCGTCATCGCTACATCAAACTGTGCCACCGCATCCTGCGCTGCATCCGAAGTATCTTTTTTCTGTGCGATCACTGCCAGCCGCTTTAGTCGCGGCGCCCACCGCCCCTGGCCATCCGCCTCTGCGTCATAGTCCTCAGGATTCAAACCCTTCTGCGGCGCATCCTCAAACAACTGCAGGAGCGCCATTGCGGCATTCGTTGGCTTGCCATCGCGCGTCCACGCCAGCTCGTTGTCGCGGTCGTTGTAAAACTTCTGCACATTCCCCAGGTCATCCGCATAGTTCGGCCAGCGCAAACCAGGCAGTGTCGACACCTGGTCCAGCCGCTGCACATTGCCCGCATAGTCCGTCGTATTCGGAGGCGACGTCGCTTTACGCTTATGTCCCTTGCACCCCGTCATCCATAGCAGCGCACAGCCACACACCGCCACGGCGACTGAGGTACGAACAACGCTTGCACCAAACTTCATAAGCGACGCGGCCTCGGAGGAATGTAGGTAGAGCCTATCGGAAGCGGGCCTGAGGATGTTAACCCTTGCTCGAGCCAGTCGAGCCACCCCCCACCTCATACGATGCAAAACTTTGCATCCCAGCGCGGACCCCACCCGTGGTCGTGCGCGCCGCATCTATCCGGTTATCAACCCTACCATCCACACCCAGCACAGCACCGCCTGCGTCACCACCACGCCCACCGTCAAGACCAGGAACATCTTCCGCTCCCTGTTCGTCCTGGCGACTAGCGCCGCGCGCATGTCCGCGCTCGGCCGGTCCAAAACATCCGAGAACACTCCGCCCACAAACGTGAACAGAAACGGCAGTGCCCACACCCAAGGCGCGCTCACCACCTGCGTCGTATACAGCGGAAACAGCAGCAGCAACATCAGCAGCGGAGCCGTATTGCCAAAATACCGGCTGCGCCTGCTCCACACATACACCACCATCGCCACCGCGACCGCCACCACGATCCCCGCATTCACCGGCGACGTCATAAACCGCCGCACCGCATCCAACGCAAACCAGCAACGCGCGCTGCCACCTGTAAACACGTATAGGAACGCTGTCAGCTTAAAGCTGAAGCTGGCAAACACCATCACCAGCGCACCCAGCGCGGCATACACCATAATCTGCGCCACGTACGCGCGCCGCCGCTCTGCCAGGTAAAAGAAGAACACCATCCCCGCGACAAATCCAACAATGGCCGCCAGTACATGCGCCGTCGCCGTCAAACCCAGGGCCACCGTCAGCAAAATAATCCGCGGCTTCCACTTTTTACGAGGCCCCTGCAGTGCATGCGCCACGCCCATCGCGGTATAGATCAGGCCATACAGCCCCCACATAGCGAGAATCTCGTTGTTGGGATGCGTCCCGTACTTCACAATCGTCGGACAGAACACATACATCGCCAGCGCAAACGCCCCACCCTCCGGCCCGAACAGCCGCTTCGACACCCACCACAACCCGCCGCCCAGCCACACCGCAAACAGCACAAACGGCAGCCGCAGCAAATACTTCACGAACCCCAGCTCGTGGCGCGCCTCCCACGTCGTTCCATTCAAACTGCCATTGGCATACAGCTTGTTCTCCGGCTTGCGAAAGTGATCCACGCCCAGCAGCGCGGCTCGCTGCACCGTCAGCGGAAACCCTGCCAGCCGATAAGCCAACGTGCCGTCCCCATTCAAATTTCCGCAAGTCGTAAAGTATCCCTGCAGCACCGACGGGCTCTCCCACATTTCGCGCCCGCAGTGCGCATAGCGATAATCATTGGCGTCCAGCGGCTGATGCCCAATCGTCCACAGGCACTCGCCGAAGAGCACCAGCAGCAGCAACGCAGCAACCTGTTGCGGCCGCCCAATATAAAACCTGCGCAATCTCATCGTCTAAGCCAGTGTATCGAAAGCCGTCCCCCCCACATCGCTATCGGCCCCTGGCTCTCTCTACGCTCTATCCTCTATCCTCTACACTCTGTAGTTATGGACTCGCTCACCTTCACTCCCGGCCGCGCCTTCCTTTCCTCCAACTCCCCCGCCCCGCCGTGGACCGCGGTATTCGAAGACGAAGGTGCCGCCGGCTACTTCTACGCCTGCGACCGCTCTCAGGAGACGCAAGAGCACAGCATCATGGACGCCATGCTCATTTACAACGTCACCTCGCTCCCTGAGCCTGAAAAAGAGCGCCTGGCCAGCATCCAGTGGTCCCGCGACGGCATGCAGTGTGTTCTGTATCTCGATGGCACCGCCCAGGCCTTCATCGATTTCGCCGCGCACCTCAGCTTCTGCCGCTCCGACTTTCCCAACTACCTCCAGGAACAGGGCGACACCTGGCGCAAATCCTCCCACGCCTGGGACGATGCTGCCATCCAGCAATTTGAAGCTGCCATCTATGCGTAAAAAAAATATGCCGGAACGTGAATTGGCGTATGCTGGTTCGTCAATTGGAGGACGCTGTGCAGGAATCTCCCGAAACCCCCTGGACCAGCCGTAACAAATCCCCGGAACCTCTACAGCAGCGCCGCCTTCCCCCTACCCCAAAGCAACGTCGCATGGGTGCCCGCATCGGCATCGGCGTCATTCTCGCGGCGCTCTTTGTCATCATTCTGCTCGATCGCTTCGGCGTCATTCACTAGGCGGCAATCCCAACTCTCGCGGGCCGCGCAGGGCCTCGTCGTCCGCGCGGGAGCTACTTCGTGTGTGACTCGTGGTCGTAGCTGATCACCCGCGTGATCTTCCACACGCCATCTTTGTTCTGCCACACGTGTACAAACTTCGCCTCTCCGCCCGGGTCTTTCTCATCACCCGGACGATGGAACCGATGCACCCCAATCTCCACCGCTCCAAATCCTTTGAGCCGATACACCTCCAGCGTTCCCGGCACCAGTGTCCGCTCCACCTTGCCGCAGATGTTGTTTTGAATCGCTGCCAGGAACGGCGCCTTGCCCACCATCAGCCCCGTCTGGTCGTGATAGAACTCCAGATCATCGGTGACCATCGACCCCAGCGTCTTTAGGTCGCAATGGTTGTAGGCGTCGAAGAGCTTCGTATCCAGCGCCGCAACCGTCTGCGTCAACTCCTCCTGCTCCGCCGCTGGCACCGGTGCCTGCGCCCGCACACAGCAGGGAACTGCTAACCCTATAAGCAGCCACACCCCGCCCAAAATCTTCGTTCTGATGCTCATCTCGTGTTCACCTCGTGTGCGCTCTGCTACGCGCCAGTTCAGCCGCTTGTTCCATCATTTGACAAACCCCCTGCCAAGCCATATACATAGTTATACGAGGTATTGTGCATGGCATTTAGTCGACGCAGCAAAGATGAAGTTCCCCCGGAAACGCTTGCCGTCCGTGCTGGACCAGTGGTCGAGGGCCGTCCAGGCCCCGGCCCTTGGGAAGCGCAGCTCCGCAAAGGTGCAGTCGAAATGGCTGCGCTCGCTGCCCTCTGGAACGGCCGCCTCTACGGCCTCGAGATCATCCGCTTCCTCGAGCAGCACTCTCAGCTCGTCTTAGCCGAAGGCACCGTCTACCCCATCCTCAACCGTCTCAAGGCCGAAGCCATGCTCGTCTCCGAGTGGGTTGAAGCCGACGCCGGCCACCCCCGCAAGTACTACTCGCTCACCGACGCCGGCCGCCAGCGCCTCCGTCTCATGGCTGCCGCCTGGACCGACTTCGCCCGCGGCGTCGACAACCTCCTCCAACCGGTCCTCACCCAGCCGATCCCCGCGCCCCAGGAGCAAGCCCAATGACCACCACCCAGCCATCCACGCAATTTATCGCAGCCTATCTCACCGACCTCCGCTCTCAACTCGCCCCAATCCCCCTGGCCGAGCGCGAAGAGATTCTCCGCGAGATCACCGCGCACATCCGCGACTCCGTCGAAATGGGCACGCCGATCGAAACGGTCCTCGCCCGCCTCGGTACCCCCGCCCAGCTCGCCGCCGAATACCGTGACAGCCAACTCATCCGCACCGCCAGCCGCAGCCTCTCGCCTGTCCTCCTGCTCCGCGCCACACTTCGTGTCGCTGCCAAAGGCATCACCGGCATCCTCGTCTTCTTCGCCGCGATCTTTGGTTATGCGACCGGCGCCGCGCTGTTCCTCACCGGCATCATCAAAGCCATCTTCCCCGCATCCACGGGCGTATGGGCAGCGCACGGTCATCTCCTCAGCGCCGGCACCAGGCCCAGGATGCCGCATCTCCCGAACCACGAGATCCTCGGCTGGGCGTACCTTCCCATCGCGCTCTTCCTCGGCGCCGGCCTGATTGCGCTCACCACCCTCGCCATCCGCAGCTTCCTCCGCCTCTCCCAGCGAGTCCAACGCAGTCTCTAGCATCCAAAAAAAATCCCGGGCCGCGAGATCCTCGCAGCCCGGGCATTCTTCTAGCAGCGTTTACCAGCCGCCGTTGGAACCGGTAGGCGCCAGCGCAATCCCGCGGAACACCTCGCCCGCCTGCGCGCTGCGAACCGTCGTGAAGCGTCCCAGGCCGTCGTGACCCGTCGGCAGTGTCGTGTCGCTCACGCGATCGGTCACCTTCACCAGCTTGTTCGGATCAGCGCCCGTGTCACCATTGCTGCTGATGGTGGACGTGATCGCGAAGATCGTTACCGTGCCATCATCGTTGTTCTGCCCAGTGATGTTGCGGCAACCACCCGTCGCCGGATTCAGCGCCGCCGGATACCGCTCCACGCTATACGGCACGCCAATGTTCAGCCCATTCTGCAGCGTGTACTGGCGTGTCCACGTGCCACCCTTCAGCACCCACTTCTGCAAACCAGCCGTCTGTTGCGACTGCGTATCCGCAACGTTGCCATTCACTGCCGGCGACACCAGCGTTCCATCACCCTCGTCGCAAACATACAGCGTCGTAGGATTGGCAAACCAGAGTCCGAAAGGAAACGCCGTCGTGGTGCTCGCGGCAGTGTCGGGGAAACCCGGCAGCACGGTGATCGGTACCGACGCCAGCGCCGCAGCCGAACCCGTAGGTAGCGTTCCCGCAGTGCCCACCTGGTAGACCGTGTTGATCCCGTTACTGCCGCTGCCCTTGGTCATATACACCGTGTTGTTGAAGATCGTCAGGCCGCGGAAATTCGTATCCTTGCCCGGCTTGTCCGTGCCGATCTCCAGCCGTCCAACCATCTCGACGTTCGGCGGCAGCGCCGGCGACCCGCCTGGGAAGAGCAGTTCAACACCCGTGTCGTTGACCAGGTTGACGCCATCCTGTGTCTTCGTCAAATCCGACTTGGACAGGTTGCCGTTGTTGTCGTTGCCCACCATGTAGTAGAGCCCGTTGCCACCCTTCATCGCACCGCGCCCGTTGTCTCCGCTATAGGCGTTGCCATCGGTATAGGTGATCTGGCCATCCTCGTTCACCTCTGCCACCGCGCGGTAATAAGCCGTCGGCACCGTCGGATTGCTCGGGTCTGACCCGAACACCGGGTTCGTCGGATCGCATACGCCCGGCGTGTTGCCGTTCGACACATCCAGCAGGTTCGGCCGCGTCGGCGAAACCATCGACCCGCCACATCCCACGCCGCCCCGGTACGCCATGAACGTCAGCGACTTCCCGTCCACCGACCGATTCAACGCCAGCTCCGACTTCGAGCTGAAGCTGGTCACAATCTGATCGTCCGGAATCGGCAGCGTTCCCACCAGGAATCCATCCGTCGTAATGTCATCGAGAAACACCGGCGACGTCACGCCAAACGTCGGGTCGGAATTCGCGTTGTTCCACACATTGTGCGAATCAAACAGGTTCGGAAACTCACCGTTGTCCGACGCCACGCCGCACGGCACCGCCACGCCCGTCGTTCCACCCGCAATGAGCGGCACCTGCACCGTCAGCCCGGTCGCGCCACCCTGGCATCCAATCGGCAGCGCCTCGCCAATGGTCACGGTCGAAGCCTTCCCCACATAAATCGACTTGCTAAGCACCAGCGTTCCCGGCAGAAACCGGAACTCCCCGTGCCCATGCTCATCATGGTCGCCAAACCCACCTTGATCGCCAAACCCCTGGCTCCTGCCATCTCCATGCCCATTAAAGTCCGAGTCATGCGCCTGAGCCACTGCTGTTAACGGCAAACCAATCACGACGGCAGCCGACAAGATCGGCGCCGCAATCCAATGCATCTTCATTAGGGAGAACCTCCGCAGAGAAATCTACCCTCACCCCCTACCCGCTGAGGTAAACACTCCAAGAAAATGATCTGAATTCCTCGTCATCTTCGCTCACCTCTCCAGCCGAATACCGTCCACCACGGCCGATCCCGGCCCCCCCGCCGTTTACCGCCAAATCTCGCTGCCATCCGTTCCGCTTGCGGTCTAGAATGTCCTCGTTGAAGACAGGCCTTCTGTCGCTGTCGGCAGCGCCCAATCCCCGCTGCTCTGTCACCTGACAACGCACCTGCGCCTCGTCGAGTTCCGTTACCACAAGGAGATGAGGATGAGAAGCTACGCCAACACAGACATTCGCAACATTGCGTTCACCGGTCATTCGCATAGCGGCAAAACTGCCCTGATCTCCGCCATGCTCAAGACCGCCCACATGCCCACCGACAATGGCAACGCCGTGACCGCCTACGACGAAGAAGAGCAGGCCCGCGGCATCACCATGTCCAACGCCGTAGCCTTTGCCGAGTGGGCCGGCATCCGCATCAACCTCATCGACACCCCCGGCTTCCACATGTTCGTCCACGAAGCCCGCGCGGCCATGCTCCCCGCCGAAGCCGCCGTCCTCCTCATCAACGCGCAATCCGGCATCGAGAGCGTCACCACCACCGTTTGGAACTTCGCCGCCGACCTCAACATCCCCCGCATCCTCGTCATCAATCACTCCGACCATCCCAAAGCCACCGGTACCGCCGACAGAGTCGCGTTGGTCGAAGCCCTCCGCGAGCGCTTCGGCCGCCAAGTCATCCCCGTCCAGCTCCCCATCATCGACAAACAAGGCTTCCACGGCGTCATCGACCTAGTCACCATGGAAGCCTTTCTTTATTCCCCCACCAGCGAAGGCAGCGGCACCCGCGGCCCCATCCCCGCCGACCTCGAAGTCGAAGCCCGCGCCGCCCACGAAGCCCTCGTCGAACTTGTAGCCGAAGGCAAAGACGATCTCCTCGAAGAGTTCTTCGCCCTCGGCACCATCCCTGAAGACCACCTCATCCAGGCCATCCACGACGCCATCCGCGAAGACCGCATCTTCCCGATCCTCTACACCAGCGCCCTCGGCAACATCGCCACCGACCATCTCCTCGACTTCCTCAAGCTCTACGTCCCCTCCCCCAGCGAGCGCCCACCCATCCCCGCCCACACCCTCCAGCCGATCAAATCCAACGGCAACGGCGCCAACACTCCGGGTGCCCCATCCATACCGGTGGCTTCATCGCCGGAACGGGTGGGATCGCAAGAACCCCCCACCGACACCATCCTCTGCCCCCTCTCCGACACCGAGCCCGCCACCCTCTACGTCTACAAAACCCTCATCGATCCCTTCGCCGGCCGCATCTCCTTCTTCAAAGTCATCAGCGGCTGCATCCGCAACGAAGCCTCGCTCGAAAACTACACCCGTTCCGAAACCGAGCGCCTCACCCACATCGGCATCATGCAAGGCCGCAAGTTAGTCGAAGTCCCCGAGCTCCACGCCGGCGACCTGGGCGTAGTCGCCAAGCTCCGCGTCACGCAAACTGGAGACACCCTCGGCGTCAAAGGCCACGGCCTCCGCATCGACCCGCTCCCCGCGCCCGAGCCCGCCATGACCTACGCCATCGAGCCCAAATCACGCGCCGACGAAGACAAGCTAGCCCCCGCCCTCCACAAGCTCATGGAAGAAGATCTCCAGCTCCGCTTCTACCGCGATCCCCAAACCAACGACTTCCTCCTCGCGGGCGCTGGCCAGCTCCACATCGAAGCCGTCGTCTCCAAACTTCGCCGCCGCTACCACACCGAAGTCACGCTCAAATCCCCCAAAGTCCCCTACCGCGAAACCATCCGCACCACCGCCACCGGCCACGGCCGTCACAAGAAGCAAAGCGGTGGACACGGCCAGTTCGGCGACTGCAAGATCCGCATCGAACCCCTCCCCCGCGGCACCGGCTTCCAATTCGTAAACGACATCTTCGGCGGCGCCATCCCCCGCAACTTCGTCCCCGCCATCGAAAAAGGCATCCTCGAAACCGCCGTCCGCGGCCACCTGGCCGGCTATCCCTTCGTCGACTTCCGGGCAACAGTATTCGATGGCAGCTTCCACGACGTAGACTCCAGCGAAATGGCCTTCAAAATCGCCGGCCGCCTCGCCTTCCGCGCCTGCATGGAAAACGCGAAGCCATCACTCCTCGAACCCATCATGCGCGTAGAAATCGATATCCCCGACGACACCGCCGGCGCCGTAGTAGGCGACCTCAACAGCCGCCGAGGCCGTGTGCAAGGCATGGACACCCGAGGCCGCCGCGCCATCATAAGCGCGCAAGTCCCGCTAGCCGAAATGCTCGCCTACAGCACCACCCTCACCGCCCTCACCCACGGCCAAGGCAGCCACCGCATGGAGATGGACCACTACGACTTCGTCCCCACCGCCATCGCCGACAAAATCACCTCAACCAGCAAACGCCCCACCGAAGACCCCGAAGACTAGCGCGCGAAGATCAGCCGTCCAGCCCATCGCTACCGCACCGAGATCTTCACCGGCCACGTCTTCCATATCTCC
>Ga0302180_10002627_pt1 | contig 13936 bp, 15 predicted proteins | sample I_Palsa_E3_2_FD_200575 | JGI IMG/M metagenome (GOLD analysis project Ga0302180, IMG submission 200575) | Peat permafrost microbial communities from Stordalen Mire near Abisko, Sweden - I_Palsa_E3_2 | ecosystem: Environmental > Terrestrial > Soil > Palsa > Peat permafrost | place: Sweden... | reverse complement strand
ATCGCAGAGTTCGGCCACTGCGTTGCCATGTCGGAACACCTGTACTTTAGGCCGGGTTGACGACGCTTCGGGCACAGTCCGAAGATGACCGTATGAGCGAAACCAGTCCGATTACTACTGCCGCCTCACCTCGCCGCAGCGGCCGGGTGTTCCACAAGATGAAGGTGGAGGCCAAAGGACGCGGCCATGACGGTCGCAAGTTTCGCGAAAATTGCCAAACCGTAGTGGTCAACTCCCACGGCGGGCTGTTGCTCCTGAAGCATGAAATTGACAACGGGGAAATGCTGGTGCTGACCAACCCGGAAACTCTGGAAGAGCAGGAATGCAGAGTGGTTTTCCTGGGGGATGCCGGTGATCGGGGCCAGCGAGTGGGTGTTGAGTTTCTGACCCCAGCGCCGAGATTCTGGGGATTGGAATTCGTAGGCGAAGCGCCCTCCGCACCCTAAACCGGCGGGCAGACTATTGTTATCTGCCTGGTTTCCAATTTGCGGTGGTTTCCCTACGCCGTTCTCGCCGCCACCTTCTTCGCGACTACCGCCCACACTCGATACCCCAACAAAATTGCTACCAGCGCTCCGTAGAAAAGCGGTTTGCGCACGTCCGACTTCACCAACCAATAGTAGTGAATCACTCCTAAGATCGCGGAGAGGTAGACGGCCCGATGCAGCATTTGCCATCGGCGCCCACCGAGCCGGCGAATCCAGCCTGCCGTCGAAGTAATCGCTAAGGGAATCAGCAGCACAAAGGCCAGGAACCCCACGGTAATGAACGGACGCTTCCACACGTCCTTCCCCATTCCAGCCAGGTCAAAGGACTGGTCTGGTCCAATGTAAGTAAGGAAGTGCAAACAAACGTAAAAAAAGGCAAACAGCCCGAGCATGCGGCGGAATCGGATCAGTTCGGGAAGGTTCAGTAATTTCCGAAGCGGGGTAATCGCCAAGGTGAAAATCAGAAACCGCAGCGTCCAATCGCCGGTAGCATGTTGCAGGAATTCCACGGGGTTGGCACCGAGTCTACCGGACAGGGCCCGGTTGATGAGCAGCGCCAGGGGAATCAGACAAACTAGGAAGACCATTACTTTGGTCCACTTGCTGGACAGGAATGGGCGCACGCGGGCGTCTTCCTAGAAGTTCTTCTTCAGATTCATTCCGGTGTACATGCTTGCCACCAGGTCACCGTAGCCGTTGAACATTAGCGTCTTGCGTTTCAGGATTTCTCCGAGGCGGCGTTCCTTGGCCTGGCTCCATCGCGGATGATCGACGTCGGGATTCACGTTGGAGTAGAAGCCGTATTCCGAGGACGCCATGCGCGACCAGGTGGTGGGTGGCTCACCCTTCACAAACTTAATCTTCACAATGGATTTGATGCTTTTGAATCCGTACTTCCAGGGAATCACCATTCGCACCGGAGCGCCGTCCTGATTCGGTAGCGTCTCACCATACATTCCGACGCAGAGTAAGGTCAGCGGATTCATGGCCTCGTCGAGGCGAAGTCCTTCGACATACGGGTAGTCCAGCCCGGTACCGCGCGATTGCGGCATTTGTTTGAGATCGTAGTAGCTCTCGAACGCCACATATTTCGCTTTCTCGGTAGGCTGGAAAAGTTTAAGAATGTTACTCAATGAGTACCCAATCCAAGGCACCACAATCGACCAGGCCTCGACGCAGCGATGGCGATAGATGCGCTCTTCCAGCGGCGCCAGCTTCAAGATTTCGTCGATGCTGAACTTGCGGGGGTTGGCGACTTCGCCTTCGACGGAAACGGTCCACGGGGAAGTGCGAAACTGCTGGGAATTTTTTGCGGGGTCACCCTTGTCGGTGCCGAACTCGTAGAAATTGTTGTAATGGGTCACGTCATTGTATGGCGTGATCTTTTCGTCGGTGTCGAACTGGCTCTTCACATAATTGAGCTTAGTTCCCGCATACGCGTAATGGGACGGCCAAGCCATCCTTAGAAGGCTTTGGCTCGCGACGGCCGCCGCACTAGCGATCCCAATCCCCTGAAGGAACTTGCGGCGGTTCAAATACCAAGCTTTGGGGGTGACGTCGGCGTAGGTTAAATCGGAAGGTTTGCGAATGAGCATGGAGTGCCTCAAGGGAACCCGGCCCCTGGCCTTAAGCATACGGTTTTTTCGCCACCGTAGATGTGATTGTTTTCGGCAGCGTTCCGAGGTCGGCTGGTAATAAACACGTTGCCAACGCCGGGCGCAGCATGGCCTGGTCAGATCCGAAATTGGCCGTTGGGTGGTTTATAGAAAACCAACCAGCGCGTTGGTGGTTTCTTTGGGGTGTTCTTCGAGGATCCAGTGACCTGAGTTTTTAGGACGATCACCTTCACATTGGCCGCCACTAACTTCGTCTGTTGGCCCAACGCTTTGCCCAGCGATTTCAGCCCCCGGTCAGAACGACACTTACATTTGAGACTTTACAATCTTGGCAGAAACAAGTCGACCGCGCGGCAGTTAGGGATTAGCGATGAGTTGGTTGCTGAAAAGCTTAACGGTCGATAGCCTTCATATTCGCTGGGGCATAGCGATCGCCCGCGATCTCGTGCTGCGGAACCGCGGCTTCTAGCTCGGCTACTTCGCCGGGAGTCAATCGAATGTCCGCGGCGGCGGCGTTTTCTTCGAGATATTTCCGGCGCTTGGTTCCCGGAATCGGCACGAGGTCTTCGCCCTTCGCCAGGACCCAGGCGAGTGCCAGTTGACCAGCCTTCACACCGCGGCGCTCGGCGATGCCTTTTACTCGGTTCACCAGTACTTGATTCATGTCAAAATTATCGCCAGCGAAGCGAGGATATCGTTGGGTGCGCGAATCTTTCTCGCCGAGATCGCTCTTCTTGGTGATCGCCCCGGTGAGAAAGCCGCGGCCCAGCGGACTGTACGGCACAAATCCTATGCCCAGCTCTCGCACCGTCGGAAGGATTTCGTCCTCCGCGTGGCGTTCCCACAGCGAATATTCGGTCTGCAGAGCGGTGATCGGATGGACCTTTTGCGCGCGGCGGATGGTCGCCGGCGCAGCTTCGGACAATCCCAAATACTTGACCTTGCCGGCTTTCACCAGCTCGGCCATGGCACCCACGGTGTCTTCGATGGGAGTTTCTGGATCGACGCGATGCTGATAATAGAGATCGATGTGGTCCACACCCAAGCGTTTCAATGAAGCGTCGCAAGCGGCCTTCACGTACTCGGGCTTGCCACTGATCGACCAGTTGGTCGGATCGGCCTTGGTGCGCACGTTGGCGAATTTTGTGGCCAGAAACACTTCATCGCGACGCCCGCGAATGGTTTTGCCAACGAGCTCTTCGTTGTCGCCGATGCCGTAGGTATCCGCGGTGTCCAGAAACGTGACTCCCAAATCCAGCGCCCGCAACAGCGTCGCGGCAGACTCCGGGTCGTTGCGTTCCCCGTAGAATTCACTCATTCCCATGCAGCCGAGACCCATGCGGGAAACCATCGCGCCTTGCGAGCCGAGTTTCACTTTTTTCATGGTCATGGGACTTAGATGTAAGCCTACTCGCGGGTGGTACATTGTCCTTACTGGATTTGTTGGCGCCGGGAGCCGCACCGGTTGCAAACCATCCGCCCGATAATATACTGCTGCATGTGACCTGCTGGTTTCACGGCACTGGGACTGCGCTGACGTACGTGATCGATGCATGGAGCGCGCGAACTTGCGGATTGCTGCAGGTACCGGCAGCGGTCTGTTGTCAGACCTTCGTACCCGAAGCCGGCTAAGCCGAGACGACACGCTCACAGCACCAGCCGCTCCCTCCAGCGGCTTTTTCTTCTCAAGAACGATGAGGGGTTCATGTCACCCAAGTCCGCGAGCTACCAAGGTGCACTGGAAAAACCAATCGGTATGTACTACGAGCATCCGGACTGGTTTCGGCCGCTGTTCCAGCAACTCGATTCGCGGGGGGTCGACTGGGTCAAAATCGACCCACGCAACCACAGCTATAACCCCAGCGAAATCAATCCGCCCTATTCCCTGGTCTTCAATCGCATGAGTCCTTCAGCCTGGCAGCGGGATCTTGCGCACGGAATCTTCTACACCTCAAATTATCTGGCCCATCTGGAAGCCCAGGGGGTGCGGGTGGTGAACGGCTCCCGGGGCTTCGCGCATGAGATTTCCAAAGCGCTCCAATTGAATTTGCTTGAACGGCTGGGGCTGCCGTATCCCAAGACCGTGGTGATTCACCATGCGTCGCAGGCGGCGCTGGCCGCGCAGGAAATCGGCTTCCCACTAGTAGTTAAGCCCAATATTGGAGGCAGTGGTGCCGGCATTGTTCGCTTTTCGAGCGTGGCCGAACTGGATGCCGCTATTGCCGACGACAATCTCTATTTCGGCATTGATTCAACGGCGCTGGTGCAGGAATATTTCCCGGCGCGCGATGCCGTGATCGTTCGCGTCGAAATTCTCGGAGGTAGATATCTTTACGCCATTCAAATCCATACCACCGGAGAAACTTTCAATCTTTGTCCCGCTGATATTTGCCGTAGCACCAAAGGCGAGGAGCTTGCGCGCATAGCCTGTCCAGTGGACGCTCCGAAAACCGGAATGACCGTGGAAGGGTATGATCCGCCAGCTCCGGTAAAAAAGGATACCGAGCGAATCATGCAGGCCGCGGGTATTGATGTGGGTGGCATCGAATACGTAATTGACGACCGCAATGGGCGCTTGCTGTATTACGACATCAACGCGCTATCGAACTTTGTCGCCGATCCGGAACGGGTCATCGGTTTCAATCCGTATGCGCGGCTGGCTGACTACCTGATCACCGAAGCGCAACGGAACGAATCCAAAGATATCCCGCAAGTGGCGCGCGCGGGAGACCACCCATGAGATTTGGTTACTGGCTGCCGGTTTTCGGAGGATGGCTGCGAAATGTCGAGGATGAAAAGATGGAGGCCAGCTGGGCTTACGTGAAACGCTTGGCCCAACGCAGCGAAGAGCTGGGCTTCGATCTAACCCTTATCGCGGAGCTGAATCTGAATGACATCAAAGGCGTGCAGGCCCGGTCGCTCGACGCCTGGTCGACGGCCGCGGCATTGGCAGCTGTCACCGAAAAGTTGGAGTTGATGGTTGCGGTTCGGCCTACGTTTCACCTGCCGGCTTTGCTCGCCAAGCAGGCGGCCAATATCGATCACATCAGCGGCGGTCGCCTTTCTCTGAATGTGGTCTCTTCGTGGTGGGCGGACGAAGCGCGCAAATATGGCGTTTCGTTTGAGCAACATGACGATCGTTATTCGCGCACTAGCGAATGGCTGGATGTTGTGAATGGCGTCTGGTCCCAGGATAATTTTTCTTTTTCCGGCAAGCATTACCGCGTGGAAAGCAATGTCCTTCAGCCCAAGCCAGTGTCCCAGCCGCGTCCAACCATTTATGCCGGGGGAGAATCGCCCGCCGCGAAGGAACTGATCGCAGAAAAGGCCGATGCGTACCTGATGCATGGCGATCCGCCGGAACGCGCCGCGGAAAAAGTCCAGGACCTGAGGCAACGCCGGGCGAAATATAGCAGCACGCCGCTCAAGTTTGGGATTGCAGGGTACGCCATCGTGCGCGAAACGGAACTAGAAGCGCAGGAAGAATTGCGGCGCATTACCGACGTGCAGCAATCGGCAGCGGGCTACGCGAACTATCAGCAATGGATCGCCGGGACCCAGCTGGAACAACGCGTGTCCCTGGAGGATTATTCGGTTTCGAACCGAGGGCTGCGGTCTGGTCTTGTCGGCACCGCGGGAAAGGTGCAGGAAAGGATTGCTAAGTTCGAAGCGGCCGGCGTGGAACTGCTGCTATTACAATTCAGCCCCCAAATGGAGGAAATGGAGGCGTTTTCCAAAGCAATTATCAGGAAGACTCGCGACGTTTCCCTGGGAGCTGCGCATTGATGCTGATTCGTAGACGCGATCCGGTGGCTCGGGCGTGCTAGCTTTCAGCCAGTTTGGCGGTTATCCGAGCGTCGAGACGAAACCGCTCAGGTGCCGTCCCGCGCACGCTGGTCTCGATAGCGAATAAACTACCCGCCAACTTTTCCCCTTCTTTGGCTTTCAGCGACGCGCTGGTGACGTACAGGGTTTGCAGGTCGGCACCGCCGAAGCTGCAATTGGTGATGTTCGACACCGGCATGCGGATCTCTTGCAGGATTTTGCCCTCCGGGGAGATGCGCAGGATGCAGCTTCCGGCGAATCGGCAGTTCCACAGGCAGCCCTCTTCGTCCATTGCGGAGCCGTCGGGAACGCCCATCGCGAGATTCTGCACAAACACTCGACGGTTACAGATCGAAGCGTGTTTGGCATCGTAATCGTATGCGTAGATAACGTTGCGTATCGAGCAGCCGCAATAGAAGGTGGAATGATCGGGGCTCCAAACCACCGTATTGGTTATTCCGAATTCCGTGTCGGTGGTGGTCACCTGGGAATCGGGGGTCACTCGGTACAACGAACCAGTGAGGCCTTCCACCTCCAAGTGGCCGCCGTCCTCTCCAACGTTGTTACGCATGCTGCCAACCCAGAAATTTCCAGCGGGATCGGTCGCACCATCATTCAATCGGTTGTTGGGCCAATCGAGTTCGGGTTGCGCGAAATGGATTCTTTTGTGCGTCCTCGGGGACCACAAAAGCAGATACGGTCCGGCAGCGACGAGCAACCATGCAGCATCGGTGGTGAGTGATAGCGTGGTGATTGGCAATTCGAAAAGCCAACTCTTCAGCTCATTCGTTTTCGGAACGTAACGGTTGATCTTGAATCCATTGATGTCCGTCCAGTAGACGCACTTTTCCTCCGGATGCCACAGCGGGCTCTCGCCGACGATATCTCGGGTTTGCACCAAACAGTCGACGTTCATTTCTGATTTTGATCTGCTGCCGCTTGGCAAGGTTGTACTCGCCGACCCTGATTATCCAGATTTCCATCATCGGGGCAAGCAACGGACGAAGCGCTGCTTCGCTTTCACCACCAACTGACCACAATTCATCCGTTTGCAAATGGCAACGGACGTCACGCCCGAATGATAGCGGACGTCGTCGCCGTAAAGTACCACAGAACGGAATTCTCCTGGGGGGCCGGAAAAGACCTGGTCGCACGGGGGGATGCGCGCACCGTGTATCTCGCTGCGCTGCGCACGCTCGACGCCAATGAAAATGACATGAAATCGCTGCTTGAGTTTGCACGCTCGTAACCCCGGCTGTTGCGACAGTCCGCTTCAATGATAGTCGTGCGATTGGATAAGTTGCAGCGTGAAAGGGAATTTCGTCGCGCAGGCTTTTCCCAACAGGACTTCTGACCCCGCTCTAGATCCCGTGGGAGGCTGACCATTCGCAGCGACCCAGAAGGGACATTGCAATCAGGGTGCAGCAGGACAAAACAGTTGTAGCATCTTTGCCATTTTCGAAATCAAAAAGAAAGATCTCGGGTAGAATCGTCCTTCTAAGTGCGAAGCGTGCGTGACGAGCCAGCGAAACGCGGCGCGCGAGGCCGTCTGAGCGGAGCTTGACTATGCTTTCCACTGAAAAACTCGACACCCACCACAAAGCGCTCACCGTGAATCTCGATCCTTCCACGTTCGGTTCCTTCGCCGAAATCGGCGCCGGACAGGAAGTCGCCCGCTGGTTCCTCGTCGTAGGAGGCGCCTCCGGCACGGTGGCCAAAACCATTTCCGCTTATGATAAGGAGGTCAGCGACGATCTCTACGGTTCCGGTTCGCGTTACGTATCGAAGCAACGCCTGGAAGCGATGCTGGACAACGAGTGGGCCCAGCTGCTCACCCAATTAGACAAGACTCGCGGGTCCCACACTCGCTTCTTCTCCTTTGTGGATACCGTCTCCGCGCGCAACTTCGCCGGAACCAATGACCCGCATGGCTGGATCGGGCTGCGCTTTCAGTCACAGCCCGGGGGCCCTCCCAATGACGTCCTGCTGCACATCAATATGCTCGATCCTGCCAATGTACTCCAGCAGGAAGCCGTCGGTATTCTCGGCGTCAATCTCATCCATGCTGCGTTCTACGAATTGCAAACCAAGGAATCTTTTCTGAGAGGCGTGGCCCAAGACGTTGTCAAGGAGCGTATTGAAATCGACTACATCGATCTTCGCGGGCCGGCATTCGAGAGTTGGGATCAGCGTACGCTGCTAGCACACTTGGTCTCGGCAGGATTTGCCGACGTCGTATTTTTCCCGTCCAAGGGCCCGGCGGTTCCCCCGACCGAAGCTCTCTACAAGAAAACCGTCGTGCTCGCACCCGGGTACTTTGGCCACGTCGATTCCTCGCACTCGCAAGTTCACGCGCGACTGTTGGCTTCCGGTATTCAGCAAATTCGGAATGAACTGGGCGAAGCGCACTCGGCGCCCGCTGGCTTTTTTTGCCTGACAGCTGCTTCGTCCACGCCGAACGAATCGGCTCCGGAGATCCCTGATTTGCTTCGCCGCATCGACGCCCTTCTCGCCACGGGCGGCGACGTGCTGCTTTTTGGCCAGCGCGAGCTCTATCATATGACCGCCCTCGTCAACCGCTATACAACAGCGCCGGTGCGCTTCGTCGTCGGCCTTTCCCTGATTATTCGCGCGTTTGAAGACCCTTATGGGAGTCTCGAAGGCAACCGTCTAGGGGGCCTCGCGCGCCTCTTCGCCCAGAACATCCGCATCTACGCCTATCCCATGACCGCCGCGGATCTGCGCGAATGGCTCAACACTGCTTCCGCATCCGGTTGGGAATGGAGTGAGACGACCGGATGGGTATCTGCCGCCCAACTCCGTTGCGCGCCGCCTCTCGGACACCTGTTCGCCTATCTTCTCGCCAGCAATTTTATCGTCCCCATGCAAGTGCCTGCGGCCCTAAAAGCCGATCCTTAACGGCCACGAGACCCGCTCTTGGATAAGTGCTGGCAAGTCGGCATCTCGTCTGGAGATTAAGCACTGACCAGATGCGCGTTTAATTCTTGATCCGGACGATGCAGGGCCGAGACTACGGATTGTGCGTTCGGACGCTGCTGCTGCTCTTTGTGTTCGCTCACAATGTGGGTTGGAGCCACGTTTGTAGCTTGAGTCTTCTTTGTAAGAAGCCATCCCCCACCTTGCTCGCCTAATACCATCCCCAACAGTCCGAGTAGAGCAACTATGGGTGGTGCAGGACTCTTGACGCGAATAGCGCCATATACAACGCCCACAAGCAGGCCGACCACGAATGAGATGACCAGTGCTTTCATTTTTAGACTCCCTTCCGTCGCGCATACCTTCAGAGGAGATTTTTCTGTCCGTCGCCCTATTCGAAACTTAGCACCTGCTTCGTTCTCGCCTGTCTGGCAGCTACCCTGCTGTACGCGTCCACGGCTTTTTCAAACGGAACGATCTCAACCGGCGGTGGTTTCAAAACCCCCGTCTCAAAACCGGGGTGGAGCTCGGCGGCGATTTCCCCTACCTGCCGCGGCGCCAGTCCATAACTGTCTACTCCAATCAGCCTGGAGGAACGGTGATAGAAGTCGATGAGGTTGAAACTGACGCGTGGTTCTCCCGCACTTGAGATAACCACATGTCGTCCCCCGAGCCCGAGCGAACGCAACGCCGGCTCAAACATACGGCCGCCTACGGTGTCGAAGACAGCATCGACTCCTCTTCCCGCCGTCAGTTCGAGGACCCGCGCACGAAGATCTTCGGTCTCAGTATTGACCACCGACTCAGTACCCGGAATCGGATCGGACCTCGTGTCTGCGCCAATAACGCGCGCTTGCCTCCAGTTTGCGATCTGTGTGGCTGCTTGCCCGACCGCGCCCGCGGCTCCCACAATAAGAATGGTTTCGCCAGGTTGAATTTGAGCCGCACTCACGACAGATGCCCAAGCCGTAATGAACGGAACCCCGATCGCCGCTGCCTGCGCCATACTCAAGGACTTCGGTTTGATTGACAGGGTCTCCGCTGGGACAACGACATATTCCGCGTGAGATCCATCGTGGGTGATACCGAGAGTCGAGGAACTCCCCCAGACCTCTTCCCCTTCGTGATGCTGCCCTTTAATAACTATGCCCGCAAAATCGCGGCCGGGGGTTCGCGGCAGAGTTGTGTTCTTAAAGCGTCCCGCGACATTCCCAACATCGCTGGGATTGATTGCGGCAGCCTTCACGTGAACAAGCGCTGCTCCCGCGCCTGGCTCCGGAATCGCGACTTCTTCGATTCGTAACACCGACGGCGGTCCAAACTCAGCAAAACGCAGCGCCTTCATTAGCTTGGTCCTTGGAAATAGGGCATAAACGACCTCCTACGCGTTTTCCATACAAATCGACGCTAGAACAGCGATGTTCGAACGCCACGACATGATTGCAGCAATTTAGGACATCGCAATTTTTACAAAACAAGGCGATTCGGCAACGCGAGCACATACAATCGTGGAGAAACGGGCGATCTGCTCCGGCCGCGGCAACGTCGCCAGAGCCATCTTCCTCGCCCTCTTGGTATATCTGGAATCCGGCCAACCCGTAAAGCTGCAAGAGACTGGGTGGCGTCGCATGCTCTCGACGTACGGGCAGTTTGCATCCCACTCAGCCAGCTCTGGCCCCGAAGACAACGTTTCGCGTTTAGGGACGTGTGGCAAATGCCTTTATGATTTGCTCTCGTCGATTCCTAATTGTGTAAGGATATTCTCCGTCGTCTTGCCCTTCCAGAAACGACTCCAATTGTCGAGCGACGTGAATGTCCGGCTCCGCATCCGGTCGATGTAGAGAGTGCCGCGAAGATGATCGATTTCGTGCTGCAAAATTCGCGCGTACCATCCGGAAGCTTCGACGGTTTCCCGTTCTCGGCGCTCATTCCAATAGACGACGCGAACTTTACGAGCTCTCGGCACAAGAGCGGAAAATCCCGATAGGCTGAGACACCCTTCCTGGAATTCGACCTCTTCGTCTCCTAGGAGCGTAATCTCCGGATTGATGATGACGTGAAAGGGCATCGGCCGGCGCTCCTTTTCCGCAAGCTCCTCGACCGGTAGAGCGCGCAGCAGTTCCTCTCGGTCTTCGATCACCGCGAGTTGCAGAGGCAGCCCCACTTGCGGCGCCGCCAAGCCCACGCCCGGAGCGTCATGCATCGTTTCCCGCATGTCGCGGATCAGTCGCTGTATATTTTCTCCGCTGATCTCTTCGCGAGTCAGCGCGCGTGCCTGACCTCGCAGAACGGGTTCCCCCACCTGCACAATCTTTAGGCGCATAGTCTGTGCGATTTCAGTCCTGATATTTCTCGCGAAGGCGAGGCGTAAGACGAAGCATCAATTGCACGCGTTCGACTTCGTTCAGCCAATCGCCAAGCGTGGCTTCGACTTCAGCTTTTTCCGGAGCAACAATGCCGGTTGGGCAGAGCGGACCGAGCCTCCGTAGCGCCAGCGCGCGATAGCGCTGGAGGGTGCGGTCTCCCGCCGTGGCGCACCATACGTTGTCCTCCGAGAAGAACAGAACCACGGGCACGCGGCTGCCGCCGTTGATTCTCAATTCGGGCGGCAGTTCATCTTCCTTGCGCCGCTCGGTAAAACGCAGCTCTATCTTTCCGGGACTCGCTTCGGCGATGCGCTGAATGAGCGGACACTGCTCCACACAGTCGCCGCACCAGATTCCGCTGAACACCAGTATTTTCATCTTCCGTTCGGAGCCTTTCACGAGTTCTTTCTGCGCTGCGGTCAGGTGCGCGGCGTCATAAACTTGCTTCCAGCGACGCTGCTGTTCCTCGTTACCCCTCTGAAGGTATTCTTCGTAGGACAATCCGGCTGCAAAGCGATCGAAAGCAGAGGCAAAGGCTGTACTGGTCATCGTTGTTCTCCCAGAGGTCTGGACCGAAGTTGTGCCGCAACGGCTTCGTTGAGCTTCGACATCTAAGTGATTCATCAGCGGCTGCGTTCGTTACTTCGGAACTCACGAGCTCCAGGCAAGGAATCACCTTTTGCCTGCGATGCTGCAACGCGGACCGAGCCCAGCCTGCTGCCGATGTCAGCATTCGATGGAAAATTGTCTTGGGACGACCCATTGACAAAATGGCCCCTCCCCTGTAAGCATGAAGCGATGCAAGTTGAATCCATGTCCAAGGGTCGTTGCGCGCTGTGTTGTTGTCAGCGTTGTGCACACGTGTCCTCCGGCATGGGAAGAGCAGGTTCGTTGAGCTGACCCTCTAGCTCCACCTGATTTCGTTCCTGACCCACCGCCGAGAGATTCCGGCTGGTGGGTTTTTTCTTTTTGTACGCGAGTTTTTTTGGTTGCCTCTGAGCGCAGCCGCGGAGAGAGAAAGGAAACAGTCATGCGCCTCGCAGATCTCTTGCCCGAATATTCGCTTCCGAAATCCCACGCCAATTTGGCCATCTTCGGCGTGACGGATGATTCTCGCGAAGTCCGTTTTGGATTTGCGTTTTGTGCTCTGCCACTCGCAAGCGGCAATGGCTTGCGCTATTGCCCCCAAGCGGCCGCACGCGGAGCACAGGTCGTGATCGTTCCCGAAGGCACTACGGATGCGACCATTGGCCTGACCGATTTTGAAAAGTCAAAGGTCATTGTCCTGCGCCATCCCAATGTGCAAACGCTCTATGCGCGGCTGGTCACACGTTTCCACCCCGGCCGGCCTGAAACGATGGTTGCCGTCACAGGCACCAACGGAAAGAGCTCCACCGTATCTTTTCTGCGTGATCTCTGGACCCATGCGGGTTTTGAAGCGCGCAGCCTGGGCACGTTAGGCCTTCGCTCGACGGGCATGCTGCACACGAATGTCGGCTCGTTCACCACATTCGATACCAAGTCGACGCACTTGATCGTCTCCAGCCTCGCGCCATCGGTGACACATCTTGCGCTCGAAGCGTCCAGCCATGGGCTGCATCAGGGCCGCCTCGACGGATTTGAATTTGAAACTGCCGTCTTCACAAACCTTACTCAAGATCATCTCGACTATCACCAGACCATGGAGGCATATTTTGCAGCGAAACTTCTGCTATTCACAGAGCGGCTGAATGCCAATGGCACCGCCATCGTAAATGCCGACGACGAACACGGCGTCTACATCGCTGATGCGATCCGTCGCTGCGGCACGCGACTCATCACCTTCAGCAGAAACGGTGGACCAGCTGACCTGCGTCTTCTCTGGCAAGTTCCGACGGAACACGGACAGACACTCGTCGTTTCTCTCTTTGGACAGAGTTACGAGATTCACGCGCCAGTGGCTGGCTCATTTCAAGCGGACAACATTCTCGCCTCGTTGGGAGCCGCGATCGCTACTGGAGTTGAGACGCGAGTTGCGGTGGAAGGGACAGGGCGGCTCGAATCCGTGCCAGGCCGGCTTGAACGTGCAGCGGTACTGAGTAACGACGCCGTCGTCTACGTCGATTTCGCACATACGCCCGACGCTTTGCAAAATGCCCTTCGTGGCTTACGTCCTCACGTTCGAAAGGGTTCGAAACTTCATGTGCTGTTTGGCTGCGGAGGAGATCGCGATGCTTTGAAGCGTCCCATCATGGGCCGCATCGCTTCTGAACTCGCCGATGTAGTGCTCGTCACCGACGATAATCCGCGAACAGAATCCGCTGCCGAGATACGCAGAGCCGTTCTGGCTGCTGCGCCTGGGGCACGAGACGCGGGCGACCGTTATGGCGCCATTGGTGACGCGCTTTCCAATCTGAAGGCCGGCGATGTCCTGCTTGTCGCGGGGAAAGGTCACGAGGACTACCAGATCTTGCCTGTCGGAGCCCTGTCTGGGAACCCAGCGCTTGGTGTCGGCGGAAAGCCGCTCGCGCACAAGATTCCCTTTTCCGATTCCGCCGTAGTCCGAGAACTCGCGAACTCACTTCAACTCGTCGACAAGAAAGAATCCATCTTGACGGCTGCGTAAAGGACAACGTCGACCACTTGAAACGATTATTCCAACTTGCGTTTGCGATCACGACCCTGACCGCGCCTGCGGATCCGCAATCTCTTCACGCTAAAGCAA
>Ga0302180_10002626_pt1 | contig 13937 bp, 11 predicted proteins | sample I_Palsa_E3_2_FD_200575 | JGI IMG/M metagenome (GOLD analysis project Ga0302180, IMG submission 200575) | Peat permafrost microbial communities from Stordalen Mire near Abisko, Sweden - I_Palsa_E3_2 | ecosystem: Environmental > Terrestrial > Soil > Palsa > Peat permafrost | place: Sweden... | reverse complement strand
GGGCCGATGGGCAAAGAACGTGTTCACTTCGAGGCACCAGCCGCGAAACGACTGGACCCCGAGATGTGGACTCTGCTCGATTGGTTCAATGGAAACACCGAGGGCGATTGGGTAATGGAGGCAGGGCTCGCGCATCTATGGTTCGTCACTATCCATCCCTTCGAGGACGGCAACGGTCGTATCGCGGGAGCGATCGCCGATATGGCGCTCGCGCGATCCGAACAAAGTTCGCAACGGTTCTACAGCATGTCGGCCCAGATCCGGCAAGAGCGTGCCGAGTACTACGACATTCTGGAGCGGACACAGAAAGCGACCATGGACATCACGCCGTGGATGGATTGGTTCTTGCAATGTCTGGGACGTGCCATCGACGGAGCAGAAGCTACCCTCGGAACCGTACTATCCAAAGCGCGCTTTTGGGAGACCTTTCGTGATGCTCTGCTGAACGAACGGCAGCGTCTTGTCGTTAAGCGCTTGCTCGACGGCTTCGAGGGAAAGCTCACTACGATGAAATACGGGAAGCTCGCGAAATGTTCCCACGACACCGCATTGCGTGACATCGCCGCACTTGTTGAACGCGGCATCCTGGTGCGAAATCCGGAAGGTGGACGCAGCACAAGCTATGCGCTTGCAAAAGTCACGTGAGACTGGTTGAGACCGTTTTGGCTATCCAACCAACCAACTCAGAACTAGCATCGCTATGTGGAACTGGGTAAGAAGCGCATGGAATTTACGCGCAAGGGATTCCAGCGGCCCTGAAACTCATTGATATCCGCCGTGCGAGCGGAACTCGAAGTAATGGCCTGGAGGGACGGGCTGACTAGCAAGTAAATGGAAAGGGTTAGTGGGGGCTGGCCTTGCCCGCTTAAGCGGACAGCTTGAGCGGGCATCCTCGAAGTGGGAAAAAAATCGCCGACACGTGGGACGTTCACTATTCTAAGGATCGACAACGATCTATCCGCGCTCGCGGCCCTGGCGCACGATGGCCACTAGATCGCCGGCCGACACTTTCACCTTTACACCTTTCACATCCAGTGGTGACGCTGCGGCAGTTCGCAGGGGCAGAATGCGGAACACGGTCCCATCGCGGCGTCGAATTTCCACCGCCCCGTCCCGCTCGGCCTCGTTGAGCACCGTGGCAAAATGTCCTCGCGCCTCAGAATAACTGTAGGACTTCATCGGCTGCTGGCCTCCAGCACGTCCAATTTCAATTCGCGCGCGCGCTCTCTCAATCCGCCGTCCAGCGTGAGCAGCGGAGCTCTTTCGTTGATGGCACAGGCCAGTATGTACGCATCGTAGGCGTATACATTCAATTTCGCCGACAATTCCAGTGCCTGCTTCAACCCCACCTCGGCCATGCGAATGGGGATCGCAGCGTAGGCCTCCAACAACCGGAGTGCATCCTTGATGCCGATTGCTCTTCGTTTGAACATGGCCGACATCGCGTTCCCCATTTCCCAGTGGACCGAGGCCGGAGCTACCAGGATCGCGCCACACGTCAGCCTGACCAGGGCGGCCTTTTCCGGCTGCTCGGCGATGACGGCGAGAATTGCCGATGTGTCGATCACTATTTCCACGACTCAGATTATATCAAGGTTGTACAATTGTACAAGTTAATTGAGAAAGGCGGGGAGCATGCCCACCCTTCGGTTCGCGATGGGACGCAACCATCAGCTGTCAATTTTCTAACTTCGCACTCCGGGAAATAGGATTCGCGGACAACCGACTCCAGACACCGATACTTGATGGAAAGGAATTCTGAGATTCTGCTGGCGCGGAGCGCCGCTCCCGATTCCATATCCAGCGACGCGACGATCCTGGTCTTGGGACGGCAAGGCTATGAAACAGCTGTCCGAGGAAAGAACGGGTCTGTCTGCATGGTGGAAAGAAGCTGGATGGCGGCGTTTGACTCGCCTGAGTTCTGGAACCCGAAGGTGAGAGGTGCCGAATGCCTGAATCGCCAGGCTGCGCGATCGCTGTTGCCGATCGCTGATCTGGGGACGAGGATGGTGATGGCTGGCCACTCTAAGGCGGAGATCGTGTCGGCCTTTAAGGCGGCGTTCGTGAATAAACAACTGCCAGATCTCAAAAACGGCAATATGGTGTTCATGATGTCGAAGTCGGCATATCTATACGACGAAGGCGATCACAACGGGCCGCATCTGATGTTCTTTACCGCGCTCAAGGACGGTAAGCATGGGGGGGCTGGCGCATCGGGCTCGCCAGCTGTCTCCGGTCCTTACTGGTTCTTATCGTCGATGGAACCGTCCCAGGCGAACGGGCTGCCGCCGATTCGTGTGTTCGCAGTCGAAGTTGCAAAGTGGTCCGACGGAACGGCCGCACCCATGCATCAAGAGTAGACCGAGGGAAAGCCGACAGCGAGCGCAACAACCGGAGTGCACTCCCATGACCGCGCGATCATTCATTCTCGCTCTTGCTCGTCTCCGACGGAGTCGGGAAGCGTTCTTGAATCCACGCTTCCCAGAGCGGTGTCTCGCGGGCGACGGTCCCGGCCGCCTGATCGCCGTAGAGGTAGAAGCTTAGCGTGACCATGCTCTGGCCGCCGAAGTTGACGGCGCCAAGGGCTGCGGCTCCCGGCCCCGGCTTGTCGAGCCGCAGCAGCGCGTTGAATGGACTCTGGCTGACGTGCTCCACCACACCGCTGAGCGCCGGGACACCCGCCGGGGCGGTCCAACTCTGCCCGGCGCGCACGCCCGTCAGCCCCAATGCTGCGGTTAGCGTTTCCCAGGCCTCCGCTTCGGTTCCCGCGGCGGGGGCCATCCACTGCATCATCGCGGAGCGTTGGCCGCGGAAGTGCGTGAGATAGGTCCGCAGGATGCGGAAGTAGCCAGGCCAGCCGGATTCGGTGCCTTCCAGTTGGTTGTCCCAGTCGTCCGTGCTGGCGAAGAGGCTATGCACCACGCGGACGACGCAGATGCCTCCCCCGCGCGCTTCGACGCTCCACTCGTCCGCGATGGGCGGCGAGCCAGGAGCCCAGCCAGGAGCTTCGGCGGCAAACCTCCGCGGCGGATCCCAGGCTGTCACGACGGAACTGGACTCCATGCCCGGACCAAAGTTCAACTTCACGGCAACGGGCTTGCCGTCGCGCTCCTCGAACTCGGTCGGCACGAACCAGGACGAAATACCCGGCCCGGTGGCGATGGCCCGCCAGACTTCCTCCGGCGTGCCGGGGACCTCGACTTCGACCTGAACTGAACGGCGTCCGGATGCTTCTTTCTTCACGCTCATGATGGCTCCTTGGGATTAGATTTCTGCGGCAGAGGGTGCGCCACGACCACCAGGCGATGCGCCCGGCCGCCGGGGGCGGATTCATCGTGGTACTTCGAAACCAGTTTCGTGATGGCCTCGGCGAGTTCGTTGCTGAAAGCCGCCCGGTCCGTCGCCGACCGGAATCGAACCTCGGTATCCACCGCCAGGGTCGCCAGGCGTTTGCCCGTCTGTTTCGCACGACGAACAAGATCGCCCACCTCGCGGACGACCCGAGCGCCCAGGGCGATGAGATAGCTCGCGGACAGCCGATCGATTTCCCGGTTCGGATCCGCGGCGATCGGACCCAGGGCGCTCGGCGAAACGACGTAGGAGGCGGCCGTCGCCACGAGCAGCCGTTCCGTCAGCCCGCCCCACTTGCGTTCCTCGGCCAGCCGCACCAGCCCGTGCGCCTCCAGGGCGTGCAGGTAGTAATTAACTTTCTGCCGAGACAGGCCAACCCGCGTGGCCAGCGTCGCCGCCGAGGCGGGCACGACTAGCTCGGAGAGGAGTCGACCCCGCATGGGCTCCAAAGCCACCGTCGCTGCTGCCGGATCATCGATAACTTGGAGGTCGAGCACGATGAGACGGTACCATTGACAACTTTTATTGTCAATAAGCGTTCTATGCTTTTTTTACGAATTTTCAGAGTCGATATCGTGCTGCGCGAGATTCCGTGCTCAAGAACTACTACATAATTGCCAACTTCCCGAAGATCTTCGGGATTTCGATCACGATCGCTCCCGCCTCGGCGGCAAGCAACTCACCCAGCGTGGCCTATGTGCCTTCAATCGAGTACGATCGTTGTAGTCGCGAACGGGCCATGATGAATTTCTTGCGAAACTTTCATTTTCGTCTTTGTGGTTTCCTTCTTGTTCTGCTGCAACTCGGCTTCGCGCAAGAAGTCAGTTTTCATATCACGCCTCTTCGCCCGGTGGAGGAATTGCGCGCCGATGCGCTCAAGGCGCAGCCGCCACTCGAGCCCGGACCCTTCCTCAAACCTGATCTGGTCGAGCTAGTCAAGCTCGATCCAACGATCAAGCTCGACATCCGCTACGCAACCACGAACAGTTTTCTGGGCACTCCCGTCTACACCCAGGCCCGCGCGTTTCTTCAGCGGCCGGCGGCGGAGGCATTGCTTCGCGCTCATCGCGAACTCAAGGCTCAGGGATACGGCTTGATCATCCATGATGGCTATCGCCCCTGGTACGTCACGAAAATCTTTTGGGACGCCACTCCCGACGACAAAAAGATTTTTGTCGCCGATCCGGCGCTGGGCTCGAAGCATAACCGCGGATGCGCCGTGGACTTGTCCTTATACGATTTGAAAACGGGCAAGGAAGTGAAGATGCCCAGTGGCTACGACGAAATGACCGATCGTGCCTTTGCCGACTACGCCGGTGGCACGCCCGACGAGAGCGCTCGCCGTGCCCTCCTGCGCCAAGCCATGGAAAAACAGGGTTTCCAAGTTAACCCGCAGGAGTGGTGGCACTTTGACTATAAGGACTGGAAACAGTATCCGATCCTCAATGCGAAGTTCGAAGATCTTGGACGGTGAAGATCTCGGGCGGTAGAGATGTTGCCACAGCTCAATGCTGAGGAGCATTCGTCAATTTCGGCAGCATCCAGCGATCGATCAGCCGCTCGTAGGTGGATTCCGGGAGTTGTACCAGCACCGGCTCGAGCGCCGGATCGAGCCAGGTAAGCAAGGTTTCTAGTTCGGTTTGTGACATGGCAGTGCATCCAGCCGTGCCATGGTCGTGGCTATGCCAAATGTGGAGAAAGACACACGAGCCTCGGCCTGGCTCGGGTGGATTCGTTTCTCCCGTAACGGTGCCATTGTGATCTATCACGACTCCCCAGCGGTACGCCTGACCGGCATCCCGCATGTGCTCTGAGCTCGTCCAGTCGGGAGCGACGACAGAGCGGTCCACGATGCGGTTATAGTGCGTCGAGCCCGGGTCGTCGACGCATTCGATCGATCGGGTCAGGTTTAGATACGGCATTTTTAGCCCCCGGAGTGGCTCCGAAGCATAGCCGAATGCGGTGCCCAGAGCGAAGACGCCGGCGGGAGACTTGCCGTCTCCTTCCCTTTTGATCGGATCGCCAGCTGAGCGGACTTGGGCATCATCGGTCGGAACGACGCCGACTCCCCACCCTAAACCATTCCTGCCGACGACAATCGAGATCGGGTCGCCCACGGGACGCCATTTTTCATCGACAGTGGTGCGCGCGTATCGCCGCAACCGTCCTTCAACCGCATTCCAGTCCGAAGTAGTGACTACAATCATCTGTGTGGAACGCACGGGAGCATTGGACTTCAAAGTTCCCGTCTGAGCCAGGTCAGAAACACACCAGCCTACCATCCCTAGAAGACAAAGGAGAATGGACACAGATTTCATGAAGGGCAGTGTAATATCCGCAACGGCTGAGACCTGGGTTGCCATGGTTGAGCTGCTCAGCAGCCTGCTAATTTACCGACGGAGCGAAAACGTGGTGCGGGCGGAGGGACTTGAACCCTCATGGGCCGTTTAAGCCCTGCGGATTTTCGTGCCGTCTACGGCTTTCGCCGCCCGGACGTGATGCCCTTGGAGGGCTCGCGCCAGGTTTGCGGTCTGGACTATCCCTTCACCCTCCCCCGGAAGCTCCGGAGCTTAGGTGCTGCCCGTCTAGTCTCTACACCTTCCCGGCCGTTGTCTCTCCGGGCTTGGCTCGGGATTGCCATTTGAGGTTTCCCCGAATTTGAGCAGTTCTGCATCGCCGGTTTCCCAGACGAGCACTCAAGTTTTCCTTAAGTCCGCTGCGTATGCCATTCCGCCACGCCCGCGCGCGGCTGTCTTACTCATGATAGGGCACGTTGCCCGATTTTACACATCCGTTTCCTCCTTACCAGTTTGCGCTTGCGCGGGAGTCTCCACGTTATCTTCCTCTACGTTGTTCCTCTTCTTCCGCTGCTATCATGACTGTAGTTTCGTAGCTGCCGCGGTACTTCTCGTCTGTTCCTCTCGCGTTCAGGACGCAAAAATCTTCAAAGCCCCGGTGGGTACCGCCTGGGCGCCGGTCGAAACGGTCAACGACAAGAGCCATCTTCTGCGAGTCGATACGCGCTACGTCCAGGCCGCAACGCCCAGCGGCCTTCAGGCAGAAGTCTTCCTTCGCAGCGAGCTGAGGAAAATTCATTCGGCTCCCAGAACTTGTGCGATGTGTTGATCGTATGGCATTCGGCTTATGCCCAGTCTGTTGGCGTATTATCTTCGTCGGGGAATATCACGATGCGGATCAATGCGATGTCTTTTTTCTGCTGTAGCTTCCTCGGTTGCTCGTTGCTGATGTCCAGCCTCCAGGCCTGGGGCCAGTTCGTTGGCAATGACGCCGCGGCTGTGGACAAACGTGTCAATCAACTCATCGGCAAAATGACCCTGGATGAGAAGATCGATCTCATCAGCGGTGACACACCCTTCCGCACTCACCCGGTTCTGCGCCTCAATATTCCTTTCTTCCAGATGGCGGACGGTCCGGTGGGAGCTCATATTCCGGCGCCAACCATCGCCTACGCGGGTGGCATTGGGCTGGCGGCCTCGTGGGACAGACAGCTCGCGGTTCGCATCGGCGAAGAACTGGGGCGAGACTGCCGGTCCCGCGGGGCCGTCCTGCTTCTGGGCCCCGGTGTCAACATCTACCGCGCACCGATGAACGGTCGCAACTTTGAGTACTTCGGCGAGGACCCATTTCTTGCCAGCCAGATTGCCGTCGGTTATATACAGGGCGTGCAGAAGGAGGGCGTCTCCGCCACCGTCAAGCACTATCTGGGCAACAATTCCGAGTACCTCCGGCATGATTCCGACTCCATCATCGACGAGCGCGCTCTGCGCGAGATTTACATGCCAGTCTTTGAAGCGGCCGTCAAAGTTGGCAAAGTCGGGGCGATCATGGACTCTTACAATCTCACCAACGGCGAACACATGACGCAAAATCGGCGGCTCAATGTCGAAGTGGCCAAAGAGCAGTGGCACTTTCCTGGCATCATCATGTCCGACTGGGTCGCAACCTATGACACAGCCGGAGCGGTGAAGGGCGGGCTCGATCTCGAGATGCCTTTCGGTGTCTACTACAATCAGCAAACCCTGCTCCCCTTGCTGCAAGCTGGAATCATCACGCAAGCTGATCTCGATGACAAGGTGCGCCGCATCCTCCGCGTGGCTGTCGACTTTGGCTGGCTTGATCATCCGGCTCTCGATACCAACATCCCGCGCTATAACCTGCAAGGTCGAGCTGCCTCATTGCAGGCCGCCCTTGAGGGCGCGGTGCTTTTGCAAAACGAGAACCATGCGCTGCCGCTGGACAAAACGACACTCAAGACGATCGCTGTGATCGGACCCACTGCGATCCAGACCGTCACCACCGGCGGAGGCAGCGGCGAGGTCGTGAGCTTCGCAAACACGAATCTGCTCGTCGGTATCAGCAACTACCTGGGCGACGGGGCCAAGGTCCTCTACGCACGCGGCATCCGTAGCACCACTCAGATGGCCCGGCTCACGCAATTCACCACCGATGCCCGAGGCGCGACCAGCGGAGTGATGCACGCCACATTTGCCAAAGCCGATCTGCAAGGCGAAGAAACCGGTACAACGGTCGAGAGAGCCATGATAGTCCCGGGCTCGACGCGGCGCGAACCCGAAGAACAGGAACTGAACGCTCTTACATCCCATAAGAACTCCAGCCCTTATCTGCGGACGACGACGAGCGGCAGCTGGACTGGTTACTACACGGTGGAAGCCGCGGGCAACTTCGAAGTATTTGTTCAGACCGATGGACGGTACCGACTGCTCGTCGACGATGCCGTCGTCTTCGACAGTTCGGTCGTGCCAAAGGCTATCCTCAATCAAACGACCATGAAGCTTTCCGCCGGTCCGCACAAGGTCGTATTGGAACAGTTGGCCACACAGTTCGCCTCGGTTTCTGGATTGCGGGTTGGCATTGTGCCGCTCGGCACCATTGTCGAAAACGATGCTCTGGAGATAGCGTCTCATGCCGACACCGTCGTGCTGGCGGTGGGTTTCAACTCAGCCTCCGAATCCGAGGGCGGGGACCGAAGCTTTGAGCTTCCGGTTGGGCAACAACAATTAATTGATCAGGTCGCCGCGCTGGGCAAGAAAACGATCGTCGTTATCACCTCGGGCGGCAGCGTCGATGTCTTGCCTTGGAAAGACAAAGTCCAAGCTATTTTGGCGTCCTGGTATGCGGGCGAAGAAGGCGGCACCGCTGTCGCCCGTCTGCTCTTCGGAGAGAGTAACCCCTCAGGCCATCTGCCCATCAGCTGGGAAAAGAAGGTGACTGACAATCCCAGTTTTAGTAGCTACTATCCCGACGCGGGCACCAATAAGATCGTCTACCGTGATGGCATCTTCATGGGCTATCGCGGTTACGAGCACGCTCATGTCGAGCCACTTTTCCCCTTCGGCTTCGGACTCTCTTACACGGCCTTCTCATTCACACGACTGAAGAGCGTTCCGATGGGCGACGGGCGCTTCTCCGTCACCTTCGACGTCGCGAATACGGGCAATCGTGCCGGAGCCACCGTCGCTCAGCTTTATGTCGCCGAATCATCCCCGACGGTACCGCGCCCGGCTAAGGAATTGAAACAGTTTGAACGGGTCATGCTGCAGCCAGGGGAGACCACGCACGTCAGCGTCGAGCTTGGTCCGCAGAGCTTTAGTTTTTATGATGTCAACGCGGCATCGTGGCGCGCGAACGCCGGCAACTACAACTTGCTGCTGGGCGACTCGTCAGCAAATATTCAGCAGAAGATTACAATCCAACTACCGAAGCCGATCATCACGCCAGGAAGCGACTAGCTACTCGGCTAGGACCTTGTGCACAAATTGAACAACCATGGATCCTTCACCAACGGCCGAGGCGACACGTTTCACGCTCTCAGCCCGGATATCTCCAACTGCGAACACTCCTGGAAGGCTCGTCTCCAATAAGTAAGGCGGCCGACGTAGAGGCCAACCGTCTTGAACCTCGGCACCGGTCTTGATAAAACCCTTTGCGTCGAGCGCAAGTCTCCCTCGGAGCCACTCGGTATTGGGATCGGCGCCGGTCATCATGAACACATGCGCGATGTCCCGGGTTTCGCTCACTCCGGTTTTGGTGTTGTGCAATCGAATCCTCTTGAGGCGCGTGTCACCTTCGAGCGCTTCGATCCTGGTCCAAGCCATGAGAGTGATTCGCGGGCTCACTTCGATTCGGGAAATCAAGTATCGCGACATGGTCTTCGCGAGGCAGGGTCCTCGCACCACGAGATAAACATGCTTGGCAGTGTCGGCAAGGAAAACCGCCGCCTGCCCTGCCGAATTCCCACCGCCCACGACCGCGACCTCTTCGTCGCGGCAGATTGTGGCCTCGACGTGGGTGGCGCCGTAGTAGACTCCAACTCCCTCGAACTGGGACAGATTCGGCAAATCCAGCCTGCGATATCGGCTACCCGCGGCTATGATGACGGTTCGCCCCCGCGCTGAGGCACCATCATCGAGTTCGACGGTATAGGGCGGGTGGGTGGTTTTCAGCCCTTCGGCCGATTGAGCGATCGCGATGTGGGCCCCAAATTTCTCCGCCTGTACGAACGCTCGGTTGGAGAGTTCCTGCCCAGAAATTCCCATCGGGAAACCGAGATAGTTCTCAATCCTCGAACTCGACCCGGCCTGTCCACCCGGTGCGTTCTTCTCTAGAACCAGGACTTTCAATCCCTCGGAAGCTGCATACACAGCTGCCGCCAGCCCACTTGGTCCGGCGCCGACTACAACAACATCGCTCACATCCGACTGGTCGATTCCGGCATTCAATCCCAGGCAGGCAGCCACTTCGGAATTGCTCGGATTGCGCAGGGCGACTGTGCCGCCACAGATCAGGACCGGAGTGTCCGCGAGCGGCACCCCGAATTGGTCAAGAACGGTCTGGACTTCGGGATCGGTCTCGACATCAAGATAGGCATGAGGCTGCCCGTTGCGAACGAGGAATTCCCTGAGACGCAGCGTGTCACTCGAATGGTTGGATCCAATCAGTACCGCATCGCCTACGGAATTGGAGATGAGGAACACGCGCCGCAGCAGAAACGCATTCAGGAATATCTGCCCGAGCGCAGTATCGGTCTGCATGATGTGACGCAGATTGGCGCGGTCGATTTCGAGCAGGGTGCTGGCTTCGAGTGCCCTGGCGCGGACCAGCGTTCCACGACCCGAGAGCAGGTTCACGTCGCCGGTGAATTCTCCGCGATCGAGGACGTGGAGGACGGTCTCGCCCTCGGCGGAAACACGAAGCACTTCGACCCGGCCACTCAGCACGACGAAGATGCCGTGATGCACATCTCCCCGCTCCAGAATCACTTCGTGGGCCTGCGCATTCCGTTGCCGGCCGAATCCCGCCAGCCCAGCGATTTGACTGGCGTCAAGCTTGGGAAACCTTGCCTCGATCTGTTCGGGAGATCCAAGTATCAGTTCACGAGCGGCCATCGGTTCTTTCTGAGCGTTCAACGACCCATTTTAAAAGTTCTCAAACAGAGCAGAGTGATCTCTTCGATACAGTGTCGGGGGGATTTGCTTGGTAGGCTGAACACCCCAGCGCCGCATCGCCTGGTCCCAAATAGACAACGATGAGTGAGAGCAGTCCAAACTCGTCTCAACGCCGACCTTACGAGCCCTAAGAGTGAATCAGACCATTGAATCGAAAAATAAAGCATTCGTGCTTGAAGCATTCGACACGCTTTTCAATAAGCGGGACTACGATTCGGCAGAGCGTTATTGGTCTCCTGACTTCATTCAGCACAGCGCTCACATCGCAGATGGACGCGAGGGCCTGTTCAATCTTGTCCGCGGCGCCTCCGGCTGCCCTGGTCTCCCTTTCCCGGACGACGCCGGGATGAATCGGAGCATACCTGAGCTCGCGACCCATCGTCTAGTTTGAAATGTAGAAGAGCCACTTCTTTCGCTGACCGTGTCCGACCGGAGGCCGGGAATGTGCGAGTGGTCAAAATGTCTTGGCCGTACGTGCGCTCGCGTTTGAGGCTCCGAGTCGGCGGGCGCTTTGACGCAGGTTAACGATCGAGCTCCTCGCGGGCCTTGCGAGCGATGAGACGAAAATCCTTCCGGCTCGCGTCTTCCTCAAGCTTCTCCAGTCGTTGCCGGCCCGAAGCTCTCGAAGAACGAAGCTCCAGTCGGCCGAGATCCAGCCCTGCCTCGAACTCAAACTCCTTGTAGCCATCATGGACAGACTCGCTGAGAACAGATTGCAGCGCCTTCGTCGCCGCAGGCTCCTTGCCGGTGCGCGCGTTCACTTCGGCAGCTGCGAGGTTCGCCAAAAGATGGGTCGAGCGGTCACTGGTGCGTTCTGCCAGAGCCAGGGCATTGGCTGCGGCAACCTGCGCGTCTTCGATTTTCGACTGCGCCAGCAAAGCTCGCGCCAGCAGAGCGGCGGATTGGCTGGCGCCGGTAGCCATCGTCTGCTGCTCAAACTGCGGGGCCGCCGCGCGAATCAGGGCCTCGGCCTCTGCCGGCTTGCCTTGCTCGATTGCGATGGTGGCGAGCCCAAGTTGGCTCCGGGCAATCTCGACCGAGTCGCCGAGTTCTTTCAGGATCTTTAGGACCTGCTCCTCTTGATCACGCGCCTGTGAGACTTGGTCCCGAATCAGAGAGATTTGGGCGAAGCCTTCCAAGTTGGCAGCGCCGCCGAGCTTGTATCCGATTTTCTCAGTAATCGCGGCTGCCCGCTCGTAGTCTACGATGGCCTGGCTCAACTCGCCTCGCTCCACCAGTACATTCCCCAGATTGAGAAGCGTGGTGCTCTCGCCTCGCTGGTCGCCACCATCACGGAAACCTTGCAAAGACTTTTCATGCATGCGGGTCGCGCTTAGCAGATCGCCCAAGCCGTCCAGAACGTTGGCGATACTTCCCATGTCGCTTCCAATATTGGCGGGGGCTGCGCCGATCTCTTGATCAGTCCGCAGGGCCTGTTCATAGTAGCGTCTGGCTTCTTCGAGTTTGCCCTGGTCATAGTAAACATTTCCCAGGCTCACGGCAGCCGTGCCGGTCTCAATCCCATCCCCGATCTCCTGAAATATGTTTAAGGCCTGTTCGAATGCGCTCCGCGCCCCCGCGAAGTCACCTTTGTCGTACAAGATTATTCCGTAGGTTCGTGAAGCGCGCCCTAGCAGACGGCGGTTGCCGGAGTTGGCGGCGAGATCGCGGCCTTCGACGCCCTTCTGAGCCGCCTTGTTCAGATCGCCCAGCCGGTCCCATGCGAAGGCTTCGGCTTCCGTTGCCTGCGCCTGAAGCATGCGCGAGCCTTGTGCCTTCGCTTTCGCCCCTGCCTCAGCCGCCGCTTTTTGGAATGCGCTGAAATTGCCCGCGGCGTCTTCGGCCGAAGCCTCTTCCACATCAATGCGGGCATCGTCGCTCATGGGTTTGGGCAGGGTTCGCACCTGCGCTATGGTGTCCAGTGAGTCCTTGGGATGCCCGGCCTTCCTCTGCGATGAAGCCAGCCGCAACGCGTAGTCAAGATTGTCGGGAAAGAAGTTTCTTAACGTGCGATAGATTTCTATGGCCGAGGGAAAGTCGTGAGCGAACTCGCGGTAGCGCCCCTCCACGGAAAGATGCTGCTCGCGGGTCAGATTGGCCGAAAGGTCGAATGCCTTCTTAGCCTCTTCTGCCGCTTTCTTGTCGTAGCCCAGCTGGGACCAAGCCTGAGCCAAAGCAGCGTGCGAGAGTGCATAGTTTGGATCGGCTGCGATCGCCTTCTCCAGCAGATCCCGGGCAGCCAGAGTTTCATACGCCTGGAGTTTCGCTAGTCCTTCCGCATACAATCGGGTGGCCTCGGGGCTTGCCGGGGCGGAAGCCGCCACTTGCGATGCCTCCGTGCTCGAAACATCTGCGATTCCCAACTTCTGGCGCAGGCCGGCGCCACTCTGCGTTACCAACTCAGCAAGACTCGCTTCGTCTCCATCCTGCGAAACGACCGCAATGGTTTCGCCCTGCCGGGCGTCTTGCAAACGCACATCGACCCGGATCTTGCCGCCGCTATCTTTCCCGGTGTCAAGATAGGAACCTAGCACAACGATGTCGCTGCCCAGATGAGTGCGGATCTTTTGCAACGTGTCTCGGCTGTAGCTGTCGGCGGCGGGCAGAGAAAGATCGGTCTTCATGCGTGCAACATCTTCGCTGGAAACCACGCGGAGTTGCTGCCCGGCGGACAGTTGTGCGTCCAGCATCTCAGAGAGCGCGGTCGAAATCCAGGCCTCGTCATCCCTCCCCGAAAGATTCTTGAAGCCGAGCACGGCCACCGACGTGCGCCGCTTCAATTGCTCGGCCGCACCGTTGGACATCGGACCGGACATCGAACCGCGTAACATTCGATCGCGAAGGCCGCCGACGTTAGCCCCAAGAATAATGAGTGATAAGAGCAGGAAACCGGCAGCGATGCCGGCGCCAATTCCGCTGAAGGACGGCGAACGGCGGAGGTTGACGCGTTCCAGATCGGCGTGCAATTCCTTAGCGGATTGATAACGGCGGTCCCGTTCCTTTTCCAGGCTGCGCCTGATAACGCTCTCGACGCCGGCAGGAACCACGGGGTTCAGTTCACGCACCGGCACCGGCGAGCCATGCAGGACCGCGTCATGA
>Ga0302180_10002615_pt1 | contig 13972 bp, 10 predicted proteins | sample I_Palsa_E3_2_FD_200575 | JGI IMG/M metagenome (GOLD analysis project Ga0302180, IMG submission 200575) | Peat permafrost microbial communities from Stordalen Mire near Abisko, Sweden - I_Palsa_E3_2 | ecosystem: Environmental > Terrestrial > Soil > Palsa > Peat permafrost | place: Sweden... | reverse complement strand
CAGCAGCATCATCACCGCTAACTGGACCGATCTGCACGCCAACGGTTACACCAACTGGTCTGACACCGCCAAGAAGAAGACCGGCATCGGCGAATACGATAACCAGTTCACCGCCACCGGCGACTATGCCGTGCTGGGCGTGGTGGATTACGGCGACATCTACAACACCAGCGTCAATGCCGAGGACTATGTTTTCAAGTACGGCTCGGTAGAGTCCAACGACACCACGGTGGATACCGACACCGGCTCGGTCATTTATGTGCAGCCCGTTCCTGAGCCGACCACGCTTGGCCTAATGGGCCTGGCGGCGGCAGGGTTGCTTGGTCGGCGGCGCAAGCTAGCGAAAGCCAAAAAGATTTAGTACGCTTGGGTCGGTTATCACGGAAACTCGTTTTTGCGGCATTCCGGGATATGCAGGCCCCTTGGCGGAATTGGCAGACGCGCTGGACTCAAAATCCAGTTCCCGCAAGGGAGTGCCGGTTCGACTCCGGCAGGGGCCAATGCTAGATTTACTGGGCTTCTTAGGGATTTTGAGACACGTTTAGTCCAGTTCCTGTGACAACAACTAGGTGCTGATTACCGACTTTTTACCGACTTATGTCGGATGAAAGGCGGTCGGCATGCGTTCTGTTGCTGTTCATCTGCGGACCCATCGGGCAAGCGGGCGTCTGTGCAAAACGATTGGTTACTGCCTTAAAAAGTCGGGCGGGGTCACAAAGAAGACCTTCTACTTTGACCCTGCAAAACCTGACGAGGCACTGAAGCAAGTCTTAGAGCTAAAGGCGAAGTGGCGTGTTCTGCGAGCACAAGGAAAACGGGTCTGGGATCAGACTTTCGATCGAGAGCCGAACTCGAAGGATGAGAAGTCGCCCCCCCACCGGGGCTTAATCACGGTCGCCGAAGCTGCAAGACTCTATCTCGGAGAACTCGAAGCTCGTTTCAATGCTGGACAAATAACACGCTGCCACCTCAACAGTCAGGGCCACCGTCTTCGCCTTGGAATTTCGTCGCTGGACGATTTGCCATTAAGCGGCGTTGGGGAAAAGCCCCTTCAAGAAGCAGTCCTGCGTCTCGCCAAGCGTCCAAAGTGCAGGCGACCCGGCAAAGGTGTGCCCAGTCAAATGTCCCCTGTTTACGCCAAGTCGATAATCGCTTCGATGCGATTCTTCTTCTCATGGTGTGCAGAATCTGACCAAGTGGACTGGACACCTCCGAAGCGCTTCCGATCGGTCTTTAACGCACGGACACTTCTTACGCACGATGAGCAAGTCAGTCAGCTAGAGGGCGACAAACAAATTCAGTGCATCGAGATTGATGAGCTAACGAAGCTTTGGACCGCTGCTACCGATTTTCAGCGCACACTGATTTGTCTAGGATTGAACTGTGCGTTCGGGGCGATGGAATGCTCAACGCTTCGGACCAGCGAGTGGCATGGCGATGTCATCGAGCGATATCGAGGCAAGACGATCAAATCTGCGGGAAAAGCGAGCTACGCCCGTTGGCGGCTTTGGCCTGAAACCGTTGCTCACCTGAGCCGCAATCAAGCCCCAAAGAACGAATGGAATTTTGTACTTCTAAACGCCGCTGGACGGCCGCTAGTGGAGGAATTGCCAAAATACCGGAAGGACGAAATTGCTCACCAATGGATTCGCTTAATTGCACGTACTGGTATTCATCGCTTGTCGTTTGGCAAGCTGAGAAAGACAGCGGCTCAGCTTGTACGAACCACATTGGGTTACGGAAGGGAAGTGGCAGATATGCTATTGTCCCATGCCGATACTGGCGTCATCCGTCACTACGCCGACCGAGATTGGATTAAACTACAAGAGGCTACAGATTCCGTAAGGCGCTATCTCGCTCCGATGTTCTGCCTTCAAACTGAGTTTCCGCCGCTGGATCAGTGACAGAAGCCACTAGCGCTCATCTTCTTCCAATCATCGATTCCCCTTGGGGCTATGATTTCTGCATTTTTAGCTCTAAAACGGCACTCCACGTACACCAAACGGCGTCTTTTGAGGTCGTTTGGGTGTACAGATGAACACCAGATTTTTTGCGAATTATCATGTCCGTTGTAGTCGGGTGAAAAAAAAATGTATAAATAGATTAGATGCACATTGCATCTGCATCGATAAAACTAGGTGCCGAGACTCAACCGACCGCTCCTGTAACCGCTCAATCGTCCACCTCGTGGTTTCGCCTCTGGAGGTCACTCGTTTCCACCCGTCCGCATTCGCCGGGTGTTTGGGCTTCACTCCCTCCCTCGGCGAAAGCGGTATTCATTGTGCTTTCTGCGTACGTTAACGACAACGAGCGAAATCAGTCCGGGATGTGGTTAGCTTGGCCGAGCATCCGACTTTTAGCTGCAAAAGCTGGCTTAAAGAGACGTGCCGCCCAGTATGCACTTCGCAGACTAAAGCGTTTCGGAATGATCAAAGTGCTCGAAGGCGGCGGGAAGAAAACAAACGTGTATGAGCTTCTCCCGCCCACGGCGTGGGCGATGCACGATAATGCACCGGTGCATGATGATGCACCCCTGCATGGCAATGCACCGGAATGTCATGCACACACGTGCACCGGATCGATGCAGGAACGTGCACCCAAAAAAGAAAGAGTCAAAGAATTTGATCCGGAGAAAGAGAAAAGAGCAGCAGATATTCTCGAATCGGCCTCGGACGTCTCTGCAATTGCTGCTGCTCGTTCAGTAGGCGTTGATGATGGTGGGATTTGCAGGCTTGCCCAAGCGGTAATTTCCCGAAAGACCTCGGTAAAACGAATTGATGACGTGGTTGAGAACCTGACGGCACGAGGGCTTTCGGATTCAGGCGGTTTGGCCATAGACCTGATGTTGCATCCGGAGAAAAAGCTGTCACGGCCCCAGCAGAAACAGGCACCTCCTGACCCCATCAAAGCGTTCTTGGCCCGAAGTCCTGAAGATCGAGAAGACGCCTTTGCTCGACTCAAACTTCGTTACAGATTGGTCGCCGGTGCATTGGCAAAGATTGACGACGTGCAAGCGGGCGCTCCCATTTCGGAAAAAATGGCTCGTGAGGCGATGGCGACGCTAGGAGGTGGTGGGAGTGGTGCATAATGATCAGCGCTCTGGGGACATATCTTTGAACAAGAATTCGATCGTCAGGCACATGCTAATAAAAGACCCATGGCCTTATCATTTTGACAACTTTCCTGATAGAGTTGCTAACTGGGCGGGATTCAGGGGAACATATCTAAGCCGTCTTCTTGGTCGGAATGGTGCCTCGGATAACAATATGCGTACTCTCACAGCCAAACGAATATGAGGGGAATCGATGGGTGACCAAATCCAAGACCCGATCAAGCACGTGGTGGTACTGATGCTCGAAAATCACTCATTCGACCAGATGCTCGGATGCATGAAGCAAGTCTATCCCCACCTCGAAGGGGTGGACGCAGCCAACCCGAAGAGCAATCAGGATGATGACGGAAAGATTTACACTCAAATTGAAACTACTGAACGTCAGATGTTTCTGGACCCTCATCACGAAGTCGAGCATGTCGCAGTGCAACTTGAGGGCGGCAACGGAGGCTTCGTAAAAGATTATTCTCGGTCATATTCGACGAGCACGCCGCTCGCCCGTCAGTTCATCATGTCTCATTATCCGCTGGACTTCCTGCCAGCACTACACCGTCTCGCCCGAGAGTTCACCATTTGCGACCACTGGTTTTCATCATTACCCGGACCAACTTGGCCAAACCGATTTTTCGCCCTCACGGGAACTTCCAATGGGCGGGTGGCAATGCCCGGCGACGGCGAACACACCGTTGATGCCGCTGGTTGGTTCGAGCAGGACCAAACTACGATCTTTGACCGGATCACCGAGAAAGGCATCCACTGGAAGGTCTACTTTCATGACATCCCGCAGACCTCAGTGCTTCTGCATCAGCGTCTGCCGCATAATGCCGCCCGTTATTTCTACATCAATCAGTTCTACGCAGACGCCAGAGGAGCGAAAGAGGATTTTCCGTTGTTCAGTTTCATCGAGCCGGACTTTATGGGCGCTGATGAAAATGACGATCATCCACCCCACGACATCATGAAGGCTCAGAAATTGATTGCCGACGTGTACAACGCTATTCGGGCAAACGAAACGCTTTGGCAATCAACATTGCTGATAGTTTTTTATGACGAGCATGGTGGCTTTTATGATCACGTCGTTCCACCCGCTGCTGTGCCGCCCGATGACCATCACGAAGAATACAGTTTTAAGCAGCTAGGTATTCGTGTGCCGGCACTGCTAGTGTCACCTTGGATCGATCAGCGAGTTGAGCAAACTCAGTTTGATCACACGAGCGTGTTAAAGTATTTGACCGACAAGTGGAGTTTGGGACCATTGGGAAAGCGGACGGCAGCAGCAACAAGTATCGGCATGGCTCTCACTCGCACAACGCCACGAACAGACACGATCGCCCGCATCGAATTAACCGCTGATCAGTTAACGCCTCCCGATGCGGAGTTAGAGGAAAAAGCGGAGGGCATGGTTACTGCTCATCACACTGCCTTACAAACCATTATTGATTATGTGAGGATCGATGTCGTTGAGGCTCTGCCGAAGTGGTATTCATGGATCGCACGGCTGATTGAGGCGTTTAAGCGGGCATGTAACGGCGTTCTGAGACCGCTCTATCGAGAGCCATCTGATATTTCGGCTTCGATGACCCAGCCAGATCGGCTATCGAGAGAACAAACTCCGTTGCGAGATGATTTCGCCGAGTTTCTGCGGCATCAAAAGCTGCAAGCGGTTTCGGCACTGGCATTGCGCATTCGAGATCGGTCCCTTTCCCCCGAGGTAAGAGAGCACGCCGTGCAGTCTTTGGCGGGAATCACCGGCCGACGATTTCTCCATGAACCAGACATGATCAATCACGCCAATAAATGGCTAATGCAACACGGCAAGTAACCAGTGAACGGTAGGCTACAGACTTGCAAACAATTCTTGACCCAGTTGACGAAGACATGCTGCCAATCGCTTTACGTCATCGCCTATGATCTGAACCTTCCGGCCTTCGATAGCCGCCCGATCCCCGGTCTTTGTCAGGTAATGTTCATCCACGACACCCATCTTGTGTGCCAAAAGATGACGCTTCTGGGCGCAACGGCTTATGAACTCCCAATCAGTTGGGTCAATATTCCGAGCGAAGTCCTTGCCGAACAACTGCTGGAAGTTCGTTCGTGCGCCCATCGGATTTTGGAAAGAAATCTTTTCGGCCTTGGTTTGGTCGGTAGCTTTCGGGGCGTTAATCCGGCAGATTTCTCGGCCGAAGCCATCGAACGAAGACACAGCATTTTCCAAGGCATCCGAGATGAGGTGCTGAGAGAAGTCGGACTCAACTTGGGCGGCGAGACCTACCTGTTTCACGGCAAGGTCAAGGTTCTTATTCAGGATTTGTAATGAGTTGTGGATGCCGCAATCTGGACAGAAGGCGAAGACGCCGTAAATCATGTACTTCAGGGTGCAATTTTCGCAGAGCACTTCAGTCTCAAGCTGCTTCTCCCGGTAGTATTGAACGGGCGGCAGCGTCCCGCCCTCGAACTTCATGCTGATGCCAATGCCAAAGCCGCTTGTCGGCTTGGTCTCGAATTCCATCGTCTTCAAACCGTCGTAGAATTCTTGCAATACCTCACGGAGTGCAACGGACTTTGCGTATTCTATCTGCTCTTTGGTCGCAAATTGATTCTGTCCAGAAGTGTGACCGCAATATGGGCAATGGCATGGAAGATCGCTGCCCTTTCGGCCAGTACCAAACGTGATTTTGAAGTAAGCTTCGCACTTTGGGCACTCTCGCCCTGTGTGTCCATCCGCATCTGCGTGGATTGATACCTTCACTTGCTTCTCGGCACCGCTTAAGTCTCTCATGATTTTCCTTTGCAAACGAGCCACATCCAGTGTCAAAAGACGGCACAAAGTCGCCAAATCATGTTGTTGGCTTGCTTACTGGCTGAACGCATTCCGGGTTGTCATTCTTTGGGCTATTGACAGCGCTGCTTACCTTGTAAGCTTCCATGCCAGCCGCATCAAAAGGTCGCAATAAATCCGTAGTGTGCTCCTTTCCAACCCATCGATCGTATTCATCTTCCCGCAAGATGACCGGCATACGATTGTGAATCGGTGACATGAGCGAGTTGGGTGTGGTCGTGAGAATCGTAAAGGTATCCACCGGCTCGCCATCTTTCGGTTTCCATTGCTCCCACAGGCCCGCAAAAGCAAACGACGAATCAGATTTCAGATGAATAAAAAATGGTTGCTTCGGCGGCTTCGCACCTTGCCATTCAAGAAAGCCATCGGCAGGCACCAAACATCGGCGACGTTGGAACGCTTGGCGAAACATGCCGCTGGTCGCCACCGTTTCACAGCGAGCATTGATCGGCTGCACCTTCGGCTTTTCTTTCGACCACGCTGGTATCAAGCCCCAGCGAGCCAAGAGCAATTGATAGCCCTTGTCAGTCGCCCGCACTATCGGGGCTAATTGCGATGGCGCAATGTTGAACCGGGGCGTTAAATACTCGTCAAATTCCTCAAAACCGAACGTGGGCTGATGCCGCAGACCGGCACGGATTAAGTCAGGACGACGGATGGTGTAACGGCCACACATTTCAGCATTTTAGCCGACCACTGAGGTACAATCTTGCCATGCGCAGCTTCAGACGATAGGTCTTTAATGGACTAGGAGGACTGTCTCTGATTCTGGCAGTCTCGGTGATCGTTCTGTGGACCAACCGCATCTTGCCTCGGCAATTTTGGATTTTGCATCATACTGTCCGCATCAATTCTGAGAGCGGATATTTCGGAATGGGTGGCGGACAGAATATTTTATTCTTTTCAGATTTTCATCTGAACAAACAGCGCATCGTTGGTCCCCTGAATACAGATCATTCAGCCGTCGCATCATTCAAGCGTCAGTTCGGTAATCCGGTTTTTCATATGAACTGGTATCGCTTCAAAACATTATCAGAGACGGTCTATGCCATCGACGCCATGGGCGAAATAGGCATGACCGGCATTCGCACGAGTTATGGCATTCCATACGGATACTTTCTCATTCTATTTCTCGTGCTGCCCGCATGTCGATGGCTGCCGTCGCTGTTTCGATCGGTGCGAAGGAGATGGGTTATCCCAATGGGCATTTGCAAAAACTGCGGCTATGACCTGCGTGCCACTCCTGATCGCTGTCCTGAATGCGGAAGCGCTCCCACGGCGACAAAGTCGTGAAACACATCTTGTTCAACCTGCTGGCCTGACATTGCCCATCAGGGTTGCAGATTGATGCAGACGAAGATCAAAGCACGATCGGATCGAATCAATTACCGCCCCTACGGCGGCAAATCAGCGTTTCATGTCGGGCGAGCGACTGTAACTTGAAATCTTTTTGCTTGCACCGTCCTCATCTGTAAAATGTCCGGTCGTTCTCGAATTAGATTTGTTCATGTTCATCGGGGATTGAATGACTGCCATCACCGCAGTGCCGGAACAGGGTCAACTCGTCTCTGTCCGACAGCGCCATTATGTGGTGACGGAAGTGGCCAAAAGCTCACTGCCTGACCAGCCGTCGAAGTCGGGGGCCATCGGTAGCCAAAGCCTCGTCAGCCTCGCCTCGGTTGAAGACGACGGTCTCGGCGAAGAACTTCAAGTGGTTTGGGAAATTGAGCCGGGTGCCAAGACGATCGAGAAGATTGCTCTGCCCGAACCAACCGGGTTCGATGAGCCTGAGCGCCTTGACGCCTTTCTCGATGCCGTTCGATGGGGCGCTTCATCGTCTGCCGATGTGCGGTCAGTCCAGTCACCGTTTCGTAGTGGCATCGAGATCGAAGACTACCAACTCGATCCCGTCGTTCGTGCCGTGCGGATGCCAAGGGTGAATCTTCTCTGCGCCGACGATGTGGGCCTTGGTAAGACCATCGAAACGGGCATGGTCATCCTTGAACTCATCATCCGCCACCGTGCTCGGCGAGTTGTCGTCGTTTGCCCAGCCGGTCTTCAGATGCAATGGCGGGATCAGATGCGAGACAAATTTGGTCTCGACTTCCGCATTGTAGACAGCGAATTGATGCGAGAACTCCGCAGGGACCGAGGCATCCATGCCAATCCGTGGAACCATTTCCCACGCCTAATCACGTCCATCGACTTTCTGAAACGTGAACGACCCCTTCGTCTCTTCGCTGAGACATTGCCCAGTGAAGGGGAATCGATCTATCCCCGACGTTTCGACATTCTGGTGGTTGATGAAGCGCACAATTGCGCCCCGTCGGGCGTCGGTAAATACGCCACCGACTCCCTGCGCACTCAAGCCCTACGTCTGCTTGTGCCTCATTTCGAGCACAAAATATTTCTGACGGCCACCCCGCACAACGGCTATGTCGAGAGTTTTTCGGCACTGTTGGAACTGCTCGATGATCAGCGATTCGCCCGTGGCACGCTTCCAGATCGTCGCCAACTAGAAGCGGTCATGGTTCGCCGTTTGAAGTCTGAGCTTAAGAATCCTTTCGGCGATCCACTGTTTCCGAAACGTGAACTCGAAGCCCTTGAAGTCGCATGGCCTGACGAAGAAAGAGCCGCCCATGCTGCTTTGCGTGAGTACACCAAGCTGCGTCAAAAGAACTTCGCCGACAATGCCGAGAAATTCGCCACCGAGTTCGTGCTCAAGACGCTGAAGAAGCGACTTTTCTCTTCTCCCGCCGCATTCAAGAGCACCCTCGAACAACACGAGCGGTCGTTACATACCGCTCGTCGCAGTATAACCGCACCCAAACCCACGGCAGGTGTCCTTCAGCGTCAAATTGATCGAGTAGACGAGGACTATGCCGACGATCAGGAATTTGAGCAGGCGCACGAAGATGCGGTGGATTCCGCCAGCCTGCTGTTCCGTGAACCCACGCAAGAAGAAACTGCGTTGCTCAAGAAGATGAAGCAATGGGCCAGCGGTGCTGCGTCTCGCCCAGATGCCAAAGCTCAAGTCCTGATTCAGTGGCTCAAAGACAACATCCGTCCCAACGGCAAGTGGTCCGATCAACGAGTCATCATCTTCACCGAATATCGAGCGACTCAGAATTGGTTGCACGAGCGGCTGGCAATGGAAGGCTTCACTCAAAGCGACCGTCTCATGACCATGTACGGTGGTATGGACATCGACAAGCGTGAAGAGGTCAAAGCCGCCTTCCAATTCGACCCAAAGGTGTCACCCGTCCGTATCCTATTGGCTACCGATGCCGCCAGCGAAGGCATCGACCTGCAAAACTATTGCTCGCAATTGATTCATTACGAGATTCCGTGGAATCCAAATCGGATGGAGCAGCGCAATGGTCGCATCGACCGCCACGGTCAAAAGGCCAAAAAGGTCTGCGTCTATCACTTCGTCGGCAAGGGCTACAAGGAGCGAGAACAATCCGATCAAGACATTCCTGCTGGTGAACTCGAAGGCGATCTCGAATTCCTGATGCGAGCGGCCAAGAAGGTAAACCAGATTAGAGAAGACCTCGGCAAAGTCGGTCCAGTTATCGCCCAGCAAGTTGAAGAAGCGATGCTTGGCCATCGCACTCGCCTCAATACGCAGCAAGCAGAGAAAGACTCAGATTCGGTTCGGAAGATACTCAAATTTGAGCGTGATCTGCAAGCGCAAATCAACCGGCTGCGAGATCAACTTCAGGAAACAAGGCGAGACCTTCGCCTCGAACCGGACAACATTCAGAAAGTCGTGGAGATCGCCCTAAAGCTTGCCGACCAACCGGCGCTGATCCCGGCTGAGGTTCCCGGCATCTGGCCCGATCCCAAACGCCAATCCTGTCCCGTGTTTCACCTTCCCCAGTTCCGCACACCAAGTTGGCAGAGGACAACTGAGGGTCTGCGGCAACTGCACACCGACGAAATCCGACCTATCGTCTTCGATGCCAACCTCGCTAAAGACCGCCAAGACGTGGTACTGGCTCATCTCAACCATCGCCTAGTTAGCATGTGTCTCGGTCTGTTACGTGCCGAGGTCTGGGCCACTGAGGGCAAGAAGAAACTCAACCGCATCACGGCCCGCACTGTCTCCGACAACGTGTTGCGTGATCCCGCCATGATCGCCCATGCCCGTCTCGTCGTCGTGGGCGGTGACAGTCATCGCCTCCATGAGGAAACCATCACGGCAGGTGGGCTGCTCATGGCTGGGAAATTCACACGCATGAATGTTGGGCAAGTGAAGGATGCTCTCGAAGCAGTCAAGGACGACCAGCCAAACAAGACGATGCGAGAAACACTGATGCGGGTTTACCGGGAGAACAAAGACACTCTGGCCAAGTCACTCGAAGCCCGCATGAATGATCGCACCAAAGGCATGGAAAAACTGCTGGCCGAACGTGAAGCGAAAGAAATCAATGACATCACTTTTATCTTGACCGAACTTCGGCGAAGCATTCAGGAAAAACTCAATGATCCGGAGGTTAGTCAGTTGACGTTCGAGGGGTGGAGTGAACCCGAACGAGAACAGCTTGATCGAAACATGGATGCCTTACGGCGAAGAGTGAATGAAATACCCGGAGAGATCGAGCGGGAAACGGCGGCGATCCGGGCACGGTTTGCCAACCCGCAGCCTCGGATGTTTCCAGTAGCGGTTACATTCTTGGTCCCAGAACGATTGACAAGAGGATAGCCCGTCAAGTTTCAGCGGAGATCACACAGTGGGAATTCTCAAGATCATGGGCGAAATTGCCGGTATCGGCGGATTAGCGCTCGGCGTCTTTCTACTCATCTGCAAGCAGATCATAGCTAAAGTCAATTGGCCAATACCCACAAAGGAACAGGCGTTCCGTCTTCTAAACAGGATGATCGTACTGGCCTTCATTCTCGCCGTCTTAGGAATAGCGGCATGGGTAGTGCTTGCCATTGTCGATTCACTTGCCGACCATGCGAGTGCCGCTCTGCACGAGTCTACTCAAGGAAAATCAGGCTTCATCAATGCCAATGACGCCCAGAGATCGGGTGATGGCAGCGCAAAAGCTGAACTACAGACATCAGGCTTCGGGGTCATTAGCGTGATCATTCACGGTGGGATCGATGGCGATGACATTAATGCCAAGTGCGCATTAAAGGTCTTCAGTGCTCTACGCACCGGGGAACATTTGACTGAAGACGAACTTGCGAAACGCATGGTCAATGACGCTCATGCAACTAAGGATATGATTGACACCGAGAGATACGACATTCGACGGGTCATTAAGGCGGGTGGAATGCGAGTTGATAATCAGACGTATTCTCTCAAGATCGAAGATAGTCGATACTATCTGTACCCCACACCGCTGCGTCCCACAACGACACGCTCGGGTGATACGTCCGAGTTACCGAAATAGACAACGCCATGTCCATCCCTCGCCACCATTCCGATTGGCTCTCTCTCATCGAGGTCTCTGGGCCGTTTCTGTCGGTGCCGGTGCTGATGCGGGCGTTCCCGCAAGGGCTTCATGCCCATGATCCGGAGAAATTCCGTAGGCTCAAGGTGGCTTATGAGGAATGGGAAGAGAATAACGAGGCCCGGAAGAAGACGAATCCAGCCGTTCATGTTGCTTGGATCAAGTTCGTACTTTCCAACACGCTCGGTCTGCCCGCTGACGTAATTCTCGAACAGCAAGCGATTCCGCCATCACTGCAATGCAGCGTGCCCGAGCATGGCGAGTTTCTCCGGCCCAGCATTGTGATCGCCAACCCCCCTGCTCATTCTGATGCGAACAAACCCCGGCTGCTCGTTCAGGTTTATCCAGCCAATCAAGACCTAAGCAAATCGGTTCACGGAAAGACATGGAAAGCGTCGCCCGGCACCCGGATGATGGACCTTCTCCATGCCAGTGGTGTGCGACTTGGCCTCGTGACCAATGGCGAGCAATGGATGCTTGTTGATGCGCCTAAGAACGAGACCACTGGGTTCGCCTCATGGTATGCAAATGGCTGGATCGATTACGGCGAAGATGATCACGCTTATCTCCGTTCCTTCACGAGCCTGCTCGGCGTCGAGCGATTCTTCAATGCCGCCGATACAGACACGCTCGAAGTGATGCTGCACGAAAGCGCATCGAATCAGCAAGAAGTCACAGAGCAACTTGGCTATCAAGTACGACGAGCCACGGAGGTACTAATCGAGTCGCTCGACAAGGCCGACCAAAACCACGGTCGAGAGCTTCTGCAAAAAATCCCTGAAACGGAAATCTACGAAGCTGCCCTGACGGTGATGATGCGACTCGTCTTTCTCTTCTCAGCCGAAGAGCGTGGCCTGCTGTTGCTGAACGATGAGCTTTACGCTCGCAACTATGCCCTGTCCACGATGCGTGAACAGCTGCGCAAGACGGCCGACGATCATGGCGAGGAACTTCTCGAGCGCCGTTATGATGCGTGGTGTCGATTGCTTTCTACATTTCGTGCCGTATTCGGCGGCGTCAAGCATGATCGGCTGAACCTTCCAGCATATGGCGGTCGTCTATTCGATCCCGACCGTTTTCCATTTCTTGAAGGTCGCAAGAGGAGCACCTCATGGAAGAATTGTGAGGCCGATCCACTTCCTGTTGATAACCGCACAGTTCTACATCTGCTGGACGCACTTCAATTGCTCCGTATCAATGGTGAGGCTCGCCGTCTAAGCTTTCGGGCGCTCGACATCGAACAGATCGGCCACGTCTACGAAGGAATGCTTGATCACACGGCAAAGAGAGCCAAAGAGCCAATGCTCGGGCTTGTCGGCACACGTAAGAAGGAACCCGAAATTCCACTCGCTCAGCTTGAAGAACTCAAAGTAAAAGGCAATGACAACCTTATCGAGTTTCTGAAAGTTCAAACCGGAAAATCTGCCAATGCTCTAAAGAAGGCGATAGGCGTTGAGATCGATTTGAAAAGTGCCAACCGTTTCCAAGCCATCTGTGGCAACGATGTCCAGCTTCTCAAACGTATCGCCCCGTTCGCCGGGATCATTCGTGAAGACAGTTTCGGTGAGCCGGTGATTATCCCAGTCGGCAGCATCTTCGTCACTGCGGGGACTGACCGCAGGTCCAGCGGGACGCATTACACGCCTCGCAGTTTGACCGAACCGATTGTTCAGTACACTCTCGAACCGCTAATCTACATCGGACCCGCCGAGGGCAGGCCGAAAGAAGAATGGCAACTGCGCACGCCAAGAGAACTTCTCGAACTGAAAATCTGTGACATGGCTTGTGGTTCGGGGGCATTCCTCGTCCAAGCCTGTAGGTACCTATCCGAGCGGTTAGTTGAAGCTTGGGAAGCTGCTGAGAAGAATCACCCATCTCCGAATCCCGGTAAGCTCCCATTTCCGACGATCATGGCTGAAGGCAAACCTTCGACAGGTGCGCCCGGCGAATCGTTGATTCCCAAGGATGTTGAAGAACGAATGGCCTTTGCCAAGCGGCTGATCGCACAGCGTTGCCTATACGGCGTGGATATCAATCCGTTGGCTACGGAAATGGCGAAGCTGTCCCTATGGCTTTTGACACTGGCGAAGGACAAACCATTCACGTTTCTCGATCATGCCATCCGCTGCGGTGATTCACTTCTCGGCCTTCATGACCTCAAGCAACTTAAAACATTCAGTCTCGACGGAACTGGCCAGCAATATGTTCTTGGTGAAATGCCTTTCGACAAACTCGTGGACGAGGCCGTTGAACTGCGTCTGAATATCGAATCCATGCCCGGAAACACCATCGAAGAAGTCGAAGCGCAGTCACATATTATGGCTGACTGTGAGCAGCGGGTCGAGTTCCTGAAAAGTTCCGCCGACCTGCTGATCGCCGCCGAACTTCAAGGCGGTACTCCACGGGAGAAAGTTGGCAATCGAGATCATGCGGCGGTAAGGATCGGGCACTACCTGAAGGACGGTAAAGCCAGCGAATTCAAGGCGGCAGCGACAAGGGAACTTGGTCGGCGCAGCTTTCACTGGCCGCTTGAGTTTCCCGAAGTCGTGGTGAAGC
>Ga0302180_10002614_pt1 | contig 13975 bp, 11 predicted proteins | sample I_Palsa_E3_2_FD_200575 | JGI IMG/M metagenome (GOLD analysis project Ga0302180, IMG submission 200575) | Peat permafrost microbial communities from Stordalen Mire near Abisko, Sweden - I_Palsa_E3_2 | ecosystem: Environmental > Terrestrial > Soil > Palsa > Peat permafrost | place: Sweden... | reverse complement strand
GAGCCCGGCGTCTCCGATCCGGCGGTCGGCGTCTTGGTCACCGTGACGTCCGTGCCCACGCCGTACAGCGCGTGCAGCACGGTGCCCTGGGCGTTCTTGACGCCCGAGGCGGCCGCCGTCACCGTGATCACCAGGCCGATCCCGAGCGCGAGGCCCAGCGAGATGAACACGGCCTGGCGCATGCGGCGGCGCAGCTCGCGCCGTAGATAGGTGAAGAACATTCCGCACTCCTCGCGGCCCCGCGCCAGGTGAGGCTGGCGCGCCAGGTTCCGAATGGGATGTTTATCCGTGCGTAATTTGGCAGAGAATAGCTGGCGGCGCGGTGGCCGCCCCGGGAGCGAACGCCGCGCCAACTGAGAGCATGGCCGCGTTTCCTGAACGAGCGCTGAACGCAAGCTACGGAGTTCCCGCAACCTGGAAACGGCAAAACGTGGGGCTCCGGACGGCTTTGCGCCGGCCGGGGCCCACGTCGTGAGCTCTAGCCGCCGCCAGGCCAGCTAGAGCCGGCCTAGCTGCCGCGGGCCGCCCTGATCGTCTCGCGCAGCGAGCCCATGGTGGCCAGCACGGCCGACGGCTCGTACCCGCAGTGCGCCATGCAGTTAGCGCACCTGGGGTCCTTGCCGCGCCCGTAGGAGTCCCAGTCCGTGGTCTCGATGAGCTCCTTGTAGGTCTTCACGTAGCCGTCGCTCATCAGGTAGCAGGGCTTCTGCCAGCCGAGCAGCGAGTAGGAGGGAATCCCCCACGCGGTGCAGCCGAAGTCCGTCTTGCCCTCGAGGAAGTCAAGGAACAGCGGCGTGTGGTTCAGCCGCCACTTCTTGCGCCGGCCGTCCGCGAACGCCTTGCGGAACAGCTCCCTCGTTTCGGTCACGCCGAGGAAATGCTCCTGGTCCGGCGCCTTCTCGTAGGCGTACGCGGGGGAAATCTGCATTTCGTCGATGCCAAGGTCATCGTTCAGGTAGGTCAGTACGTCGATGATCGTCTGCGGGGTGTCGGTGTTGAAGAACGTGGTGTTCGTGTTCACCTTGAACCCGCGCGACTTGGCCAGCTTGATCGCGGCCACCGCGTCGTCGAACACGCCTTCCTTGCAGACCGACTCGTCGTGCCGCTCGCGCAGCCCGTCGATGTGCACGACCCAGGAGAAGTAAGGCGACGGCTTGAACTTGTCCAGCTTCTTCGGCAGCAGCAGCGCGTTCGTGCACAAGAACACGAACTTCTTGCGCTTGATGAGCTCGGCGACGATCACGTCGATCTGGGGGTGCATGAGCGGCTCGCCGCCTGCGATGGACACCATCGGCGCGCCGGACTCCTCGACGGCGCCGAGCGCCTGCTCGACCGGCATCCGCTGCTTGAGGATCTCGTGCGGCTGCTGGATCTTGCCGCAGCCCGCGCACTTAAGGTTGCAGGCGAACAGCGGTTCCAGCTCGACGAGCAGCGGAAACTTCTTATTTCCAGCCAGCTTCTGGCGCATCAGGTAGGACCCGACACGCAGGGACTGACGTAGTGGCATGGGCATTATTGCCTTACCTCCTTGGGCAGGCCGAACCGGATTGATTCCGTGGTCGTCACGCGCTCAGAAACCGACAGGGGGCCAAGCCCGGCCAGCGCCGAAATGATCTCCTCCACCACGGCGGGCGGGGCCGAGGCACCGGCGGTCAAGCCGACCGTCGAAACCCCGGTGAGCCAGCCGAGCTCGATGTCCGCCGCGCTGTCGATCAGGTGGGCCGGCGTACCGTTGCGCTCGCAGGCCTCCACCAACCGGACCGAGTTGGACGAGTTCGCCGACCCCGCCACCAGCACCAGGTCCGATTCGGCGGCGACCGCCCGGACCGCGACCTGCCGGTTGGTGGTCGCGTAGCAGATGTCGTCGCTGCCGGGCCCGCGGACCGCAGGGAACCGGTCCCGCAGCGCGCCCGACACCTGCGCCGCCTCGTCCAGGGACAGCGTGGTCTGCATCAGGTAGGCGACGCGCTCGCCGTCGCGCGGCCGCAGCGCGGCCACATCCTCCGGGGTCTGCACCAGCACGGTCGAGGACGGCGCCTCGCCGAGCGTGCCCTCCACCTCCTCGTGGCCGGCGTGGCCGATCAGGGCGACCGTGTACCCGTCGGCGGCGAACCGCCGGGCCTCGGCGTGCACCTTGGACACCAGCGGGCAGGTCGCGTCGATGACCGCGAGCCCGCGCCGGGACGCTTCGGCCCGCACCATGGGCGACACGCCGTGCGCGGAGAACACGACGGTGGCGCCGTCGGGTACCTGGTCGAGCTCGTCGACGAATACGGCGCCGCGGCTTTCCAGGTCACCCACCACCCGGGTGTTGTGCACGATCTGCTTGCGCACGTAGACCGGCTCGCCCTGGCGCTCAAGCGCCCGCTCGACGATCTCGATCGCCCGCTCCACCCCGGCGCAGAACGACCGCGGGCCTGCCAGCAGCACCTGGCGCGGTCCGCAGGCGGCGGCCCACCGCTGCACTACCGGCGCGGCGGCGCGCAGCGACCGCAGCGCGGCCAGCCCGCCGGTGACGATGCCCGCCAGCGGACGGTCCGGGCTGTCGGATACGGCTCGGACCACGGCCACCGGACGTTCTCCCGCCGCCGCGGCCAGCGGCCCCGACTCCATGTCGGCCAGCAGGTAACCGTCGGCGGCCAGGGACGCGCGTTCGTGTCGCCGGACCAGATGGTCCACCGTGGTGATCGGGCCGGTCCGCGCGGCCAGCCCGGCCCGACGCAGCTCGCCGACCAGCAGCGGCGCCGAACCGCAGCCCACCGCGCCTACGTCGGTCCCGACGACCAGGTCACCCGGCCTTAGGCCATCGGTCAGGCCGGCCCCGACACCCATGATGGCGACCGGGCCGAACGGTCCCTGGCTCATGTTCTTGGCCGCCTGCGTCGCCCGGGTGGTGCCCCACCCAGTGCGCAGCACCTCAGGTACAGAGCCGGTGCGGAGGATCTCAGCAGAACTGGCGCTAGACCGCAGGCCACGACGGATCGCGCGGGCCTCGATCCGCATCGGCGCGCAGATGAGCAGCGGGTCTGTCATGCGCTACCTCCGGTTGATGTGGCCTTCACATAACGGCCGAGCGCGCTCAGGGGAAAGGCCAGCCGGTACAGGTGATAGTTGATGTAGAAATCGCCGGGGAACCCGGTGCCGGTGTACTGCGGCTCGTCCCAGGACCCGTCGGCGCGCTGCGTCCGCGCCAGCCACCCGATGCCCCGCCCGGTCGCGGCGCTGTCCTGCTCCCCGGCCGCGAGCAGGGCCAGCAGCGCCCAGGCGGTCTGCGACGCGGTGGAGGTACCGCGTCCGGCCAGCGCCTGGTCGTCGTAGGAACGCAGGTCCTCACCCCAGCCGCCGTCCGGGTTCTGGCGGGATTCCAGCCAGGCCACGGCGCGGCGGATAGGGGGTTTGGACGGCTGCACCCCAGCCGCGATCAGCGCGGGCACCACGGCGCCGGTGCCGTAGATGTAGTTGGCGCCCCACCGGCCGAACCAGGACCCGTCGCTTTCCTGCGCACGCAGCAGCCAGGCCACGCCCCGGCGGACCGCGGGGGAATCGGTCCGCCCCTCGGCGGCGAATGCCTCGACGATGTGCGCGGTCACGTCCGCCGACGGCGGGTCGATGACCGCGCCGAAGTCGCAGAACGGCAGCTTGTTGACCAGCTCGCGGGTGTTGTCGGCGTCGAACGCGCCCCAGCCGCCGTCCTTGGACTGCATCCCGGCCAGCCAGCGCAGCCCGCGGTCGATCGCGGCCCGGTCGGCCGGTTGCACCCGGCGCAGGGCCAGCACGACCTCGGCGGTGTCGTCGGTGTCGGGGTAGACGTCGTTGTCGAACTCGAACGCCCACCCGCCCGGAGCCAGGTCCGGCCGGCGCACCTGCCAGTCGCCCGGTCCGCGGATCTCCTCGCCGAGCACCCAGCGCGCGGCGCTGCTCAGGGCCGGGTGATCCGGCGGCAGACCCGCGTCGGCCAGCGCGATCATGACCAGCACGGTGTCCCAGACCGGCGACTGACACGCCTCCAGGCGGCGCACCGGGCCTTCGGGTGAGTCCTCGGTGATCGTGAACCGGTCCAGGCCGGCCAGCGCGCGGGCCAGGACCGGATGGTCCAGGTCGTAGCCGAGCAGGTTCAGCGCCATGATCGAGTACACCCACGGCGGCTGGATACCGCCCCAGCAGCCATCGCGCTCCTGCCGGGCGATGATCCAGTCCGCACAGCGCCGCAGCGCCGCCCGGCGCACCGCACGGCGCGCTCTTCCCCGCCCGCGCCGGGTGCGAGCCGCCGAACGTTCGTCGTGCAGCCCTGCGTCGTAGCGGTGTAGCGCCTTGTCGAGGGCGTTGAAGGCGCGCGCCCAAGGATCGGTTGCCGCCTGGTCGGGGGTTATGCCGGTGCGGAGCTCATCGACGGTGAAGGGGAGGGGGCGGGACGGGCGGAACGACTGGACCACCGCGAGCGCGACGATGGTCTGCCTGGCCCAGCAGCCCCAGTCGTAGATGTTGAGCGGGAACCAGGATGGCAGGTAGATCAGCTCCGGCGGGATGACCGGCAGCTCGTCCCAGGACCACTGGCCGGACAGCGCCAGCCAGATCCGGGTGAACACGCGGGTCGCCTCGACGCCGCCGTGGGCCAGGATCCAGCCGCGGGCGGTGCGCATGTGCGGCGCGTCGGGCTGGTCGCCGGCCAGCCGCAGCGCCACGTAGGCCTCGACCGTGGTGGACAGATCGCCGGGGCCGCCGAAGAAGTTGGCCCAGGTGCCGTCCGCTCGCTGCTGCGAGCGTATCCAGCGGGCCGCCGAGTCGATCTGCTTATCGTCGTGCAGGCCGAGGAACTCACGCAGCAGCAGGTCCTCGGCGTCCATCGTCACATTGGTCTCGAGCTCGCCCTGCCACCAGCCCTGGGCATGCTGCAGCCCGAGCACGTGATCACGGGCTCTTTTTAGTGCTAGCCCGGGGGGGCGACCCCCCGGAACCCCCCGATTTACGGGGGGCTGCCCGCCCCCCGTGCCCCCTGGCCCCCCCGGAGGGGGGGATTCCGGGGTGACTAGCGGTTCGGGAGCTACCACTGGCGGGCCGTGATGAACTCGGCGATCGCGGTCAGCTCGGCTCGGACGTCGGCGGAGAGATCGATGTCGGCCAGGCTGGCGTTCGCCGCGGCGAGCTGGGTATCGGCCTCATTCTCGGCCCAGTCCTTGCCGCCCGCCTCGACCACCAGCGCGGCCGCGCGGAGCAGGTCGTCCTCGCCCAGCGGCTGCGGGTCGGTGAGCAGGGTGCGCAGCTCGGCCGCCTCGGGCGTGCCGCTGTTGAGCGCGGCGACGACGGGCAGCGACTTCTTGCGGGCGCGCAGGTCGGCGCGGACGGGCTTGCCGGTGACCTCGGGCGCGCCCCAGATGCCGAGCAGGTCGTCGGTGAGCTGGAACGCCAGCCCGACGTGCGCGCCGAAGCCGGCCAGCGCCATGGCCAGCGTAGGCGGCGCGCCGAGGTGCACCGCGCCGATGCTGCAGGCGCACGCCATCAGCGCGGCGGTCTTGTCACCGGCCATGTCCAGGCATTCGGCCAGGGTCACGTCGTCGCGCTTTTCGAAGGCGAGGTCCGAGCCCTGCCCGCCGATCAACCGCTGGACCGCGGCGGACAGGCACCGGGCCGCCCACGCGCCCTGCGGGGTGCCGTCTTCAAGCAGCAGGTCCTGGGCCAGGGCGAGCAGAGCGTCGCCGGCCAGGATCGCCGCGCCGATACCGAACACGGTCCAGGCTGTCGGCCGGTGCCTGCGTTCGGTGTCGTTGTCCATGATGTCGTCGTGCAGCAGGGAAAAATTATGGACGAGCTCAACCGCCACCGCGGCGGGCACACCGCGCTCGGGGGGCGCCCCCGCGGCACGGGCCGACAGCAGGGCAAGCGCGGGCCGCAGCGCCTTGCCGCTGCCGTGTCTCGTCGGGTTACCCGCGACGTCCGCAAAACCGAGGTGATAGGCGGCGACGGCGCGGACGTCCGGCGTCAGCCGGGCGATCGCGGATTCCATCGCCGGTCCTACCAGGTCACGCGCCAAGGTCACACCCTCAGGCATCACAGCAGTCACTGACGTACCCCTATCGTTGAGGCAGAAGCGTTCGGTTCGGAAGGGTTGGCTGGTTCGGCCGTTCCCTGGGCCGGCTTAGCGGCAGGCCCGGAGCCAAGCGCGGCGGGCCCGGAAGCAACCACGGCAGGCCCGGAAGAAAGCACAGTCTGCCGTAGTTCGATCGCCGCGGACAAGCCGCTGCGTACCGCGCCCTCCATCGTGTCCGGCCAGCCGGTGTCGGTCCACGCACCCGCGAGCACCAGGCCGGGCAGCCGGGTCCCGGCCTTCGGCCGCAACGCCCCGCTGCCGCTCCCCTGACGGAAGGTGGCCCGCCGCTCGCGCGTGACGAAGAACTCGGTGACCTGAGCCTCGCGCGCGGCCGGAAACAGCTCGGCCAGCGCGGGCACGAACTGCTCCCGCAGCCGGGCCGCGGGCACCTCCGCGTATTCGTCCGCGGCCGACAGCGAGATGGCCAGGTACTGCGGGCCGCCGGTGCGCCCGTCACCGAGACCGGAGATGCTCGTGCGGTCGAAGACCCACTGGACCGGGGAGTCGATGGCCGCGGCGAACGGGAGGGTGGTGACCGGCCGGTCGTAGATCACGTGCACGTTGACGATGGGCGAGGCGCCCAGGCCGGACCAGGCCGCGACCGTGCCGGATGGCAGCGCGTCCGGCGGGACCAGCGGGGCGGCCTTCTCGTGCGGGACGGCCAGCACGACGGCGTCGGCGGCGATCTCGGTGGGCAGGCTGGCGTCGTCCGCGGGACGAGCGAGGCGGACCCGGAAGCGGGCGCCGGAGTCTTCGCGGCCGTCGGTCGCCCCCGCGTCGGTCGCCCCCGCGTCGGTCGCCCCGGACCCGATGGCCTCGATGGCTGCGACCTTGGTGTTCAGGGCGACCCGGGCGCCCAGGCGGGCCAGCAGGGCGGCGGCCGCGTCGCCGTGCAGTTCGCCTAGCGGCAGGGCGGGGACGCCGATATCGGCCGCGTTGTTCTTGCCGAGCAGACCGGTCTTCACCACGGTCGCGGCCAGCGCGAGCGACGCGTCATCGCCGGCGATGTTCAGGGCGGAGACCGTGAACAGGTCCCACAGGGCACGCCGGGCCCGCTCGCTCTGACCACGCGCGGCCAGCCAGTCGCCGAAGCGCTGGGCGTCAACCCCCGGATCCGCCGGGTCCACGCGGCGCATCGCTAGGGCGGGGAGTGCCACGCGGGCCCGTTCGGCCCTAGTTAGAAAGGGATACAGGCCCAGCGCCGGCAGCATATGCAGGGGGCCGGGCAGCGCGGTCCGGCGGAGCCTGGCCTGGCGGGGTTGGCCTGCGGAGCCCGGGGCGAGCACGGTCACGTCGAACCGGTGCTGCAGCGGGGCGTGGGCGGTCATACCGAGCTTGCCGAGCAGGCCGCGGTAAGCCGAACAGCAACCGAGGAAGATGTGCTGGCCGGTGTCGACGGTCAGCCCGTCCCGAGTGAACGAGCAGGTCGCGCCGCCGAGCCTGGGCCTGGCCTCGAGCAGGGTGACCCGGGCGCCCGATTCGGCGAGCGCGATCGCGGCGGTGATCCCGGCCAGCCCGCCGCCGATCACCACGACCCGGGGGTCTTGCGGCCTCATCCGAGCCTCCCCGTCAGTGCCTTCACCGCGACCACGGCCTTCTCCCCCGTCGAAAGCGACATCCGGCCGCGGAGCACCGCGGCGGGCTGCGCCGCGATGCGATCGAGCAGCCTGCGGTAAATGCCCGCCATCGCGCTAGTGCAAGCCGCGCTGCGCCAGTCGAGCATCGGCATCAGGCGCATCCCGGTGGCGTACCAGTCCCTGGCCCGCTCGACCTCGAACTCAATGAGCCGACCGAACTCCGGACTTGTCCCCCAGAAGGGGGCCCCGGGGGGTATGGGGGGCCGGGCAGGCCCCCCATAAGCGGGGGGGATCTGGGGGGGGTCGTCCCCCCCGAGGCCAGCAAGGCCAGTAACATCAACACTAAATTTAACCAGATCTTCCGATGGCAGGTAGACACGCCCGTTCTGGTAGTCCTCGCGGATATCGCGCAGGATGTTCGTCAGCTGTAGCGCGACGCCGAGTGAGTCCGCCAGCTCGGCGGCCTGCTCCGGGTCCTGGCTGGTGCCGTAGATGCCCAGGGACAGCCGGCCGACCGAGCCGGCCACGCAGCGGCAGTAGTGCAGGAGATCCTCGAACGTCTGGTAGCTCGTCCCGCGCACGTCCGCGACACAGCCGTCGATGAGTTCGCCGAAGGCCGCGATGGGAACGGGAAAGTTCCGTTCTACGTCCGCCAGCGCGAGCAGGACCGGGTCGCCGGCGCCGGCCGCGGCCAGGTCACCGAGGACCAGGCGCGCGTCTTGCAGGGCGGCGATCTTGTCCTCGGGCGGCAGCGTGCCGTCACCGATGTCGTCGATCCGGCGGGCGAACGCGTAAATGACGGCCAGGCCACGCCGCTTGTGAGCGGGCAGCAGCCTGATGCCGTACGCGAAGTTCCTCGCCTGTGTCCAGGTGATCCGCTCGCATTCGCGGTAGGCCTCGTCGAGGTCCACTAGTTCCCGCTCACCTGCCTCTCACGTACGCCTGGACCAGCTCGCCTGCCAGCCGCGGTTTGCGCGGCCGCGGGGTTCCGCTCAGCACGTCATACCGCTGCGCCCGGATCGCGGCCAGCGCCGCCCGGCCGCCCGCCAGGTAACCCGCGACCGCCAGCCGAGCCGCGCCGCGCAGCGTGCCCACCAGCGGCGCGCCCTCGTCCAGCAGGCCCGCGGCCCGGTTGACCTCGAACGTCATGAGCTGCCGCACCGCTGCGCCCGCCGTGGGTGCGGCCAGATCCGGCTCCGTGCAGCCGTACCGCTCCAGGTCCTCGGCGGGCAGGTAAATCCGCCCGTGGGCCAGGTCCTCGGCCACGTCCTGCCAGTGTTCGGCCAGCTGCAGGGCAGTGCAGATCCTATCGGAGAGCGCGACACGTCCCGGCGTGGCGACGCCGAATATGCAGAGCACGATCTGGCCGACGGGATTAGCGGACAGCTCGCAGTACTGCTCGAGTTCGGCGAACGTGCGGTAGCGCGTGACCAGCTGGTCCTGCCGGTTCGCCTGGATCAGGTCGAGCAGCGGCTGGGCGGGGACGTCGCATTCTCTGGCCGTGTCCGCCATCGCGCGCATGACCGGCGAGGACGGCGTGCGGCCGTCGTAGATGCGGCCAACGTCGGCCGCCAGTTCGTCGAGCAACCGGAGCCGCAGCTCGCCGACGGAGGTCCCCGGGTCATCGCCGGCGCCGGAGCGCGCTTCGTCGCCGAGGTCATCGGTCAGCCGGGCGAAAACGTACAGGTTGGTCAGGTGCCGCCGGAACTTGGCCGGCAACATGCGCAGCGCGACGGGAAAGTTTTCTCCCGCGGCGCTGGCCACCACATCTTCGGCACGCGTCACCGCCGGACGGACGTGCTCCCGCACATCAGTCCGTTCGGTACCGCTACGTCCCCCGGCCACGAAGTCATCTTCCAGGTAATGCACAAACAATTGCAAACAATGACGCGCGCGTCACATGACGGCAGTGTCGGTTAACCCCGCACGGGAACCGCTGAGCTACCCGCTCACTACCGTTCGCACAAGTAACATTTCGGTTAGCGCAGGTTACACGGCCGAAAAATAGTTTGCACCAGCGAACAACGTTATGCTATCTAATGAACCTGACGCTAATGAACCTGACGCGACTGTCAGTTACTTGTCGGTTAGCTCGCGCGGCGCTCTCACCTTCGCCAGATGAGTACCAGGGCGCAGTCGTCGGAGCCGCCGATCTCCCGCTGCATGGCGGCGACCAGTGCCGGGGCGCCAGCGGAGAACCCGCTCGACAGCATGCGCTCGGCCTCGCCGAGCAGGCGGTCGGTGCCCGCGTCGATATCGCGACCTGGCGATTCGACCAGCCCGTCGGTGTACAGCATCAGCGCGTCGCCGCGTTGCAGCACGCCCTGCTCGGTCTCGGTCGCGGCGCCGTGCAGGTCCGGCACGACGCCGAGCACGATCCCGTGGGCACGGGTCAGCCGCCAGCGGCCCGCCGCCGCGTCGTAGTGCACGGCGGGCGGATGCCCGGCCGAGGAGATCATGTACTCGCCGGACGCCAGGTCGAGCGAGGCGTGCACGGCGGTGACGAAGCCCTCCGTCGCCGGGCCGCGGCGCATGTACGCGTTGCAGGCGGGCAGGAAGTCATCCCGCGGCACGGAGCCGAGCAGACCGCCGAACGCGCCGGACAGCAGCAGCGCCCTGGTTCCGGCGTCGATGCCCTTACCTGACACATCGACGAGCGCCACCTCCAGCATCTTGCCGTCGCAGAACGACACCACGAAGTCGCCGCCGAACGACGAGCCGCCGGCCGGCTTGAGCACGAGCGAGGATCCCCACCCCTCGCCCAGCTCGGGAAGCTTGCCCTGAGCCCGGATGCGGTCCCGCAACTCCAGCAGCATCCGGTCCCCGCGCAGGCCCTGGACGCCGAGCTTCTCCCTGGTCCGCGCGGCCGCGTCGGCGAAGATCGCGGTCAGCACGATGGTGGCGACGATCCCGGCCCCGGCCTTTCTGTCCACCACGACATAGGCCACGGCCGCCGCGGCGAAGACGAAAAAGATGCGCAGCGCCCGGGGCCACAGCAGCAGACCGCCCGCCAGGACCGGCAAGATGATCACGCCGGGCGAGAACCACCACTCGGAGACGTGCACGGCGGCCACCGCGATGGCGATCGTGACCAGCGAGAGCACGAAGGCCAGCCGCCGGTTCCCGGTGATGAACTGCTTCGTCAGCTGGGTTCGGATGGACCGCAGGGCGCGCAGCGCACGCCGCCGGCCCGCGCCGGGCCGCTCCGGCGCGCGGCGCCCGGGGCCTCGGGGTTCGCGAGTCCCCTTCGGCGTAGTCGGCTGCGGCGCGGAAACCATGATGCGGGCACTGTATTCGATAAAGGCCAGGCAGGGAAAAACCAGTCGTGCCAGCGCGCGGACCGGGGTACGAAGGCATCATGACAGAGTCCGCCACCCCTGCCCCCGGCCGTCCCTATCCGATCCGGCCGATCGGCCCAGACGAGTTCGACCGCTTTCACCTGGTCGACCAGCACGGCTTCAACGCCGGACCGATGCCGGAGAGTGACCGGCGGCTCGTTATGTCGCGTTTCGAGTTCGACCGCAGCCTGGCGGCGTTCGACGGCGGCACGCCGATCGGCATCGCGGGCGCCTACAGTTTCCGGCTGAACGTGCCAGGCTCGGAACTGCTCCCCGCGGCCGGAGTGACCTGGGTATCGGTGCTGCCGACCTACCGCCGGCGCGGCGTTCTTAGCAGCATCATGCGGCGGCAGCTGGCGGACATCCGCGACCGCGGCGAGCCGCTCGCGGTCCTCTGGGCCTCGGAGGCGGCCATCTACTCCAGGTTCGGCTACGGCCGCGCCAGCTGGCAATTCCGCTTTACCTTCAGGCGCGGCGAAGGTGCTCTGGCCGCGACCGTGGTGGCCGACCGCGGCCTGGTACTGCGCCTGGCGGACCCGTCGGCCGCTCTCGCCGAGCTGACCAAGGTCTACGACTCCGTGCTGCCGGGCCGCCCCGGGCTCTTCGTCCGTAACGAGGCGTGGTGGCAGCGGATAATCTACGATCCGCCCGAGGACCGGCAGGGCGCCAGCCCGGTGCGCTGCCTGCTGGCCGAGGACGAGAGCGGGCCGCGCGGCTACGCCCTGTACTCAGCCCGCGAGCTGCCGGATACCGACCCGTTCCTGCCCGCCGCCGTCCTCACCGTGCGCGAGCTGATGGCCGTCGACCCGGCGGCCAGCGCCGCGCTGTGGACCGACCTGCTCAGCCGGGACCTGACGAGCGAGTTCCGGGCCCGCCTGCGCCCGGTCGATGACCCGCTGCTCTACCAGCTCGCCGACCCGAGGCGGGCGCGGCCGCAGCTAGCGGACGGGTTGTGGGTGCGGATCACCGACATACCCGGTGCGCTGGCCGGACGCAGGTATGCCGCTCCGGTGGACCTGGTCATCGAGGTGCGTGATGACATGCTGCCCGCGAACGCCGGGCGCTGGCGGCTGACTACTGCCCCCGGCGCGGGCGACGCGGGGCGCGGCCTGGCGGCGTCATGTGTCCGGGTGACCTCGGCGGCTGACCTAGTGCTTGATGTCACGCAGCTCGGGGCCGCCTACCTCGGCGGCACCAGGCTCGGCACGCTCGCCGAAGCCGGGCTCGTGACCGGGCTGCGGCCCGGTGCGGTCCGGCAGCTCTCCGCCGCCATGTCCTGGGACCCCGCCCCCTGGTGCCCGACCGTCTTCTGAGGTGTCCCGCTTGCCGCGCGGTCGGGGAAAGAACACCCACCAGCCTGCGAAGCTGCCTGCGAACGCGATCCACAGCGTGGTGCCCACGCCAAGCACGGGCCGGGATGGCGATCGTGTGTAGTTACCCCCCAGGCGGCGGGGGGTAACTACACACGATCAGCGAGCAGCGGGCCGCGAAGGCGAAATGGTGCGCGGTGGGCGTGTTTTTGGGTGACACTGGCGGGAGGAGGATGAGCTCGTGCCAGCGATGAAGGTGACGCTAAGCGCGGCGATGCGCGCCAGGGATGTATCCCGGCCACGGGACGAGCAGCTCGCCGAGGCCGAGGCGGCCGAGGCCAGCCTGCCGAGCAGTACGCCGGAGAACCTCAGTCCTGCGGGCGCCGCGAGGGGAACCAACGCAGGGGATGGCGCGCGCGAGGGTACCGGGCTGGCGAGCGCTGGGCGCGAGGGTACCGGGCGGGAAAGCGCTGGGCGCGAGGGTACCGGGCGGGAAAGCGCTGGGCGCGGGGGTACCGGGCGGGAAAGCGCTGGGCGCGGGGGCGCCGAGCGGGAAAGCGCGGGGAATGCTGGGCGGGACGAGGGGCGTACCGACGGGGCGGGAGGACGGACGGGTCGAGGGGACGGCGGGCGCAGGCGCAGAGTCCCGAGAGATGCGCCGCGGCGAGGGCGACGGTCCCAGTGACTGGTTTCGGGCGGAGCCAGGAAGCCGACAGGGGCAGGTCGCCGGTCTTCTCGTAGTCGGCGATCTCCGCCAGGCGCCGGGCGTGGATGCCGGGGATCACCGTGACACGCCGACGCCGCCCCTGGGCATGCCTGCCCCTAGGCATCGGGCCAACGGGGCGGGTCGGCGCGGGCGGGTCAGTCGAAGATCGGGTCCCGGGTGCGTGAGCGCTTCAGCTCGAAGAACCCGTCGGTGCCTGCGAGCGCCAGGACGCCGTCCCAGAGCCGGGCCGCGGCCTCTCCGCGCGGGATCGGCGACATCACCGGTCCGAAGACGGACATGCCGTTCACCGAGATGACCGGCGTGCCGACGTCATAGCCGACCCGGTCGATGCCCTCGGCGTGCGAGGCGCGCACGGCCGTGTCGTAGGAGGTCGAGTCCATCGCGTCGACCAGGTCAGCGGGCAGGCCCGCCTCGGCCAGGGCGGCCGAGATCGTCTCGCGGTCCCTGGGCGCCTTCTCGTGGTGGAAGCGGTTGCCGAGCGCGGTGTACAGCGGGCCGAGCGCCTCGGGGCCTTGGGTCTGTTCGGCCGCGATCAGCACCCGGACCGGACCCCAGCCGGTCCGCAGCAGCTCGGCGTACCGCTCCGGCAGGTCATCTTTGCCCTCGTTCAGCACCGACAGGCTCATCACGTGCCAGGCCACCCGGACCGGGCGGACCTTTTCGACCTCAAGGATCCAGCGCGAAGCGATCCACGCCCAGGGGCAGATAGGGTCGAACCAGAAGTCGACAACCGTCGGCTCCTGCTGCGTAGGCTCTTGCTGGGTCATGCGCACTCCTTAACATGAGTAACTCTGGCCTGTGCCGACGACAATGCGGCCCCGGCAGCGACAACCCCGCGGCAGGACCATGAATTCCGCCCGAGGCCACTACCATGGGCCCGCCGACAAGGGCCTAGCGCAGAAGAAGGGATCACCCGGTGACATCGAACCTGACCCGCG
>Ga0302180_10002613_pt1 | contig 13977 bp, 10 predicted proteins | sample I_Palsa_E3_2_FD_200575 | JGI IMG/M metagenome (GOLD analysis project Ga0302180, IMG submission 200575) | Peat permafrost microbial communities from Stordalen Mire near Abisko, Sweden - I_Palsa_E3_2 | ecosystem: Environmental > Terrestrial > Soil > Palsa > Peat permafrost | place: Sweden... | reverse complement strand
GGCTGAACGATTTCTCAGACGTTTACTACGTATCAGCGGCCGCGCTCCTCATCGTGCTAGCGATTGCCGGCTGGCTTTATACCGCGCCGATCGGCGTGCTTTGGCGGGCGCTGGCGCAGAACGAACGCCGGGTTCAGCTATTCGGATTCGACACCAATCAGCTGAAAGCATTTGCGTTCGGCATGAGCGGATTGATGGCCGGAATCGGCGGCGTGATCTATGCGCCGCAGCAAGGAATCGTTACGCCGCAGGCGGTGGGCTTCGGTCTTTCCGCCGATCTCGTGATTTGGAGCGCTGTCGGTGGCCGCGGAAGCCTCCTCGGGCCCGTCATCGGAACTTTGCTCGTTGGCTCGCTCACCGCGCAATTGCGCGACACATTGCCATTTTGGGAAGTGCTGATGGCGGTGTTTTTCATTGTCATCGTCTTGGTGTTCCCCAGAGGGATTGTCGGGCTCGCCGACCCATTGGCGCGCTTTCTGAGAAGCCGGCGGAAACACCCGGCCATTGCCGCACCGAAACGTCTCAACAGCGACCCGCCTGCGCGCCTCGTCCTCAACAGCATCGGCGTCCGCGCCGGCGAATTCACCATTCTCGACCGGCTCTCGCTCGACTTCGACCCGACCGGAATATTCTGCGTTATCGGCCCGAACGGCGCGGGTAAAACCTCGATGTTCAATGCCGTGAGCGGCGAACTTGCGACAGTGACTGGATCCATCGATCTCGGTGGTATGTCGGTAAGCGGGTTGACGCCGCACCGTGTGACGCGCCTTGGCGTTGCGCGCAAGCTTCAGATTCCGAGCGTGTTCCAACACCTATCGATCGCAGACAATCTTGCCATTGCGTTGTGGAGCGGCAGGGCAAGTAAATTGCAGTTGCTCGACCCTCGGCTGCGGCGCTGGACCACCCCGATGCTGGAGGATTTGCAGAAGCGTTATCCCTTTCTCGCGTCCGCCGAGCGTAAAGCCGGTGAATTATCGCACGGCGAACAACAAATTCTCGAACTCGCCATGGCGCTCTTGACCGAACCGCGCGTGTTGTTGCTCGACGAACCATGCGCTGGCCTTTCGCCGGAAGAGACAACGGCGGTCATTGGCATTGTGCGATGGGCGGCGCAGCGCCTTGGCGGCGCCATCATCGTCATCGAGCACGACATGAGCCTGGTCAAGGAGCTCGCGGAAGTGGTCTACGTGCTGCACAACGGCACGCTTCTGGCAAAGGGCAGCGTCGCGGAAATCCAAGCGGATGCCGCCGTCCGCTCGGTCTATGTCGGGGGCGAGAAATGACCGCCGGGCGGCTCGCGTTCGAGGCAGTGACCGGCGGCTATGGAAGCACCACTATCGTTCGCGATCTGACTGGCACTGCCAATTCCGGCGAAGTTCTCTGCGTGCTCGGACGCAACGGCGTCGGCAAGAGCACGCTGATGAAGCTCCTTTTCGGCTATTTGCCCTGCCGCCGCGGACAAGTCTTTCTCGACGGCAAACCGGTTTCGCAACTCGATCCGTCCGCGCGCCGTCGTAACGGCATGACATATTGCCCGCAGGAGCGCCCGGTGTTCGACGATCTGTCAGTTCGCGATAATCTCACCCTGATGCGCACAAGCCGCCAGCTCGGAGCATTCCGTCGCTATTTCGATCGCTTTCCGATCCTCGAACGTAGGCTCACGCAGCACGCCGGCACGCTCTCCGGGGGAGAAAAAAAGATGCTCTCGTTTGTGCGTGGTCTCGCCGAAGACCAGCCAATCGTCTTGCTCGACGAACCGAGCGAAGGTGTGCAATGGGAAAATATTTTGCACATGATCGCCATCATTGCCGAGAAGAAGGCCGCAGGCGCTGCATTTGTTGTCGTTGAGCAGAACCTCTCGTTTGCCGAACGGATCGCCGATCGCTATTTGATCATGGATCAGGGTCGCACGGTGCTGGAGGGATCAAGTTCGGCAATTCATCGTGGTCAAATTCTCGCTCATCTGCACGTGTAAGGTTTCTCAAGTTGCTCGTCGCGAGAGGTCGGTGCCTGAGAGACACAAAGAGCGCGACCATGTTTCGGATAGAAGTGGCGCGCCGCGACCACGACCAGCTCGGCGAAGGGCCTCTTCGGGGTGAGCGTTCAGGAAAAAGTCATGCGTATCGAAGTCGTCGTCGACGTGAAAACAACTCTAGGCGAAGGCCCGCTTTGGGACGCCGAGCAAGAGCGCCTCTATTGGATCGATAGCTTCGATGGGCGCGTATTTCGCGCCACCGCGGCGGGCCACGAAATTCGATGCTGGGATGTGCCGCAAAAGATCGGCTCGATGGCGCTGCGCAAAGACGGCAATGGGGCGATCGTCTCGCTAGCGCGCGGTTTCCACGCTCTTGATTTCCGGACCGGGGACGTGGACCTCATTGTCGATCCCGAACCCGGCAAATCCAACAATAGATTGAACGACGGCAAGGTCGACAAACGCGGCCGTTTTGTAGCCGGCTCGATGGATACGATGGAGGACGGGCCGAACGGAGCGCTTTATCGTCTTGATCCGGATTTCTCGCTGCACGAGCTCGATCAGAATATCATTGTCTCAAATGGACCATGCTGGAGCCCCGATGGCTCAACTTTTTATTTTGCCGATTCCGCGAGCGGCGAAATCTGGGCTTACGATTATGATCAATCGACCGGCGCCCCCTCCAACCGGCGCACCTTCGTCAAAGTCGACAGGTCTCGGGGCGGCGCCGCTGACGGCTCGACCGTCGATGCCGAAGGCTGCGTCTGGAACGCGCTGGTCTACGACGGCCGCATCGTCCGTTACGACCCGAACGGCCGCATCGACCGCACGATAGAGATGCCGGTCAGGAAGGTGACAAGCGTCATGTTCGGTGGACCGAAGCTCGATATCCTTTTCGTCACGTCGATGGCCAAGCCACCGCTGCCGCGCTTTCCAAGCGACGGCTTGTTACGCGGCAGCCTGTTCGCGATTTACGATCTCGCCGTCCGAGGCCTGCCGGAGCCGCGTTTCGGCGCTTGAGGATTCCGCCTTGGTAGGGGACCTCCGAGGGCGCCGCGTCATTTTTCGTGAGAGCAGGAGATCAATTCACCACAGTAATTTCTAAATCAACGTTCTTAAGTCCTGCACGAATGGAGATCACGGCTAATTGGTTGCTGAGCAACTGGCCGCTCCAATCAGGAAGTTTTTCGCCTCGGGCAGATAGTCTAATGTTTCCGAAGGAAATTGGCTTTTCGAACAACAGAACAAAGACCAGAGTTTTGGATTTTTGCAAGCAATAACCTGGCTCGAGATTATTTGCAGAACCGGCGGTTGCCGGCGGTGGTAACCACGGTCTGTAAACGAACGGCTGCTCGCCGTCGGGACAATCACCGTAGAAAGGGGCCTTTACGCGTACGCTGGGTCCGTCGGTCTCAGCTACGTACCAATTGAGATTTCGCTTATCGATTTCTTGCGCTTTGCCGCTATCGTCGAATCGCAACCGCAGAAAGGTGGCGACTTCGCTGCGGTCTGAAATGGCCTCGTGAAACGTTTTCTCGGCGTTTTTTGCTCGAGCAGGAGAGCCAGTCGTCGCAGTTAGAAAGGCGGCAAGCAGCAAACAACCGATAGCCAGCATGTCCGTTCTCGCATTTATCGCAGGCTGGCACCATTACTTGCCGCTGCCAAGCTGCGTCAATTTTAGCGAAACTCGCGTGAACGCAGGCAACCGGCAAGTGACGACACGATGGACTGCGCGATGGCGCGGCTTCCGCGCAAAACCTCCGTGCCAGACGTTGTCGCTTTACTGGCCAGAACCGACAGTGCGTTGCAACTGCAATTGAAGCCCTGATCGCTCAACGAACGGGTGGCCGGCTTGCATCACTGAAGGATGTAATCGCGGGCCGGGCGCTACTCGGCTGGCCACGTTTTCGCTACTTACGCACCGTGAGGTAGTGGCCGCTGCGTCTCGGATTTCCGCTCTGGGCGCCGCCCAACTGAACCCCCCGGCTCCCGTGCGTTCCATGCTGCGTGTCTGCATTCCACGCCGCCGCGATTCGCCAAATGATTAAATGACTGCGGCTCAATTCCAAAGAGTGCCGCGGCGGCGGAGCGTTCATTTTGCACAAACGCGGCCACGATTCGCATCGTAAACCGCCTTAACGATAAACTGGTAAAAGCATCCGCACGCGAACTCGAGAGTTTCTGTTGCAGTGCAAAGATTCACGCGCGAAAGAATGTTGATGGGCGCACGCTTTAGGTCACCCACGTAATCTCGGCGGCGAAATCCCCTCGCTCATTGTCGCGCTGCAAAATTATTGGAGCGATTGCGGTGACAGCGAAGCGTCGGACGCTTGGACTAGCCGGCGGAGTCGCTTGAGCCGCCGATCACCGCTTTTGGCTTAATGCCCAAGCCGTATTTCGCCGCGTAATCCAGCGCATCCCATTTCGGGGGCGCAGAAGCGCGAGCCTCGTCGCCGAGCGTGGTGATTGGGCGCACCTGCACGATCGAAACCGGAATTCCGGGCCGCCAGTTCGGCTCGATGACCCATTCGATATCGACTGGATGCCCGAAATGACGCTCGATTTGGGCGAGCGCTTGCCATAGCGCATTGATCATTTCATCGGTCAAGCACCGCGCCGCATGAAACCGAGCAGGAAGTTCCTTTTCGGCGACGGCGCCGAGAACTCTGTCGAAAACAGTGGCGATCTTCTTATTGCCGACCCGGTATGAAATCACGCGCCCGTCCGCGCGATCGATCTCTACGTGATCGGGTTCGACCGTTCCCTGCACGATGGCCTCGCCCCACCCCCACGAGCCTTCGACAACGAAGCGATCAAGCTTCTTCCGGACCGGATCGGCGGAAAAGCCGACACCGGCACACCGCGCGTGCACCAATCGCAAGACCCCGACCGCCATCGGCGTATCGCGATAGTGCTGCCGCTGTCGTAGTCGGTAGCTCAGGGCGCGGGCAACAAACAGACTGCTCCACGCCTTGCGAACAGCCGTCATGACCGCTTCGGGACCGATAATTCCAAGATAACTTTCGTACTGTCCCGCAAAGCTTGCCGCCGCGGCGTCTTCGCCAACGGCTGAACTGCGCACAGCCACCGGCAGCGCGATATCGCCGTAGCGGAAACAAAGTTCGTGATAGGCGTCTTGCAGCAGCGCCGCAAAACTTTCGTTCAGCGGAACCTTTTCGATAGCTTGGCGCAAGCGGGCCGCCGCCGCCTCGAGCGACGTCAGATCGTCTGTGTTGGTGATGGCGGCCAACTCGCCGTCGATCAGTGATTCCAAAGAGCTCTCGCTCAGAAATGCACGAAATGCCTCCGTCGTGATGGCGAAACCGTCGGGGACTTCGATCCCGAGCCTGCGCAACGTTTGCAAACGCGCAATTTTTGGTCCGACGACCGCTACGTCCCCTTCAGTCAGGTCTTCGAGCCAGCGTAACATTCAGGGCGTTTCAGCGTTTCCGTTATGGCGCGTTTAGCTTCGCACTTTCAGCGTAGAACTACTTCATTACGGCCAGCGCTGCCACTAATGCAATACGAACAGTTGGTTGTCATTTTAGCCAGCACAGTCGGGCCGCCGGAACAGTTCTTGTTCGGATCGAGTGGCACAGATGACGTGGAAGGCAAAAAAAGCTCGTTTGTCCTTGTAGCGTCCGTACGTCGATGTTAGCACGCGCTTACACCACTCGCCGAGCCGCTCGCGCCACGGTACGGATGAACTCGTCACGAAAATACGGAAGCCAGCGATGATCACCGAACCGCCATTTCGCGCCGAGCATGTCGGCAGCTTGTTGCGTCCCCCAGAAATCAAGGAGGCGCGAGCGAAATTGGAGCGGGAGGAAATCACCCGAACCGATCTGAAAGATATCGAAGATCAAGCCGTTCGCCGAGCCGTTCGCAAACAAGAATCGCTCGGATTGAAGGTCGTAACCGACGGGGAATATCGGCGCAGTTTCTGGAGCCGCGATTTCTTCCGACACCTTGATAACGTCGAGACTTTCTCTACGCCCCACGTAAAACGCTTTGAAGGCAGTCAGCCGAAAACGCTCGCCCATCGTCCGACCGCGCGGCTCGGTTCATTCGGCGGCCATCCGATGATCGACCATTTTCGTTACCTGAAATCCGTTTCTTCGCCAAGTTCAGTGCCGAAAATGACGATCCCAGCGCCAAGCGCCTTTTTGGCACACCGCGGAAAGACTATCATTGACGGGTCGGTCTACGGCTCGTTCGAGGAATTCTACGCCGATCTGGCGCAAACTTATCGTCAAGTGGTGCGCGCCTTCGGGGACGCCGGCTGTCGCTATCTGCAGCTCGACGAGGTTTACATGATCGTCCTCGTTGATCCGAAGCAGCGGCAGTTTTTCGTTGATCACGGAAACGACGTCGACAAGCTGCCGGAGCTTTACTCACAAGCGACGAATATCGCGCTTTCCGACAAGCCGTCCGACATGGTAACCGGCATGCATCTTTGCCGCGGCAATTTCCGTTCGACTTTTCAGGGCGCCGGCGGATACGACGCGATCGCCGATATTCTTTTCAACAAGACCGACATAGACGCCTACTTCATGGAATACGATACCGAGCGAGCCGGCGGCTTTGAGCCATTGAGGCTCGTGCCCAAAGGCAAGAAAGTCGTGCTCGGTTTGGTGACATCGAAGACCGGAAAGCTCGAGAGTAAGGACGACATCAAGCGTCGCGTCGAGGCGGCTGCCAAGTTCATCGACATCGATCAGCTCCGGCTCAGCCCGCAATGTGGGTTCGCCAGCACCGAAGAAGGAAATCTGCTGACCGACGACGAGCAGTGGGCGAAGCTCGCGCTAGTCGTCGAAGTGGCGGACGAAATTTGGGGCGGTCGCTAACGGCGTTTGCATCCATGCAAGCCAATACCAGCCACATCCAGACGACTCACGTCGGCAGCTTGGTGAGGCCGCCCGAGCTGGTCGCTTATATGCGCAAGCGGCTGGAGCGCGAGGCGATCGACGACCATGCCTATGAGCAATATCTGACCAAGGCGATTAATGAGGTCGTTGCCCGGCAGGCAAAGACAGGTCTCGACGTTGTCAATGACGGGGAATATCCGAAGAGCTCGTGGTACAGGTATGTGACCGAGCGCCTCAGCGGGCTCGAGTTTCGCGCTTCACCAAGCGAGCGGCCAAAGCCGACGCCATCTGCGGGCCTCGACTTCGAGCGTTTCCGCGATTTTTACGCGGCATATCAGGCGAGCCAGCAGGCGAATGCCGGAGCAGGCTATTGGGTAGTGACCGGGCCAATAGGTTACTGCGGTCATGCCCAGGTACAGCGCGACATCAGCAATCTTAAGGCGGCACTACGTGAGCATCCGGGCGTCCAGGGTTTTCTTCCGGTGGTCGCACCCGCCAGCGTTTTGCAAGGATTGCGCGACGAGTATTACGGCACCGAAGAGAAACTTAGCTCCGCACTCGGGCAAGCCCTGCGCGAGGAATATAAGGCGATCACCGACGCCGGTCTGATCGTGCAACTCGACGATGCGTGGCTCGCCGCCAAGTACGACGTGATGGTGCCGCCCGCAAGCTTCGCCGATTATTATTCCTGGGCCGAGCAGAAAGTGGCGGCGCTCAACCGCGCATTGGAGGGAATCCCCGAGCAGCAGAGTCGTTATCACGTCTGCTGGGGGAGCTGGAACGGCCCGCATACCAATGATGTTGCGGCCGAGGACATCGCCGACCTGATCTTGAGCGTGAAGGTCGGCGGCTATTCACTAGAAATGGCCAACCCACGTCACGAACACGAATGGCGCGTTTGGGAAAAAGCTAGATTGCCACCGGAACGCGTCTTAATTCCCGGCGTCATCGCCCATACGACCAACGTAGTTGAACATCCGAAGCTCGTCGCGGAACGTTTGCTGCGCCTCGCCAAGCTGGTCGGGCGTGAGCGGGTGATTGGCAGCACGGATTGCGGGTTCGCGCAGGGCGTCTTTTATCAGCGTGTTCACCCGTCGATCATGTGGGCGAAACTCGAAGCGCTCGCCGAGGGCGCCCGGCTTGCTTCGGCGGAATTGTGGGGCCGTACCGCCACGGCGTAGCGGCGGGCCGCGCTTCAGCTGTGCTCGCGGATGAGTTCGCCCACGGCTTTCAAACGCGCCTCCGCTTCCGCTGTCCAAGGAAATGAGAGGTTGAGCCCGACATAATTGCGGAATCCCTCGCGCGCCGAGAAGACCGGACCCGGCGGCAGACCGACGCCACGGGTAAGAGCCTGGCGGCAGGCCGCGACTGAGTCGAAGTTGGGCGGTCCTTCGACCCAACACATAAAACCACCGGATGGCTTCCTCACTTTGCAGGCCGGCGGAAAATATTTCTCCATCAGGGCGACGCCATACTCCATGCGATCGTGCAGCTTGGCGCGCAGGTTTCTCAGGTGACGATTGAAGTTTCCGCTCTGCATGTAGTCGGCAACTGCGCGCTGAAAGATTCCGCCGCTGATAAGATTGCTGGCGAACTTCATCTGCATGATCTTTTCTTGAAAGCGCCCGGGCAGCAGCCAGCCGATGCCATAGCCCGGCGCGAGGGTGTTGGAAAAGCTGCCGATCTGCAAAACCAGTCCGCTCTCATCGAAACGCTTGAAAGTCGGCGCGCAGATCTTGCCGTATTGCAGATCCATGTAACCGCCATTTTCGATAATGGGCAGATTTTTGCGCCGCGCCGTTTGGACGATTCTCCGGACGGCGCTTTCCGGCGTGGATATCCCGGTCGGGAATTGATGGGTTGGCATCAAGATGCACGCCCGGATGTCGTGTTGGGCGGTCAAATACTCGAATTGGTCGGGGTCCAGCCCGTGCTGAGAAGAGTATGGAATCTCGATTGCGCGCAACCCGCGGTGTTCCAGCGCGGTGAAGACCGGAAACATGCCGGGCGATTCGATCAGTACAATGTCGCCAGGCTTGGTGAGGATATTGATGCAAAGATTGAGCGCGTGCATGCCGCCGGCGGTGAGCACGATATCGTGCGGAGATAGCGCGATGCCGTGCTCGACATAGCGACGCGCGATGGCTTCGCGTAGCGCCGGGTCACCCTGTGTGGAGCTTGCAGTATCCGCGCCCTTCGCTCCCTTGGGATTGCGCAGGATGCGCCGGAAATGGCGATTGACTTCATCAACCGGGAAAAGGTCGGTGCTGGCGTAAATGGCGCCGAATTGCTGAATCTCGCTGTTGCTCCATGATGCGAACAGACGAAGCGTCAACTCGCTGATCGAGATCTCGCGCGCCGGCCCTGAGGACGCTCCCTCATGGACGCCGCCATTGTGCGTCCGGCCGGCCGCGTCATCGAGATAGAATCCGGAGCGCGGCATGGCTACGAAGACGCCGGCGCTTTCCAAAAGACCGTAGGCCTGATGCACCGTCGACATGCTGCATCCGGCAATCCGGCTCATCTGTCGGACGGAGGGCGCCTTCGCGCCCGGCGCGAGAGTGCCGCTATCGATCCATTGGCGGACGAGATTGACGACCCCTTCCGATCGCTTCATGCAGCCCTCCCTGCCCCGAATACGGCCGTTCGCTCTTCGGCGAAGCTTGTCACGACGCGCGTCGCGACTTGGCCGCAGCGCCGCCGCGGTGCTGGTGGCGCAGGGTGGGCGAATTATAGCGCGCGGCGGCGAGGCCGCTAGCTGGCAAATGACATGATTATTTGCTGCAAAAGCGCCGGTTGCGGTCTCTAATTCGTATTCAACTGTGCTGATGGAAACGTGCGGATTCTGTCACTTCTATCGGGACTGGCGTCAACGTAAGGTCCGAGCTCATAATTGGGGCAACGTGCGCCGCCTTCCGCACGGCGCCTCAAGCCGCGCGAGGAAGGCGCGGCCAAGGCGCCAAATACGCACCTAGTGGCGTGAAAACGGCGGCAAAAGGAGGAAAGGCGTGATCACCTTCGCAGAAATCCTTAAGGACAAGGGCTACCCCGGCTTCGATCCGGTCAAGCACATCGATGCTCCCTGGGTGAGTGATCAGCTCTCGTTGTTCAGGCCGGAAGACGAGGCGCGGTTTTGGTTTAAAGGGTTTCAGTGGCCGCGTGCTTATCCCCTCAATTTTGTCTGGCTCGAGGACGGCTTCGCGTGGGGCACGCAATCGGCGGCGCACAATATGCCGCTGCCGCCAAGCGACGGGTTAGCGCCGCGCGTGGCTGGAATCTTTGTGTACGGTTCGGATATTCCGGTCAGCCCATGGGTTGCCGGCAACCGCGGCGAACGCGTCGGTTCGGTACTGCCCCCTTTTCTGCAGAATTTTCCTGCAATTTGGAACGAACGCCGCGACGAAATCGTCAAAGGTCTGCGCTATCTGGAAACGTACGATTTGTCGGGCAAGTCGCCCGCGGAAATCTGGCAGTTCATGGTCGATGCGCGCGCGTTTCACGTGCGCGCCTGGGAAATCCACTTCGACCTGATGTATCCGCTGACGGCAAACTATCTCGGTTTTTACGGCTTGTGCAAGGAATTGGGGATTGCCGCGGCCGACATCCCGAAATTTCTGCAAGGTTACGAAACCCAGCCGATGAAATCGGACCGCGCCATGTGGCAGATCGCCAACACTGCTCGCGGCACCGTGGCAGCAAAGATCATTGCCGACGCATTTGCAGGCGGCATTTACAAGGCGCTCAAGAAGGACCCCTCGGTAGCCCAATGGGTCGCGACTCTCGATACGTTTCTGCAGGAATACGGCTGGCGCAGTGACAGCGTGGTGGATGTCAGTTCGCCGGCCTGGATCGAAGATCCCGATCGCTGCCTTGGCATCATCAAGTCGCTTTTGCAAAGCAACGACTCTTATGCCTTCGAAAGCAGCCTGAACGCCGCGATCGCGGAACGCCAAGGCCTGATCGAGCAATCACGCGGCAAGATGAGCACGCAAGAGCGCGGGGCCTTCGATCAAGCGCTCGCTTCCTGCCAACACGCAAATTTTGCCTGGTGGAACGACGACCACAATTGGTACATCGACATGCGCTGCACCATTCCAATCCGCAAAGCGGCGCAGGCGATAGCCAGGGCGGTCGACTTCACCGATCCGGACGACGTGAATTTTCTGTTCTACTCCGAATTGCGTGCGCTCGCGACCGGCAAGCAAAGCCGCAAATCCTTCGAACCGGTCATCGGCGATCGCAAAGCTTATTTCAACGAATGGAACAAACGAATTGAGGAAATGCCCATCGTGCTTGGTACGCCGCCGGAAACGATTGCTGATCCGGTAGTGATCGAAATTTTCGGCATCACCGACGAATTCCTCGAACGAATGCGGACCGGTGGCGCCAATCTCAAGCAATTGTCGGGCGTGCCGGCGTCTTCGGGAGTCGCGCGTGGCATCGCGCGGGTGCTGCGTTCGCCGGACGAGCTGCCGCGGTTGCAGCAGGGCGACGTCCTGGTCTGCGTGGGAACCACTCCGACGTGGACGCCGGCCTTCACCAAAATTTCCGCCTGTGTATGCGACGGCGGCGGCACGCTCACCCATGCTTCGGTGGTGAGCCGCGAGTATCGAGTGCCGTGCGTAGTTGGAACGGGGCTGGCGACGCAAGCAATCAAGGACGGCGATGAGGTTACTGTCGATGGAGACAAGGGCTTGGTGACGGTCCACCGCACCGCGTGATCAACGAAACCGTCTCGGATTCAACCGCGCCTTACTGACGCGGAACACATAGAACAGGGAGGAACGACAATGGACAATCTCAAGAAAACAAAATCGGCAACGATTGAAACAACGAAGCCGGCGGTTTCGCGCCGCAGCTTTGTCAAAGCGGTCGCCGGCGCCGGCGCGTTGACGCTCTCCGGCCGCGCCTCGTACGCGCAATCCGCCGACATTATCAAGATCGGCTTCATCACGCCGCGCTCTGGCGCACTCGCTGCTTTCGGCGAGCCGGACGGCTTTGTGCTTGACCTTGCGCGCAAGGCGCTTGCTGGGGGCCTTCCCGCCGGCGGCAAAACCTACAAAGTGGAGATACTCGATCGCGATACGCAATCGGATCCAAGCCGCGCCGCACAGCTCGCCAAGACGCTGATCAGCAGCGACGGCGTCGATTTCATGTTGTCGTCGTCAACGCCTGAGACCGTAAACCCCGTCGCCGACGCCTGCGAGGCCGCGGGCATGCCCTGCTTGTCCACCGGCATGCCTTGGGAGCCCTGGTATTTCGGACGGGGTGCGAAGCCCGGCGAGCCGTCGCCGTTTAAATGGACGTATCACTTCGGATTCGGCGTGGCCAATTTTTCCAAGGCTTATATCGCGCAATGGAACGGGCCGGTTCAGACCAACAAGCGCGTCGCCTTCCTGATGCCGAATGATGCTGACGGCAACGCGCTGCGCGTTATCTTCAAACCCATCCTCGAAAAAGCGGGCTTCACCGTTATCGACCCGGGTGGATACGAGGACGGCACGAGCGACTATTCAGCGCAGATCGCCAAATTCAAAGCCGAGAATTGCGAAATCTTCACAACGGGGCCGATCCCGCCGGATTTTGCAACGTTCTGGCGCCAAGCTGCACAGCAAGGCTATACGCGACAGGTCAAAATCGCCCAAATCGCCAAAACCTGTCTGTTCCCCTCGCAAGTGGAAGCGCTTGGCTCGCTCGGTCCGAAACTCGCGACCGTCGCCTTCTGGCACCCGACTTTCCCGTATCAGTCGTCGCTGACCGGTCTCACATCGCAACAGCTGGCCGACAAATACGAAAAGGATACCGGCCGGCAATGGAACCAGATGCTCGGCGACAACGTCTCCCTGATGGATGCCGGCGTGGCAGCTCTCAAGGCCAGCGAAAATCCGAAGAAGCGCGACGCCCTCGCTAAAGCACTGGGCGCGCTGAAAGTCATGACCCCGGTTGGTGAACTCGACTTTACCAAGGGTCCCTTCCCCAACGTTTACCCGATGATTTTCGCGGGCACCCAATGGACGAACGCCAAGCCGGGCAGTAAATTCAAGCTCGACATGATAGTGACGAACAACGCCGACGACCTCCAGGTGCCGGTCGGCGCCCAACTCGTGCCCTATAACGGTTGAACAGCATTGCCCGGCGTCAGTGATGCAGTGAAAGAATTTCAGTAACGCGCCGCGTCGCGACGCCGGACTTACCAAGAACCTCCAATCATGAACGCGCCATCGAGAAAAACCGGTGACAATGGCCGCCGGCACTACAAAGCTTTGCTTCTTGATTTCGGAAGCGTCATTCAGAAAAGCTTTTTTGAAACGCGCGGCGCGCTGGAGCGGCTGCTGAAGCTTCCGTCCGGCTCGTTGAAATGGGCGGGCCCTTTTGATCCCGCAGGCGACAAGCTTTGGCAACAGGTTCTCAGCAGCGAGATTTCCGAGCGCGATTACTGGGGCGGGCGCGCTGAAGAAGTCGGCCGCATGGTCGGGCAAAACTGGGCCATTCGCGAATTCTGTCTCAAGCACAATGAACTTTCGACCCGCGTGACCTTGCGACCGGAAGTACTCGCGCTCATTTCCGACGCAAAAAATGCCGGCCTCAAATTCGGCATTCTAACTAACGAGCTGGAATTGTTTCACGGCGAAAACTGGCTTGAGACCATGCCATTCGCGGACCGGGTGGACGCCATCGTCGATGCCACTCATACGAAAATTCTCAAGCCTGACCCTCGTGCTTATGCATTGGCGCTGGAATCGCTGGCGCTTGCCGCCGATGAGGTTGTCTTCATCGACGATCAACCGCGGAATGTGACCGGCGGAGAGGCGGTGGGAATAACAAGCCTCCACCTGGATATAACCCGCCATCAGGATTGTGTTGCGCAAGCTCGCGCTCTCTTAAAATTGTAAGAGCGCTGGGGATGCTTTCGCCGCCCCGTGCCGCCGCTCTCGAATTTCCTCAATTCCGATCTCGCCGATCGCGTGGTGGTGCTCAATTATGGGGCAAAAATCGCCGATGGCGCTCCGCACGAAGTTACCGCGCAGTCAGAAGTATTAGCAGCCTATTTAGGCGGGCCAGCCGCGCTCGGCGCCAGTCGACTCTAGGGCAATAATCTTTTCACAAAGAAACGATCGGAGAGCGGAGCATTCA
>Ga0302180_10002610_pt1 | contig 13982 bp, 12 predicted proteins | sample I_Palsa_E3_2_FD_200575 | JGI IMG/M metagenome (GOLD analysis project Ga0302180, IMG submission 200575) | Peat permafrost microbial communities from Stordalen Mire near Abisko, Sweden - I_Palsa_E3_2 | ecosystem: Environmental > Terrestrial > Soil > Palsa > Peat permafrost | place: Sweden... | reverse complement strand
TACGACCCGCTGGTCATCACGCAGGGCACGACGCCGGCCGTCGCACCGACGGTGCCGACCCTGCCGGCGCACTACGTGGCCACGATCGACTTCGGATTCAACGGCACGGACCTCACCCAGGTAGGCGCCACGGCGAACGCGCTTCGGCAGGGCGACTGCGTCAACGGCCAGGCAGGCTCGGTGTTCGGCCAGGTGTCGTTCTGCAACGGGACCAACTTCTTCAACGAAGCGTTCCAGCTTGAGCGCGAGGGCAAGCTGACGGTGCCGTCGGAGGGAACCTCCGGCAAGATCGTTGCCTCTGGCGGCCAGCTTGGCACCGGCCAGGACTGCCCGGTCACACGCAACTTCGACATGATTGACCAGGACCCGTCGGACAACGTGACCACCGAGTACCTGCTCAACCCGGCAACCGGGCAGACCGCGCAGGACACCACGTCGAACGCGGCCAACATCGCCGGCTCCACGCTGCTGCTGAACGGCAGTGACAACACCCTGCTCGACCTGTTCATGGATCCAACTCTCGGCTGCACCCCGTTCCAGGCGCCTGACCTGGCCAACAACAACCAGCCGACGTCCTCCCAGGCGATGGACGAGCTCCTCTCCGCGAAGAACCAGCCGGCCATCGCGGCGCTGGTCCCAGAGAACGACGAGATGGCGCTGAACGGCAATGGTCAGTTCGACGCCGCCAAGACCGACATGTACCGGGCAGAAGTCGGCCAGGCCCCGGTCGACGCGGCGACCAACCAGTCCAGCAGCCCGGCGATGTACTGCCAGAACATGGTCAACATTCAGACCCCGTTCCTGGCGGCCAACCAGACGCTGCTCGCGACCGGCCAGGCGCCGGTGACCGCGGTGGGTAACAACCTGTTCACCTTCTTGGCCAACCGGCTCAGCATGTCCTTCACCAACCTCAACTGCCAGAACTTCGGCCTGACCGACCCGGTCACGGTCACCCTGGACGGCAACGGCGCGGCGGTCGCGGCGACCTTCAACACCACGGTGCAGACGGCAACAAACGCACCGGCAACGCCCACGGCAACGCCAACGGGAACGGCAGCGCCAGCGCCATCGGCAACGGCAACGACGGCGCCGCCGCAGGGACACCGCCGGGGCCGTCGTCACCATCAGTGGATGAACCCCTCCGGGATGTAGCCGCTCCACTGGCTTGCTCCCCTCGCGGGAGCGGCGGTCCCGGCCTCACCGGGACCGCCGCTCCTTCACCCACCCCCACGCTTTTACCCAAAAGGCAAACAAGAACAAGGAGGTCGAAGTGGGCGCTTGGCTACTACTAGGCACCGACAGCCTGATCGCGTGTATCGCGGTCGGGCCGATCATGTCCCGACGAATCTCCGTGCTCGTACCGCTCGCGCTGCTCTTCGGCGTCGGTGACGGGCTAGGTTACCTGCTCGGATGCGCTCTGCACTGGTCGTACCCGGACAGCTGGGGCAACTTGGCGCCCACGGTCGTCGCTCTCCTCGGCGCCTACTGGATCGTGGTCGCCATCATCTCGAGGAGAGCAGCAAAAGCGGAGGAGAATCCCAAGGCGCGGTGGGGCGTGTGGATCCTGCCGTGGCTGCTGAGCCTCGACAACATCACCTACGGCGCGGTCGACGGCGCTTCCCACGGCGCCTCGATCTACCTCTCGGCCTTCGAGCAGTTCGCGTCAAGCGCCATCCAGGCCGGCGTCGGACTCGCGATCGGCGTCGGAATCGCGTACTCGATCCCGGCGCTGCGGCGCCACATGTGGCTGGCCAACGCAACCGCCGGAGCCCTCATGATTGTCGGGGCCGGCGTCCTGCACGCCGTCGGCTGACCCAGCCCAGTACACGACCCGGGTCTCGCCATTGAGTTGGCGAGACCCGGGTTATTCATGTGATCAAAGGATTGTTGGGCCTGGGGTAAGAACCATGATCCGTTCGCGAGATGTTCTTTCATTGTGGTGCCGCAGCTGGTCGTGGCCCTCGCGCTCGGGCTGAACAACTTCGGGGCGGCAATCGCCATCGGGGTCAGCGGCGTGGACCGGCTGACCGGATTGAAAGTGGCCGCGGTCTTCGGCTTGTGGGACGTCGTGATGCCGGCCTGGCCCGTGATCTCCTCAGTGCTTCCAGCCGGGCACACACCACAGGTCCGAGCCGTACCTGACTGGTGCTCGGCAGTTGCACTTCGCACTGCTAGGAGTTGCCGTCAGCTATCTGCTGGGCGTCCGCGAGCGCCGTGTTGATCGGGATCGCGTACCCGGTGACGTTGAGGCGGCTCCCCGAACCCCCGATGGTGATGCCGATCACCTTGCCGTTCAGGTCCACCAGCGGGCCGCCGAGCACCGACAGCGTGTCAGACTGCAGCGTCGACGCCATCAGTCCGCTCCGGCTTTTGTGGGTGTTGGCGACGTCGACGGTCACGTTCATGGCGGTCAGGGTGCCGGCATCGATGGTCACCTTGGGCGTCGTGCCTGTGGTGCCGACCGCGGTGTCGTAGACCTTGCCCGGCACATGGTAGGACGAGAAGTCCGAGATTTTCGCGTTTTGAACGAGCTTGTCCGAGTTCCCGACCTCGACGGTCACGAACGGCCATCCCGGACGGCTCGCCATCTGAACCAGCGCCAGGCCCGCCGCCGGGTCCGTCCCGATCACCGTGGCCTTGAAGGTCGCACCGGACAGGACGTACTTCGCCGACAGGTTCTGCGCGCCCTTGACGGGCTGGTACGTGGTCAGTACCTTCCCCGACTCCGTGAGCACCAGGCCGATCCCGGCCGATTTCCCGCCCGACAGGATGTGGACCATGCCAGGCGCCGTCGTCGCCAGAATGTTCGCCTGGCTGTTGTCGGCGATGGAGCCGGAGCCCTCGATGAACGGGTCAGCGGTCATCTCCGGCTTGGGAATGTCCGAGCGAACCACGTTGTCGCCGACCCCGGTCAGCTTGCCGACGCCGAAGCCCATCCCCGCCATGAGGATGACCACGGCCGCCATCACGGTGAGCCTGAAGGGCTTGCTCCGCCAGGCTTCCGGGACGCCCCGGTCGTCATCGTCGTCGTCGGAGTCCTCGGCAGCACGTGTGCTCACGTCGTCATCGTCGTCGTCCGAGCGCATGTGCTGTCCGCTTTCGCCTGCTTCCTGAACATCCATCGCCTGACTCCTTTGTCACCGTGCCGTCTGCACGGCGGTGTCGAAGGTCGCCGCGATCGCCACGCCAGCGCTGTTCCGCTTGAGCGTGACGGGATTCGTTAGGTGGAACTGCTGGCAGCGAAGGCTGGTGAAGGACGCGCTCAGGTCGTTCGCCAGGAAGGTGAGCAAGTTGCCAGCGGTCGCCGTCACTGGCGACTGGTCGGTGGCGAGCAACTTCTGGTTGGCCGCCAGGAACGGCGTCTGGATGTCGACGATGTTCTGGCAATACATCGCCGGGTTGCTGGACTTGTTGGTCGCCGCGCTGACCGGGGCCTGGCCGAGTTCCTCCCGGTACAGGTCGGTCTTCGCCGGGTCGGACTTGCCGCCGTCCATTACCGCCTTGTCGTTCTCCGGCACCAGCGCCGCGGTTTTCGGCTGATACGCGCCTGCTGCTGTCTCGTCCAGCGCCTCGGAAAATGTCGGCACGTTGGCGTTGGACAGGTCGGGCGCCTCGAAGGGGGTGCACCCGAGGATCGGGTCGACGTACTGGTCAAGCACGGCGTTTGCGCTGTTGCCGTGCAGCAGCCTCGCCCCTGCGACGTAACCCCGGTACGTCGTGTTGTCCTGCGCCGTCTGGCCGGTGAGCGGGTTGAGCAGGTAGGTGGTGGTCACGCTTTCGCCCGGGTCCAGGCCGGCCACCTCGAAGTTGCTGATGAGCGGGCACGACCGGCCCGTGCCCAGGTCGCCGCCCGACGGGACGATCGCGTTCGAGGTACCCGGGGACGGCACCTTGAGCAGTCCCTTCCGCTCGGCCTGCCGCACCGCGTTGAAGAAGTTGACCCCGTTGCAGAACGACGTCTGCCCGAAGGCCGACCCCGCCTGGCCGCTGACGCAGTGGGCATCCGCGAGCGTGGTCGGGGTCGCCCCCACGTGGACCAGGTCGGTACCGTTGAACCCGAAGTCGATCGTCACGACCGCGTCCGCCGGGATCATGGGCGGATTGAGCCTCATGCCCGGCGTGTCCGGCCTGGTGCCCTGCGTGATCACGAGCGGCTCATAGACCGACAGTGCCCCGGTGGCCGGGTCCAGGATCGTGGCCTGGACGAAGGCCCCCAGCTTCGCCCCGTTGCTCATCTCGCACCCCGACCGCGCCGGCGTCATCCCGTTGGGACCGGTGAGCTGATAGGGAGTAGCCAGCCCCTGCGCGCTCAGCGGGTTAGCCGGAACGATGATGTCGCAGGTGGTATTGGATTTCATGCTCGCCGCTGGAGTAGCCGTCGCCAACGCCGCAGCGGCATCGGAGGCAGTCGGGGTCACATAAGTGCCGAGAGGGATCTGGGTAAGACCTGAGTTGCTCGTGCCCGACTGGAACGCGAGCACCACTCCGATCACCAGCCCCAGCACCGCGGCAACGGCAAGCTGCCCCGCAACACGCGACATGCCCCTTTCCCGCATGCGGCGCCGCCATGCGGACCAGCGGCCGTTGCGCACTCGCTCCACCTCCCGGCCCGCGCATCCACTCTCGGAGGCATAGGTTAGACGAGCCAGGCGGCATGACGCGGGAAATTCGGAAGTTCTACTTCTAACGTCTCAGCTGGAATGCGTGATCGTTGGGTGATAGTGGAGTGATGGTCCTGAGATACACCGGGCAAACGTCTGGGACTCATCCTCTGGTGGCCGAACGCGCTTATCTAATTACGCATCTGTAACAAGCCTGCGTTCGCCTTTGCCTAGTGGGACCACGCTGGCCGACGTCTTGTCAGGCCCTCGTCCGCACGAGGCCTAAGTCCAGGTAGCCGGTCTTTTTCCGGATCGTTGAACCAGCCGGGCCGATCCGCTGTTAGATGGGTGTTACCTCCTCGTGATGCGAGGTCAACCCGCCGTAGACGCGGTGGTCACTCCGGGTAGCGAAAGGCTGGAAAGATGCTTAGGCTGCTGGCTTTTACGCTGCCTTTGTGCCTTGACAACTTTGCTATCGCATTCGCCGTCCTGGGGGAAATTCGGCTGACGCGCGCACAGTTGCTGCGCGTCACAGTGGTGTTCATCGGATTCGAAGCCATAATGCCGCTGATCGGGTTGGCACTGGGGACGCCCCTGATTCACCTGATCGCCGGCCCCCCGCATATAACCATCGACCCTTACCAACTCGGTAGCCCTACCGAGCTCAAAGCACTTCAGCTGGCCTACCGCTCCCACCTAGCCGACGTGATCGACCTGACCTTCGTCGGCCGGTATATCGTCCCGCTCGTCGTCCCGGTCGTCGTCGGCGTCCTTGGCATCCTGATGCTGGACGAGGCCTTCAACGACGACGATGACGACGACGAGGCGGAGAAGGCGAGGGCGCTGGTGGCAGCGCGCGGTCGCGCCATCATCGCGCTCGGCATCAGCATCAGCGTGGATGAACTGATCGTGGGCTTCACAATCGGCTACAGCCAGTACTTCACCGCGCCCGAGGCCATCATCGCCATCGTCGTCCAGTCGTTCCTGGCCCTCATGGCCGGCCTGTACTTCGGCCGGAAGGTGCGCGATGGAAAGATCCGGATCAGCGCGGAACGCATCTCCACCGGCGCAAAGCTGATAGCGGGCGGCATCCTTGTCACGCTGTCGGCCGTCCTCCTGGTCGGCCCCCCGCTCGCCACCCACGCCTTCCCCCACTTCATCCACTCCGTCTTCCCCCGCAGGGTCATCCCCTCGCCGGCGCCCTCGGCGGTCACCACCAACCTGCCGGGAGCCGACGGATAAGACGCCGCCGGAGGCCTCGGTGCCCAGGCGCCAGGAGTGGCGCTGCGGGTTGGCGTAGAAGCGCCGTAGCCCTGCCACGCCGACCGCGCTGACCAGCCCCGCATCCTCCGCGCCTACTGGGGCGCCGCGGGCCAGGCAGGCGAGGACAACAGGAACGTCGCGCCCCGTTCGTTATCACCCGCAGCGGAGACACGTGGGCGCGGTCGCTTGCTTCGCGCCCGCCCGCACGCATGAGCGTCAATGTCTGAAGCGCCAGCCGAGTACCGCACCGGCAGTGACGGTCGGTCGGCCCAGCAGGCCGGTCAGGTAATGGCCGAATGCCGAGTGCAGGCTCGTGACAGCGACGACGGCGGCGGGCTTCCAGGCCGCGATCTGTGCCCGCATCATCAGGTCGTCCGGGTAGAGCCCGTTGGCCGGGAGGGTGGCAACGGTCGTAACGCTGACACCCGATGACAGCGCCCAGAGCTGGTTCAGGTAGTTGGCCTCGGAGGACAGCCCGTTGCCGTCGGTGGCGGGCGGCCCGCTCCAGGTCGGCCCCATGTAATAGCCGCCGTACATCGAGGCGGGCATGCCGGTGTCGGCCTGCCAGCGGAGCGGTTCCGTGAAGCTGAGCAGCGGCATGGGCACTACGAGGGCGCTGGCGCCGGCCGGGAGCCGCAGCGCGGTGAACGCCGCGGTCCAGCCGGCGGGCAGGGGAGGGGCCTGGGCGGCGGGCAGCGGGCGGGGCACCAGTGGCAGGACCGCGATCACCGCGACGGCGGCGATGAGACCTTTCAGCCGGGGCCAGCGGCTGCGCGCGGCGTCCAGGCCGAAGGCGAGCATCGCGGCGGCGGCGCCGTCGGCGATGATGGAGAACCGGTCGGGTATCACCGCTGCCGTGACGGGGAGATTCTGCAGCCAGTACCACGGAAGCTTGATGCCCTCGTGCTCCTGGCCGCCGGCCAGCAGGGTACCGCCCAGGGAGAATGCCGACAGCGCCGCGAACGCTACCGCCGTGGCGCGCACCGGCAGGCGCCGCCAGAACAGAACCGCGATGACGGCGAGGACGGCGAGCATCGGCCAGCCGAGGTAGCCGAGGTATTCGGGGAGCCCACCCTGGAACCGGGCCTCGAACGCGGTGCTGCCGGCGGTGTGCAGCAGCAGGGAGGAGGGGGGCTGCACGAACCCGGCGAGGTCGTTCTTGTAGAAATCCGGGATGAACGGGCTGCCCTCCTGGCGGAGCGGGCCGAAGAACTGGACCCACAGCGGGTAGCCCGCGATCGGGGCGGCTGCCGCGATCCCGGCGCCGATGCCCGCGGCGATGTCACGGATCCGCCTGGTCATCGCGCCCGGCCGGGACAGCGCAAGCACCGCAATGAGGATGACCGTGGCCACGGCCGCGTCGAGCAGCAGTTCCTGGTTGATGAATAGCTGGGCGGTGGCGGCCAGGCTCAGCAGGACCCCGCAGCGCGCCGCGGCCCGCCGGCCGGTGCCGCAGCGCCCGGTGACGAGCCGCAGCGCCGCATCGATGATCAGCGGCGGTAGGACCGCGAACTGCAGGTCGTAGTGGCCCATCGACGACTGGATCAGCGCCGGGGAGAACCCGTAGACAAGTCCGCCGAGGCCGGCGGCGGCGGTGCCGGCGTCCCAGCGGCGCAGCACGGCGAACATGCTGACCGCCGATCCCGCGAACCCCAACGTCATGAGGACCGTCAGGCTGGTCTGCGGGCCGGCCAGCAGCGTCAGCGGGGCGAGCAGCACGCCGGGCAGTGGCATGGCCGTGTTCCACATGATGCTGATCCCCTGCGGGGCGTTCATCCCGGTGGTGATCAGCGCGGGTAGCCTCAGGTGCGCGACGGCCGTGGCGTCGTACCGGAAGAACCAGGCGAACTGGTCGCTGTCATACGGGTTGCCCGCCACGATCCGCGACGCCGGGTCCCGCCACAGCCACCTGGTCAGCGCGATCGCGCCGACCAGGTAATAGAGACCCGCCAGCCACACGACCCGGCTGCGGCCTGGCGACCGCACGTGCTCCGCCGCAGACGGAACCGTCAAGGTCATAGCGCGCACGTTACCGCGTATCCCGGCGCTATCACGCCGTTATCACGATACAATCACGCACACTCGTTGAGAAAACGTCAGTATCGATTGCGGCAAAGCTGATGTGAACGGTATACGTCTCAACCGTCTGCTGAGCTGGCGGCCGAAAAAACATGGATAAGCCGAGAGCCCGGTCTGCAAAGCAGTACGACTGAGACGTCGGTGCAGCTGATGTGAGTTGCCCCAGTCCGCAGGAGCGGACTGGGGCTCGCGCACGACCGGTTTACCAGCCGGTGTAGGCAAGAACAGCCGCCGTGGCGATCACGCCGACGCCCACGACCCCAAAGGTGCGGTACATCCGGGTGCGCAGCGCCGGAATTAGGACCGCGAGGCCGATTCCGATCGCGAGGCCGATCAGGCCCAATCCGGCGCTCGCCAGCGCCTGCAGGCCCGCCGAGGCCCAGACCGAGGCGTTAGCAGGCACGCCGGTAACCGCACCGTAGGTCAGGTTGTCGATGCTCAGGGCCACCGGCAGAACCCAGATGCCCCGCCAAGACCATTTTTGCAGCTGCTCCGATGCTTCCATCTTCCTCGCGACGAAGTAGATCCCGATCCAGTAGAGGCCGAGCGCGACAAGCAGCGTCGTCTCGACCACTGAACTGAGCGTGTCTGACACGGAGAAGTGGAACAGAGTGCCGATCAGGTACCCGATTCCATCTCCGGCTCCGTACGAAAGCCCGTACGGCACTGCCAGGGCTGACAGACCCCCGATCGCCCACCACTTCCACTGTGATCCGTGCTCGTGCTCGTCCGGTGACCTGAGTTCACTGTGCTCGTGACGCCGCTGTTTGATGAACATCGGTCCCGTGACGATGCAGGCGATCAGTGAATCGACGCCCAGGAGAAAGAAAGCCGCGTAATTGAAATTACCCATGCTGCTCCGACCTTCCGGGTTGACGTTCCCCTGCCTGCTGGCGAGGGACGGTCGCTTGCGAGGTGAAAGGAGCCTAAAATCCTAATAGGATGACTGTCAAGAGTCCTGTGCTGTTTGTAATATGTTGGTTCGCGTAAATTCAGGACACTCCTGACTTGAAACACATGTTGCATCTGAATGGCTGCGGACAGGCCGCTCATCGCGATTTGGCACCGATCAGCCGGGTGAATGCGGGGCCATTCGCAGATGACATCCTGTAGTCACTACATCACATTAAGTGTATGATCCTGAAGCCGCGGATCAGGCCAGGACCCGGGCCATAAACCCTTCGTCACTTTTCCCGAAAAACCAGGAGAGTCGTAGGCCGTTACGCCGCGAATGCCGGGTTCAGCGTTGCTGAGAAAACTTCATTGGGCCGACCGCGATGCACGCGATGAGGCTGTCGACCCCGAGTAGCAGAAAACCCATCGTGACCTCCCGGGTCCGGGGGAAAGTTTTGCGGCGGAAATTCATCGGCGAGGATGCCCGGCGAGCATCAGAAAAGAGGATGCCGATCACTGGCCTTCTGGTAACTGGCCTTCTGGCTGAGCAGCGACCGCCCAGGCAGGCGATGCCGATCTCAAGCGCCGCGCGGTAGATGCGGGGATCCGGCTTCAGGACGCCGATCGACCAGGACATGGCCGTCGCGCTCAGTGCTCCTGGCCGACGCCGAGCGAGGCCAGCCGAGCCCGCATCTCCGGGAAGTTCCAGTTGGCGATGGACTGGACCCCGGCTATCCGCATTCCGGTCTCGGCGAGCAGCGCCTGGATGGCCCGCGCGGTGCTGGTACCGCTCGCGACCACGTCCTCGATGATGACGGCCCTGGTTCCCCCGGCTGGCGAGCACTCGACGAGCGGGCCGCCGGCGGTGCGCGCTTCGGCGCGCACGTAGGCTCCGGGCGAAGGCTTCAGCGGCTGCGACAGAACCGTATTTGAATCTGCTGTAGCGCACGGAACTGAACGGCAGCGAGCACATTCCGTCGGCAACTGGACTCGGGCCGCCCAGAGAATACAGGGCGAACTCACGGGTCGGGATGAAATATGTCAAGCCAGGCACCTCGCTTTCCGCGGGTCCAGCACCCCAGGACCGCCAGATCCTGGGCGCCAGCCCACGCTCAAAATATCCGGGACGTCGGCCGCCAACCTTCATTCCCCTGGGCCGCACATAACGGCTGATGAAGGAATTCGTAAGTAGCCGGGTACGCTAAACAGCGACCATCATCGATGCCCCTCCGGCAGGCTCCACGACGGCCCTGGATCATATGTTCGCTGGTCAGGCGGGCATGATCCACCTACCTGCGGAACTTAAATCAGGCGACTATAGCTGTCAACAGTCCATCCGGGCTCTTCAGCTTCATCCGGGCCGCACGGCCATAGGACCGCCGAACCGAAGCGTCGCATTACCGGGATTGGCCTCACGACCTGCTGGTTGTAATGTGTGTTTCTGTATGCGGTGATGTTCTGGATGTGAAACAGGTGTTGCACCAATATGGACGTGTACAGCTCATCGTCAAGATGGCTGCTGCTTCTGGCCCAGCTTCCCAGCACGCCGTCCAGCGCGCGGGTGGCGCTCTGGCGCCGCCTGCGGGCCATCGGGGCGACCACAATGGTGAATAGCGCCTGGGTGCTCCCGGATACGGCAGCGCACGCGGATTTCTTTGAGCAGTTGCGGAAAAGCATTCTCCAGCAAGGCGGAACCGGGTTCGTATTGAGCATCCACGGCTCGCCGGCTGAGGTAAATAACACGATTGTCCAGCGTTTCCGGGCCGACCGGGCGCGGGAGTATGACGAGTTCGCCGAGCGCTGCGCCGCTCTTCTCGAGGAGATTGGCAAGGAAACCACGGCGGAGAAGTACACGTTCGCCGAAATGGAGGAGAACGAGCAGGATCTGGAGAAGCTGGCGCTCTGGCTGGCGAAGATCCAGGCCCGGGACTTCTTCCCGGATGAGCGCAGGCAGCAGGCAGCAGGCATGATGGCGCGCTGCCGGAGTGCAATGAATGGCTTCTCGCAAGCGGTCTACATAGCCGAGGGGGTGCAGGAGGTGACGGACCGTGTGACGGGAGCCCCCCCGGCCCTGGAAAGCACCGAGACGGATGCAGAGCCGACCGTGTCGGGCCAGGAGGCGGGGGCGGATAACCGCCCGGAACGTTAGGCCGGACGTCACCTGCCGGGGGCCTCCGGCTCGGCATCGCGGGCTGCCGTCTCCCTATCTGACGCTGATCATTACCTTGGACGATCCGCTGATCATCGCCGAGCACCCCGATCCGCGCCAGCCCGCCAGCCGGCATGGCGTTCTCGTCGGCGGCCTGCACACCAGGCCCGCCCTGATCACCCACGACGGCCGCCAGTCGGGGATCCAGCTGCAGGTGACCCCGCTCGGGGCAGACGGTCGTCTACGCCGACGGCGCCCAGGTCCAGCACGCCCAGCTGTCCTGGCCGCCCGGCGGCGGGATCATGCTCGGTTCCGCCCGCCCGGACGCCGGGGAGGACCTCTGGCCGGTCCAGCCGGGCAGCTTCGGCTGCTACGTCGTCACCGATGACCCGGACCAGCTGTTCGCGCGGGCCACGGCGGCCGGCGCGGAAGTGCTGCAGGGCCTGCACGAAACCGACTACGGTTCCCGGGACTTCGCGGTCCGCGATCCCGAGGGCAACCGCTGGTCATTCGGCACCTACCGCGGCGAGCCGCGACAGGACCCCGGAGTCTCGGGGGCCTGAGACCGGCCCAGCAGGAAGCCCAGCGTTAAGTACCCCATTGACCGACGAAACGGCGCAGATTGTTAACAGAGCGCATTAATCTTACAACCCTAAGTAATCACCCGGATGATGTTAGGTGCATGATGGACTCTGCGGCGTCCTCGTGTTTCGCTGTACCTGCGCGTATCAGCGTCGAGACGTGGCCATCAGCGGATATTGCGAGAAAGGTGGGAAATATGCCAACCCGAAAGTCGCCCACCGGACGAATCCTGGTGGGCACCGACGGCTCGCCGGCTTCGGTCGCCGCCGTGCGCTGGGCAGGCCGAGAAGCTCAGTTGCGGGGGATGCGGGTGCACGTGGTCTACGTCCAGGACCGGCGGCATCCGGCGCCTGCCTACTACGCGCCGCGGCCGCGGGCCAGCGAGGGCGCTGCGGCATCAGGCGGTGAATCGACCCTCGAGGCGGTGGTGCGCGAGGCGCTCGGCACGCAGCCGGCCGCGGTCCAGATGGAACTGGCCGACGGTGCGCCCGCCCGAGTCCTGCTGGAACGCTCGGTGGGGGCGGAGATGCTCGTTCTGGGCAGCACCCGGCCGGGCAGCGGTCCGGCCACTCCGGCGGCGCCGACCCTGCAGTCCCGGACGCCGCTTGGGCCGGTCGCCCGCGACTGCCTGCACGCCGCGCCGTGCCCGGTCGTGGTCGTCCGGTCGAGCGACGTACCGGCTCCGGCCGAGTCGGCGCACGCCTAGGAGCGCGCTGAATAAGTCCAATTTTCCCATGATCAATGTCGCAAAGCCGCAGGTCAGCTACTTGCTCCTTGATCGCGAACAGGGTTATTCAGTGGCCTCCTAGGCCGAGACCCGCCCAGGCCGCCACCCGCCTGGGCGTGGGCCGGCTCGTCAGAGCCGGGTGCTGGGGAAGCTGGGCTGGGCCAGCTCGGGGAAGTTGGCGTCCACCCCCGTGATGCGCATGATCTTGACAATGGCGGGGCGGGGCGCGACGAGACTGAGCCGACGGCCCGCGGCCCGCGCGTACGCGGCCACGCCGACCAATGTGCGCAGCCCCCGCGCGTCACAGAACGACACCCCGGCCAGATCGACACGGACCGGCCCGCGGCTCCGGTCGATGACCTGACGCACGTACTCCTGGGCCCGATCGGCCGTGGCGGCGTCCAGCTCACCGCTGATGACGGCGACCGCTTGCCCGTCCGGGTAGATGCGGTGGGTCAGCCCCAGCGAAAGGGCCGGTGCGTAGTCCGAGGCTGCGGTCCGGGCCTCGTTCTTGCCCGCCCCGGTCGGTCCGGCCGGGCGCAACCGGCCAGCCGCTGATGCAGCGGCATCACGCTGGGGCCCGGCCGGCCCCGAATCCGATCCCCGTGCACGATGAATCATCGTAAATCCCCTCCCATACATGGCGTGGTCGCCAGTAACGGGTCACATCCTGCTGTTCCCCCGAGCGGGGGCGGTGCCTGATCCCCCTGTGCGGTGAGGCGATGGTCCTGATCTACGTGCTGAACCTGAACCAGTACCAATAGTAGAGTCGCCCGAACTTAGGACGAAGTGCCGACTTCCTGAATGATTGATCAAGGAGGACGCTCTTGTCCATCCCCTTTTGGGCAACGCGCCGGCGGCATTTTAGTTCCGGCCCGCACCGGCGTACGGCCGGGCGTGCAGGGCGGCCAGCTGGCGGTCGTACTCCGCACCGTCAATGTCCCCGGCCACGTACTGGCGAGCCAGCACTCGGGCGCGCTCCTCGCTGGTGCCCGAGCGCCCCGAAGGAGAGCCGCCGCGGTGCGGACCACGAGCCCGGCGCACGAGGGCCACGATCGACCAGATGACCAGGACCCAGAAGATGAGGGTGGCCGCGATGCCGAGCACCCAGCCCCACCAGTGGAGTCCGGTTCCCCAGTCCCACATCGTCATTTCAGCCTCCCAGACCACCGGCCGGCGGCCCGTTGCCGTCTCCTTCACCAGTCACCATGCCGTCCGGGTCTGGACCCTCGCTGAGCCGAAGCTGCACACTCACCGCAGGTACCGGCCGGTCCGGCCGCCGGAGCCGTCGGCCACGCCGGCACGTCAGCGGGCCGGAGTCCGGACGGTCAGCGCCCCGGAGCGCACCGTGACGGTCAGCGACCGGCCGGGGGCGATGATCTCCCCGTCGGCCTGGCGGGGCAGTTCCGCGTCGGCGGTGATCTCCACCCGCCGGGCGCGGAAGCGCTCGAGGCAGTAGTCATCGCGCCGGCTGCGGGTCAGCACGCGGTACCCGACCCGGCCCCAGTCCGCCAGCCGCGCCGGCGCCAGGATCCCCACGTCGAGCAGGCCGTCGTCCGGCCGGGCGTCCGGCAGCAGCGGGAAACCGCCGGGCAGCAGCCCGGCGTTGCCGACCACCACCGATCGGGCCGGCCGGTACAGCACCTCCCCGCCGTCGAGGCGGACGGTGAACTGATGGGGGGCGCCG